>BNJT01002538.1_pt1 | contig 147041 bp, 183 predicted proteins | sample 8540491 | NCBI WGS metagenome assembly BNJT01 (sample SAMD00202455, study PRJDB9452) | human saliva metagenome | host: Homo sapiens
TGGCAATATCCAAAATTCTCCTTGCTCTTATCCGAAAGTGTATCATATCTTCTCTTCTCCGTTCAATTCCACTTTTTCAGTTTTTTTGTTTTTTTACTATCTTACTAATTGAACTACTCTCTATTCAATAATATTCTCACCCATTTCCCGGAAAGCTATGCTATGATTTACTTTGATTTCAACTTAATAAGGCACAAGAACAATTCGTTTTTCTATGCAAAGCGGAACGATGTTAAAGAGTAGAAAATAGCAAAAGTAAATAGAAGAGATTTAAAAAGGATAAGGAGGAAAAAAATGAATATTCAAGAAGAAAAAGGCTTATAAGGAATTGGCGATTTTAGAAGATAGATATCCGGTGCTGAAAAGCTGTTCATAATGAGGTATGGGTGGCATTTTTCAGTGATGCGGGATTCTTTTCTGAAGGGCGGAAAGCTGCTTCTCTGCGGTAACGGGGGAGTTCTTCAGACAGTGACCACATCGTCGGAGAGCTGATGAAGGCCTTTTGTGCGAAAAGAGAAATCAAGCCTGAGCTTGCAACTCGTTTGAAAGAGCTTTACGGAGAGCAGGAGGCGGATTATTTTACCAAACACTTGGAGCAAGGGCTTCCCGCGATTTCCTTCAGTTCTCAGACCGCTCTCCATACCGCTTTCAGCAATGATCAGGACGAAGCTCTTTTTTTATGCGCAGTGCCTTTTTGGGATATGGAAAGAAAGAGGATGTTCTCTTCGGAATCAGCACTTCCGGAAATGCGAAGAATGTAGGATTCGCATTAAAGCTTGCTAAGGCCATGGGGATTCCAAGCATTTTACTGACCGGAAAAGATGGCGGGACGGGAAAAGACTTGGCCGACCTTTCCATCATCGTACCTTCCGGGGAAACCTACCAGATTCAGGAGCTGCATCTTCCGATTTATCATAGTCTGTGCCTTATGCTGGAGCAGTATTTTTTCGGATGAACAGCGACTAGAATATTTTGATGAAATTCATAGTTATAATGAAGACAGGTATATAACTATTGGACTTGCGGGTAAAGTTTTAATGGTTGTTTACACCTTTCGAAATTCACTTTATAGAATTATATCCGCAAGAATTGCAACAGAAAAGGAAAGGAGAGCGTATTTTAATGGCTATAAAAAAATATAATCTTGATCAAAATAGTAACTTGACTGATGAACAGATTTTTGGAATTAAAAGAAGCATCCATGCGCCCCTTCTCTTTGATGAAGATTGTCCTGAGCTAATAGATGAGGAACTTGCCCGGTTTAAAAGAATTACAGAAATAAACAAAGAGGAAAGGAGAAAACAATCCGTAACTCTACGCTTATCTCCACGTGCTCTAAAAAAGGCGAAGTCTCTCGGAAAGGGATACACTTCCGTGTTAAGTCGTATATTAGAAACCGCCTTAGATGACAATGATTTACTAAAAAGAGTCTATAATATCGCTTTTACCGCATCTAAAAAGTGTAGGAAAGTAAGAGAAGTCTTGCTTTCCTTCTTTTTTGGCTCTCTCCAACTCTTCTTTTCCGTAGCCTGTTCCAAGAAGTATGGATTTTACACCGAACTCTGCTCCTGCCGTGCAGTCAAGGAGCTTGTCCCCGATCATATAAGAAGAGGAAAGCCAGTTCTTTCGCTCGGAAAGACTGCGGTTTTCTTCTTCCAGCTTCTTGTACTCCCTTTCTGTCAGCCGGTAGGCGCTTTGGATTGATTCGCCGATTTTGGGCTTTCGTATGGGGGTAAGAGCATCTTCTTTATTTCTCTCTTCTAAAAGCATATCCCATTCTGCCTGATAAAAGAGTCCCGTCTTCGGCTTTCTGCAGGGACAGTCAGTATTGTACGGAGGGAGACCCTCCAAGTGATGAGGACAGTAGTAAATGCCTTGCAGGAAGATACCCTGTGTCTTAAGTTCCTCTCTCATATAACGGTGAAGCAGTTCTGCATCTTTCTCCGTGTAATAGCCTCTTCCGATTCCTGCCTGATTTGTAATTACTACCAGTTGAAAGCCCTGTTCATAGAGAAGCTTCATGCCCTCCACCACTCCGGGCAGAAAACGGAAGTCCTCCGCCTTATGGAGATAGGAGACTTCCTCATTGATGGTTCCGTCCCGATCTAAAAATACGGTTTTTTTCAGCATTCTGTCCTGCTTTCTTGCTCTATCGTCCCGTTCTCTATGTCTTTCCGGAACTGTGCGTAGTCTTCCGGTATCCCGATGTCCATAAAATAGCCGTCCGAGGGAATCGCCTGAAGATATACTCCGTCTTTTAGCCATGCCGGGATGCAGTCATTTTCCAGACTCTGCTTTCCTTCGGGGATTTTCTCAATAAGGCTTTTTTGCATGACATAAATGCCCCCGTTGATTTCTCCGGGGCACGATGCTTCCGCCTGATTCGGAGACATTTTCTCATTCCAACGAAGAATCCGTCCGCTTTCATCCTTAAGGATTGCTCCGTAGCGGGAGATGTCCTCTATTTTTCTGCTGGCTATCGTCATAGCTGTCTTGTTCTTAAGCTGCTCTCTTAGCAAGCTTTCATAATCCGTATGGAAATAAGTATCCGCGTTTAAGACAAGGACATTTTCCGCAGAAACGTGGGAAAGAGCGTTTCTGATGGCTCCACCTGTTCCTAGGGGGCTTTCCTCATAAGAATAGGAAATAGAGAGTCCGTAGTCCTCTCCACTCTTAAAATATGCTTCTATCTGCTCTCCCATATAGCCGAGGGCAAAAAAATCAGGTGCTTTACGCCACTCTCGGAAAGCATTTTCACAAGATAATGAAGAAAGGGCTTCCCCGCTATATCCGCCATAGGCTTCGGGCGGTCGGAGACCACCGAACGAAGTCTCGTGCCGAGACCTCCGCATAAAAGTATTGCTTCCATTGTTCTCCCAACTCCTTCCTTCTTAACTATGCTGTGCTTGTATTATATTACTGTTTATCTATCACATAGGCTTTACAATCAGAGTATCAGCCATTTTCCATTCTTATTGGATCCTTCTCTCTTAACTATTTCCATTCTTCTTAGCTCCGCGAGATATCTTTCCGCTGTGGACCTTGATACACCAAGTTGTATTGCAATCGAGCCAATTTCTGCACAAGGATTTCCTGTGATAATCAGAAGAAGTTCCTCTATTTTTTCACGTTTATTATCTGAGATATTGGACAGTTTTGATTTTATCCCATCATTTATCCCATCAATTTTAGCTTTTCCGGAATTTATCACCTCATTTATCCCCTCAGTTTTAGCTTTTTCGGGATTTATCACCTCATTTATCACCTCAGTTTTGCCTTTTCCGGAATTTATCACCTCATTTATCACCTCAGTTTTGCCTTTTTCGGGATTTATCACCTCAGTTTTGCCAATTCTTTTTTCATCTTCCACATCGGAAATAAACGCGGGATGGACAAAAATTCTTGAAATAAAATAACTATGTTCTTTATCCGTCTCAAACTCCGGTAGAGGTGATCCATTCCTTTTGATTGCATCCAATATTTTCTTGAATCCGGTATTTCTGCCTTCTGTAAGATGAAGTTCCTTAAGAAATTCTCCAATACGACGATTCCTGTATCTACGGTTAGAAACACGATAGTCCTTCAGTTGTTCACGAGTAACTGAGTAAACCGGTCCGGGATAGCTCACAATTTCAATTTTATCTTCCTCTATTCTGACTTCTATTGGCTCTCGAACATCATATGCTTTATGATACACAGCATTTGCCAGTGCTTCCTCCAATGCCGCGTAAGGATAGTTATAGATGTGATCAGCCTCCGCTCTGTCGGGATGCTTAATGATTTTCCGCTGAATATAGTTATTACTGATATATCTCAAAGCATCTTTCAATTGCTGATCGAGTGGTCCCTTAAAGGTCTGCTCATCAATTTCGTCTCCTCCAAGTCCCTTGGGAAATGCCACAACATCAATCTGCGCATATGGAAAAAACTTCTCCGGCTCGTCAGAGAAGAACATCAATCCAACATTCTTCGGTTTTCGATACTCAGGCATAGTATTACAGATTCCCATATCTTCGCAAATTTTTTCCAACGGTCTGGAATCTAAATCTTTTACCATACTGCTTCCGACAGCAGAAAGGTACTGCCGAATTAAATTTATGTTTAAATCTGTCATTTCTGCCTGATGATTTACCCGATCATCAAATGGAACCTTGTTAGACAAAGAATAAAGCTCATTCAGTTCATTCTGAGAGGGCTTTACTGTGCTTGCCATCTTGCGAATAAAATATGTGCGTTCTTTCGATGCTACTGCCTTAGCTTTTAGATATGTAAAATTGTCCGGACTACTGTACGGTCTCACATCTCCACCCGGTGCCCATATTACAATGAGTGTTTTCCCTTGATATTCAATCGGTGCAACAACAGGGAGATAACGTGGCTGTATCAGATTGCATTTGTTTAGCAAATCCTTCATCATCTCATCTACCTGACTTATCGGTATTCCCTCGACCGGAAGTATGGGACGTCCATTCTTTTCTTTCACTCCAAGAACAATATAACCGCCACCCCAGTTATCAATGTCATTGGCAAAAGCACAAATGGTTTTCAGCGATGCTTCAGGCATCCAGCTTGTCTTAAATTCTATGCGTGCCCACTCGACCACATTTCCGGTCAAAAGTGTCTCTATATTTGTAGGAAGTCCCATTTCATCACCCCATTTTATTTTCGGAACCTTATACTCTTATTTTACATGAATCGATTCTTACAAATCGATAAGCTCATGCTCTTGAAGATTTTTTCCGGCTTTCAAATCAGCTACTCGTCTTTCGAGCATGGCAATATGTTCTTCGCTGTAAAATGGATCCACACCCAATCCAAAAATCATCCTTTATCCCATTAAACACTGCATCCGGGGAGAAGTGCTCCGCGATATACTCTGTAGCTTTCTTCGAGTACTCCCGAATTCTCGGCAGGTTCTGGTAGAGCAGGACTCCTTCATCGGCAAATTTCCGGGGATCATCCTCCACCACCATGACTTCTTCCGCATGGGGAATACCCTCTGCACCGCAGGAGGTGGTGAGCACTGCCGCGCCTTCATGGAGGGCTTCCACTACCTTTCCTTTTACCCCTGCGCCGTAGCGGAGCGGAACAATCACAAGACGGCTTTCCTGATAAAGCTCATGCAGTCTTTCATCACTCACAAAACCGAGTACCTCGACTCCCTTTATTTTTTCCAAGTCTTTCACCTTGTCCGTAACATGGCTTCCTACTATACGGAACTTTAAGTCGGGTAGCTGTCTCTTCATAAAGGGCAGGACTTCTTCACAGAACCAAAGGACAGCATCTTCATTGGGCGGATGGGCAAAGCCTCCCACAAAGAGGATTCCCTCTCTTTCTTCTCCGATTTTTCTCTACTGCTGCAGGCTTATCGAAGACATAGGCGGTAATGGCCTTTACCGGGATGCTGTCATCTATTTTATGGATTTCCTCCACTTCCAAAAGAAGAGGGATAGTAACTCATTTCCGCTTTCCCCATGACGGAGAATTCCATATTTTTAAAATACTGAATTTCTTCCAGAAGTTCCGGTCTCTGCTCAAGTTCATACTCTCTTTGAAGTCGAAGGAAGTGCAGGTCATGTCCGTAGAATATAATCTTCCAGGGGGTATTTTCCTTAATAAAGTCAATATATTTCGTTGCAATATGCGGACGATTGAGGTAAGCGATATCGATCATCTCCTTGTTTCGCTCCATCCAGTTCCAGATATCCCCCTGCATCTTTGTGCCGTAAAGCACCTCGATTCCGAGTTCCTCCAAAGCGGAGGTATAGGGTTCTTCATGAAGGAAGTTATCTCCGAGGAATTTCACGATTACCCCTTTGTCTGTAAGCATTTTCAAGTACTGGTAGGTCGTTTTTGAGCCGGCATCCTTGTCAAAAGTCGGAACATAGTGATCGACAAAGAGAACATAGCGTTTTCCCTGTCCTCTTTCTCTTGCACGAAACGGATTCGGATTTCCGGTATTCACACTCTGCTTCTTCAGCTCTTCCTTCCACTTTTCCTTGAATTTCTCCTGATTTACTTTCTGATAGCGCTTTAAACCGCTACCCTCCACATCGGTTCCGTTGGAAATTCCTTCATAGTGAATCACCTTGGAGCGGGGCTGGTAAAGGACCCTATACCCGTGCTTTCGTACGGAGAAGGCAAGGTCCGAGTCCTCGCAGTAAGCCGGCGCAAAGAGCTCGTCAAAGCCCCCGATTTCTTTCCAAAGGGAAGTACGAATCAGGATTGCCGCACCGGAGATATAGTCCACTTCCTTCACATAGTTATATTCCGGCTCTTTCGGATCCTGCAATCTTCCGTAGTTCCAGCCGGAGGCATCGGACCAGATAATCCCACCCGCTTCCTGCAGTCTTCCGTCCGGGTAGACGAGCTTTGATCCCACCATACCGGCATCGGGGCGTCTTTCCATAAGATCCACAAGAGAAGAGAGCCAGCCCTCCGTCACTTCCGTATCATTGTTTAAAAAGAAGATGTATTCTCCTCTTGCGACTTCCGCTGCCTGATTGCAGTTCTTTAGGAAGCCCATATTTTCCTTATTTCGAGCAATGACGAGATTCTCGGAAAAGAGACGCAAATCTCTCGTTGCATCAGTAGAAACGTCATCTGCGATAATCACTTCGTATGGCGTTTCTTCCTGACTCGTATGGGCAAGAATCGATTGCAGGCAGCGATAGGTATAGTGAATCTGGTTATAGCAGGGAATGACGATGCTGACCTTCGGCTGCTCTATTTTTATCAAAACGGACTTTTCCGCGCTCTACATAGGCCTTTCCAATCTTAAAATGCCCCAAGATCCGATTTCTTCCGTCCGGAAGAAGATAAAGGAGTAAGGTTCTGATGGGATGCAGGAAGGTCTGTGCGATATAGTATAAAATCAGTCTTCTCTTACTATCCTCCGGGAAACGGCGATTAAAGGCGGAAGAGACTTTTCTTTTAATTCTGGAAAGAAGGCTCTGGTTCTTCTCAAAGTACGCCTTTTTCCGTCTGAAGCTGTGCGATATCCCTTTCATGGGTAGTAATTACCTTTTTCCAAGTTTCCTACATGCACTTGGGTAAGGCGAAGCACTTCTCTTTCTTTTCTTAAAGAGACATCCTTGTCCTTGATATCCTCCTGTAGATGCGCAATAATCCGTTCCTTTTCCTGAATCTCTTCCTTTTGCTTTTTGGAAGTTTTCGGGACTGAAACGCTGACTGCGGTAGGCCCAGGCATTGCTTCCTTCGCTCTCTCCGTGCACTTCCTCCTGAAATTCCTTCTCTTTTTTTCTCCATAAGAAGAAGCTCCGGCTTTCCTACGGAAAATAAGCGGAAGAAGCTTTCTTCGTCCTTGTATCGTAATTTCTCTTTATAACTTTCATACCAGTAGTGAAGGATACGGTACTGCAGGAAACTTCTCTCCGCCCCTCCGGGAACACCCACTCGCAGTCGATGAGAACCGCATCGTCGCCCGACATCAAAACATTTTTCAAAAAGTAAATCGTAGTTTGCAGGAGCAATCCACTCTTCTCTTCCAAGAAGAAGATCTAAAGCTTCCGTGATTTCCTTAACCGGCGCTTTTCCGTCCGTTATGAGCTCGCCAAGGATTTCGGAAATGCTCTTTCCCTTTAAGAAGGGGTACACAACATAAGAAAGAGAGTCCGAAGATTCGTAGGCTCTCCGAAACTGTTTTTCTTCCAAAACCCGGATCTTTCGATTCGCAAAAAAGACTTCCATCCTCTTTCTTTTCTCGGGAAGGCTTTCGATATGCGAGTTTGCTTCCTTTGTGATACTTTCCTTTAAAACAAACTTTTCTCCCTTTTTATCGGAAAGAATCTCTGTTTTAATGGCATAGCAGGGCTTTCTACTCGCATTGTACTTAAGATAATTAAGCTTATTGCTATGGATATCCTTCATTTCGGATATGCCGACATTATTTTTTCTGAAATAATACAAAAAGCAGGGTGCGAAATTCGGAAAAACGCCCTCTTCAGAAAGTGCAGTGATACTTCCGCTTTCTTCTCCTTCCTGCGGTAGCCTATCCTTGGTATAGAAATGAATCGGATAGTCCAAGGAAGGAAGCGGGAAATAAATTCTGTCCTCGCTCTTCTCATAAATGCTTTTCAGATTTTTTTCCCGATTTCCTGCAATTCTTTTTAAGCTTGTGTAGCTCAGTTCCTTCTCTACATAGCCGGTGCTTAGGCTTTCCAGACTTTTTTCATTTTGTACCCCCAAAATGACCGCGCCGCCCGGAAGAAGCCATTTTTCCGAAAAGCTGAGGAGCATCTTCTCTATGGAATCCTGGAATAGAGTGAGGATACGCTTATTTAACGAAGGAATAAGGACATAGTCATACTGTCCTTCTTCTAATCGAAGGGAGAGACGCTTCACTCTCTTTTTAAGCTTGGAAGCAAAAAGCTCTTCCGACTCCTTATCGCAAAGGAGGAGAACCTTTGCATCCTTCTCAAGGCCTCCCTCTGCCGGAAAGAAATTGATCCAATCCATCAGATTCCATTTATACTCTGCAAATGTCATGCTTCGTGCCTTTCCAGAGCCACTTCGGACTCCATATCGTAAATCCCGACTGTGTTTTTATTGGACAGTACGGTGATGCTCGTGATGTCGTATTTTCTATCGTAAACGGTATGCTCTCCGCCTTCAAAGCCCGTACAGGAAATGGAAAGCAGATACTCTCCGCCCTGCAGGTTCATTTTCTGGGTAAAGGAGCAGATATACTCGTCTCCCGCCTTAACGGCAGGAATATTTTCCCCTTCAAAAAGTGTATTGGTTCCGCTTAAGTCCATACCCCGCTTATCCTTTATCGTAAAGGTGAAAATGGGAGCGGCTATCTCGTCATAGAAGTGAATTCTCTCCCGAATGGTAAAGCGCTCTCCTTTTATGAGAATATTACTGAGCTTCCCGTCTTTATCGAATATGCCGAAGTCTACAATCTCCGCCTTTCCATTTCCGTAGAGTTGTGCCGAGGGGTTAATACTCATTTCGTCTTTCATAAGGCGGAGCGGCTTTTCACTGTCTTTTTGCAGAGAAATCGGCTTTTAAGGCGATCAACTTGTTGTTTTGTGTCTACCTGCTCGCCTGTGCAGGATTTCTGACCTACGTCGGGTTCGGTACTTGTGCCGGTGGCTTGTTTTTTGTCAGCTTCGCTGTCTGATCCGTGAAGCTCCTCACGGCTCTTCTCCGTATTTACTATCTTTCCATCCCCTAAGAAATCCTGCTCGTCTACAAACTTCTCCGCCACCGGGTTTTTTCCCGGCAAGAATCTTCTTATATTGGTCAACCATCTGCCCGGGGAGACCTTCTCCGACCTTTTCTCCCTTGTTAAAGAGGATGACGCGGTCGCAATATTTCATCACGGAGCCAAGGTCATGCGTTACCATAAGAATGGTCGTGCCTTTCTTCTTCAGCTCATCCATCCGATGATAGCATTTTGCCTGAAAAAAGACATCTCCGACCGAAAGTGCTTCATCGACAATCAAAATCTCGGGATCAATGGAGATATACAGCGCAAAGGCAAGGCGCACAAACATTCCGCTGGAGTAAGACTTCACCGGTTGGTACACGAAGTCTCCAATATCGGCGAAGTCTAAGATGTCCGGGAGCTTCTTATTCATTTCCTCCTTGCTGATGCCCATCATGGTGCCGTTCATGTAGATATTTTCTATACCGGTATAATCCTGATTAAAGCCGGCTCCCAGTTCAAGGAGAGCGCAAACCGTTCCCTTTGTTTCCACGCTACCGCTTGTCGGACTAAGTACTCCGGTAATAATCTTTAGCATCGTAGACTTTCCGGAACCGTTCGTTCCGATGATACCTACCGCTTCGCCTTTATTTACCGAAAAAAAGAAATATTTTGCAGGGCAAAGAAATCCTTATGATAGGATTTCTTTCGTATACTGATACTTTCCAATAATCGGTCTATAGGACGGTCATACAGACGATAGACCTTACTCACATTTTTTACGGAAATCAACTCTTCATTCACCGGTTTACTCTCCCCCTGGCTCTCTTACTTCACCCTCTATGGGCATTTGGGAAAATTATAGCATTCTCAAGGGTTCCGGTCAAAGAAAGCTTGCTTTTGAAGCAAATATTTCCTGCCGTATGATACAACTGCATAAAAAAACAGCTCCACTTTCGTGGAGCCGTTTCTCTAATCTACCTGGTATGGCAGCAATGCAATGTGTCTTGCACGCTTAATTGCTGTTGTAATTGCTCTCTGATGAGATGCACAGGTACCTGTGATTCTTCTGGGAAGAATCTTACCTCTCTCGGAAATGTACTTTCTGAGAGTTCCAACATCCTTATAATCTACCGGCTTTAGACTTCTCACCGCAGAATGCACATACTTTCTTTCTGCTACGGAAGCCGCCAGCCCGTCTTGGTCTTGCTGCACCGCTTTTATCTGACTTCTGAAATGCCATGGCTTTCCTCCTTAAAAATGGCAAGCTAAATCTTGCCCTCTTTCATCCTGAGGAAAACTTCCCAACCTAGGTGAAGGGGAGTCCCTCGTCCTCTACCCCATCAGGTATACTCATAAATCCTTCGCTTAAGTCATCTGTTCCGCCCATAAACGGACTACTTGACTCTCTGGAATAGGAAGAGCTTCCGCCTCCCTGTCCTTTGCTGTCTGCGAACTCCTGATCCTCCACAATGATGTCTGTGGTATAAACAGTCTGTCCGTCTTTGTTCTGGTAACTGCCGGTTTGAATGCTTCCGGAAACCAACATACGCATACCCTGATGCATATACTTCTCGGCAAATTCCGCTCTCTGTCCGAAGGACACGCAACGGATGAAGTCAGCAGTAGGCTGACCGTCGCCTTGGTTTCTTCTTCCTCTTCTATCCACCGCAAGCGTATATCTTGCGATAGCCAAGCTATTCTCTCCTTGTGAATACCGAATCTCAGGATCTCTTACCAATCTACCCATTAGGATAACTTTGTTCATCTTTTACTCGCTTTCCGCTTGCTTATTCAGCTACAGTTTCTGCTGCAGTCTCCGCTGTCTTCGCCTCAGCTGCTTCTTCGGGCTTAACAACAAGATAACGGATTACCGGCTCCATGATACGAACCTGGTTCTCGAGCTCGTTAGGAGTGTTTGCATCTCCTGTGAACGGGATGAAATAGTAGTAGGCTTCCTTCATGTGCTGAATTTCATAAGCCAGTCTCTTCTTTCCCCACTCTTCGATGTTCTCGGAAACAGTACCATTGTAACGGGTAATAAATCCCTTAATCTTTTCAATGGCAGCTGCTCTCTCTTCATCATCGAGCTTCGCACTGAGAACAACGCATAACTCATACTTGTTCATTCGCTTTTTACCTCCTTATGGTCTCTGGCCTTTCCTTTTTTGGAAAAGCAAGGAATAGTGATACAGTCGCCTATTTTAACAAAAAAACCGTGCTTCCGCAAAGCTAATTATTGATTTATTTTTTTGTTTTATTACTTTATTGATTTTTATTACTTTATTGATTTTTATTACTTTATTGATTTTATTACTTTATTGATTTTTATTACTTTTATTGATTTTTATGTCTTTATTTGTTTTATTGCTTTTATTTGTTTTTGATTGTTTGTTTTGACTCTTCTTTTTTTGAATTATTATTTTTAACTGCTTTTTTTGAATTATATTTTTGATTGCTCTTTTTATTCTTAACAAAGATATCTCGCGTAGCGTGCAGTATCTCGTTTATTTTTTTCGAATCAGATGTCATCCCTAAAGTACAACTTTTTCTTTTTGAAAGTCTATGGAGAGTTCTTCTTCGCCCTCTTCCGGATAGCCTGTATAGCGGCAGAAGAGCTCCTTATTCAGAATCTTCATCATAATAACGGGATATTCCGGAAGCTCATCTTCTTCGGAGGAGAACCTTGCTTCTTCCTCTCTCCTACTTAAGAGTTCTTCCGTAGGAATCGCATAGAGCTTGTAGTCCGACAGCTTTTCCTCTTTTAAAACATCCCCTTCCTCCGATAACAAAAGCTTCGTATCCTTTCCCGCTTTTTTTCTTCGGATTCTCTGAAAGTCTCCGGCTCATCCGTGATAAACTTCGCTACAGTCTGAAAGCCATAGGGCGTATAAATCTTCTCCATTACAGGAAGTAGGAAGCAAAAGGCTTCTCCTTCCTCTTTCAGGAGCTGAAAGCTATAGCTGAGCAGCTCCCCCATAATTCCCTGCTTTCTCTTATCTTTTCTCGTTGCCACCGCATAGATATAGCTCGCCGTGATTTCCTTTCCGAAAAAGGAGAGCTGAAAAGGGATTTAAATGCAGCATAGCAATCACTACTCCGTCCTCTTCCATGGCAAGAATCCGTTTCGGTCTCTTCTTGTAATAAAAGTCCAGAAAGGCTTCCGTGTCTTCCTGAAAAATCTCTCTATACAAGTCTTTTTGTTCTCTCCTGCTCTTCCGGCGTATTAAGAAGCAGAATCTTCCTGCTCATATTGCATAACCTCTTCTTCAAACTTATCTACGACATAATCCTCATAGCCCTGATAGTCCTTTTGTACAAGCATATATTTTCTTGCAAAGCCGATAGGATTATAACTTTCTTTCGCTTTTCGTAAACCGGCAAGCCCCATATCATCCTCTCGGTTTACAAGCTTTGCCTGCGGGAACTCGTGAAGCAGGAACTCCTGATTGATAACTTGATATATCCCCGGTATCTCCGGGTTTTCCTTTTTTCTATGGAAATGCAAGCCATCTCCTCTTTCGGGTTATACGCTCCGATAGAAAAGGCTTCGAGCCTGCCGTCCACAAAAATCCCTCCGGTACAGTGGTCAATACTCATACAGTTTTGCAAAACTTCATGAATACCCTTGATTTCATATTCCAGGGTGTCCTCTCCGTTTCCTTCTTCTTTCACGCGGGACCGGTACCAGCGGTCCAAAAAGTCCCAAACTACCTGCTTTTCACTACAGCAGATGCTGCGATACTCCCAGCGTCCCTCATACTCCCTTTTTAAACTTGTTGACCAGATTTTTTTCTTTTTTTATGAAAAACGCTTTCCGGGGAGGGTTCAGTTCCTCCGCATCATAGAGATAGTCCTTAAAGTCTTCCTCTTCTTTTTACAAGGTAGCGTGGATTTTTCCTCCGGGGAAAGAAACTTGATTGCCTCCTCGTCCGCAAGATAAATCTTTAAGGGCTGTTTTAAAACTTCGTTGAAATATTCTTCAATTCTCTTAAAGTAAACAGGAAGCGCCTCTTCGTCACAATACGGCATCGCCGTGTACTTTTCTCCGTCTCTGTCCATCAGAAGAAAAAGAGCTCTATCCTCCTCTTCCGCAATCAGGATATCGCAGTATTCCCTCCATAAGTAGCTGTCGAGGGCACAGCTATCACAGGTTTTATTGGGTCTTCGATAAAAAAACGGAGCTATGCGCGTAGAATCCTCTACACGCATCTCTGAAAATTGCAATGCATTTGCATCCGCCATGAATCTTCGTTCCTTTCCTTTTGTACTGTAGTTCTCCTATTCTACCATAGATTGGGGAAAGAAAAGGAAAAAAGAACGCTTTTCCTCCTTTCTTTATGCTTTTTTTAGCTTTCATCGGGAAGCATCTTCTCTGTAGACTCCTCACCAATGATTTCACCCAATCTAGCATAGGAAAATGCACTTGAATAGCCCTCATATTCGGATAATATCCATATATGGATATGGTTTTCTTTGCCTCATCTCTGTAAAAAGGAAGATGACTTCCCTATGTTGTTCTATTTTTTCTTTCTTCTTTCCCGATTCCGTATATATGATTCAACTCCTCCGTATACTCCCCTTTATTCTTATACACTACAAGGGGAGGCAGAATCCGAAGCTCCACACCGGCATCCTTTACCGCCTCAACAAGGAATAGCTTTGCTTCTCCGTTTACATAGGAATGTACTGTCCTAAGTCTTTTCGGCTCGAGCTTATTTTCCCGTAAAATGCTGATGATTTCCGCCATTCTCTTCGGGCGATGTACCAAAAAGAACTTTCCTCCGGCTTCCAGCGCAAAACTTGCCGCTCTTGCCACATCCTGAAAACGGCATAAAATCTCATGTCTTGCGATGAGCTTCTTCGAGTCGGGGTTTTGCAGGTCCGACTGCATATAGGGCGGATTTGCCGTAACAATCTGATAGCGGTGAGAAAGCCGTTCTCCGTTTTTCTTTCTCAGCTCCGTAATCTTACGTAAGTCTCCTGTCAGCATTTCCATACGTTCTTCTTCCTGATTTAAGGAAATGGAGCGACGCGCAAGTTCCACTGCTTCTTCCTGTATTTCCAGACCGCAGATTTCCTTCGCCTCTGTTTTTGCCGCAAGAAGCAAGGGAACAATGCCGTTTCCGGAGCAAAGATCCAAAATCCGACTTCCCTTCTTTACAGAGTCCTTTGCAAATGCGCTGAGCAACACTGCATCAATCCCATAACAAAAGGCTTCCGTATCCTGCACAATACGGTAGCCTTTACATTGTAAGTCGTCGATTCTTTCCACAGCTTACTCCAAATCCATTTTCCGGCGAGGCTTGAACTTTAGGTCGGAAACAGCATACTCTCTAAGCTCTTTCTCATCCTCTTTTTCCAAATTGACAATCAGCTTCACTTTCTGGTTTAAGACGGAAACGGAAACCACTTCTCCTTTTAAGCCGTCTTTTGTCGTAACAAAATCTCCCAATGCGGGAAGCTTGGAGTTTAAGAAGTCGTAGACCTCTTCTTCATTTTTTAAACAGCACATCAGTCTTCCGCAGACCCCTGAGATACTGCTGGGGTTTAAGGAAAGCCCTTGGTCTTTGGCCATTTTGATGGAAACCGGTGCGAATTCGGAAAGGAAACTATGGCAGCAAAGCGGTCTTCCACATACACCAAAACCGCCAAGCAGCTTCGTTTCATCTCTCACTCCGACCTGCCTAAGCTCAATTCTTGTTCGGAAAATTGCCGCAAGATCCTTTACAAGAGCACGGAAATCCACTCTTCCCTCTGCAGTAAAATAAAACAATGCCTTTCCTCTGTCGAAGGTATATTCTACATCAATAAGCTTCATTTCAAGGCCGTGCTCTTTGATTTTCTCCTGACAAATCGCATAGGCCTTCTGCTCTTCCTTATGGTTCTCTTCGTATTTTAACCGGTCTTCTTCCGTTGCTTTTCGAATAATGTCCTTTAGCGGTGCAACAATTTTTTCCTCCGGCACTTCCTTATTTTCCAAAAGAATCTCTCCGTACTCGACTCCTCTGGAAGTTTCCACTATGGCATATTCTCCACGGGAAAAGTTGACTCCCTTGGGAGAAAAATAGTACACCTTTCCCGCTGTTCGAAACTTAACGCCAATTACTTCTGTCATATAGTAAAACTCCTATACCTCTTCACTTAAAAGAAAAAACAAATCCATTAACTGCAAGGAACTCTGCACATTATACAGCTTTCCTTCCTTATATCGTTCCATATACTCTCCCCATCGCCCCAAGGCTCTGAAGGAATATCGTTCTCCCATTTCCACAATATGCACGACAGCTTCTCTGCCGTATAAAAGCTTTGTATCTTTAGAGCATTTATAGCATAACACATCCCTTAAAAATAATATCAAGAAAGCAAAATAAATCCTCGCTGTCCACCGTACTCAGCTCCTCGACAAATTTTTGCATTTCCAGCTGGCTCTTCCGATTGATTTCCCGTATAAACGGAAGAAGCCTTGCCAGAATCGGATTCTGCATGAGTGTCTCCCAACGCTTCTCTATATCCATCTCTCCGACAAATACTCTTACAACACGGCTTAGAACCGTAGGCAGAAGTCTTGTCGCATTCTTTGCAAGAAGAAGGATTATCACATGCTCCGGAGCCTCTTCCAAGGTCTTTAAAATCGCATTCTGCGCTTCTATAGTCATACTGTCGCTGTGCCAAATCAGATAGACCTTGTACTTCCCTTCTTTCGGCGATATCTCTACAGTCGCTTTCACATCCCGCCGAATCTGCTCTATTGAGATACTCCCCTTCTTTCCGCCTCCCTGTTTCTCCTCGAAATTCACAATAATGCAGTCCGGATGCTCTCCCTTTTTCACCCGGGCTGCAACGTTTTCCTTATATTCTTTCGCGCTTGCAAAGCCTTTTTCCTGAAAATGCTCTTCTTCCGAAAGCACGGTCGCAGCAAACTGCCCTGCCATCCTCTCCAGTTCTTCCTCTTCCTGCCCAAGCAAAAGATAAGCATTGTGAATTCTGCGGGTGGAGATTGTATATTGCTTCATTTTTTATTTTTCTCCAAATCTTTATCTTGCTGTAACAAATTGTAAGATATACCCCGGCATATTGAATCAGCGATTATATCCCGATATATTAAATCACAGATTATATCCCGATATATTGAATCACAGATTGTATTCCGATATATTGAATTGAAATATCAGTCAAGGCTATGGAATAAGACATTCACGTAAATCCCCCAGTATTTCCTCAACACAGGCGGAAAGTTCGATATTTCGATATCGTTTCTCAATTTCAGCTTCTTGCAGCTTTTCTTCAGAAAAGTCTTCGTCGTCTGCTTTAAAACGACGCTGAATTTCCTCCTCCGTCATCTTTCCTTTCCCTTCCTCCCGAAGAAGGGCTCTTTGTAGGCGGAGCTCTGTCGGTACTTCAATATAAATCGGAATAATATTTTTCCTTTCCAATCTTCTTCTTTAGCTGCAAATAGCTTTCTAAAGTCCCGATAGCCAGCATAGAAGCAGTATCGGTCAAATCTTCCGCCTCGATCCCTTTTTCATGATTCTTTGTTCCTGCAGAATCCGCTCCACTTTTCCGTTTTTCCTCCGGTAATATTGTACCATAGTACCATTTTCCAAAAAAACAGTGTCATAAGCCCGGTATTCCGCCATTTCTCCGGAAGCAATATAGTTTAGGAATTCTTCTTTTGTTATAAAGTGGTACTCTTGTCCTTCTATTTCCCCCTCCCTCATAGGGCGGGTAGTATAGGGGATTAGCTGCTTCCAGCCGGTTCTCTCTAATAATTGATGGAAAAATGCTGTCCTTTCCAGAGGCTGATTTTTCCCATAAGGTAATATATCATTCTGCTTTCCTTTTTTTAATAACCGTAGAGCGAATCATCATAGAGCTAATAATTATAAAGCTAATAATTATAGAGCTAATCATCATATAAAAACATATGGAAAGGCTATAGAAAAAAACCATATAAAAATCTATGATAAAAACCATATAAAACCTATGATAAATCTATAGAGAACCCATGATAAAACTATAGAGAAGTTATGGTGAAACCACACCGGGGCCTACTTCATCATCACCATGGTCTATTTCGGGCCCTTCTCCGATTACGGCGTTGTCCGGGTTTTTTTCGTTCCTTGGCTGCTTTCTTTTGTTTTTGATTTTTTTGCTTTCAAGGGTCGGAGACTCTCCTATACTTTCCTTCTCTCCCTTCCCTTCCTTCTCGTTCTTACTTTCCTTTGTTGTACTACTTTCCTTTGTCTTCTCTTCCTTTTCTTTAGCCACTTCCGTAGTACTTTCCTTTTTGGCTTTCTGCAGATTCCACAGTACTTTCTTTTTGTGCTTTCCGCCATGCTTTCCTTTTTCTTTCTTTTTCGTTTCTTTCACTTCTTCGGTGATGACTACCGCTTCCTTGGTCTGTTCTACGGAAGCCTCGGTTTCCTTAAGGTTCGGTAGTGTAAAGCCGTAAATATTTTTTGAAAAAGAATAAAGCCTGCAACTATGGTTACTACAACAATAGAAAGAGCAAATAATAAGCGGAGCACATCTCCGATAAAAATTTGCTTCATCATCCACTCTTTTTCGTTTATTTCGTTGATCTTTCATAATATCTCCCCAAAATGAACTGTAATTTAACTATTTTTATCATTCTAGAAGCTTTTTTGTCTTGAAAGAAATGAATTTCTTCCAAGGAGATATGGATTAATTCCCTAAAGAGATGCATTTCTCACATATTGAAATGGATTTCTCCTGAAAAGATAAGCTTCTCTTCACCGCTGCCCAGTTCTACTTTGAGTTCCCCTTTTGGAGATATTTCGATAACCTTTCCCTGCAGTTCAACTCCATTTTCCTCAAAATAAACCGTCTTTCCCAAAACAAGATTCTTTTCTCGGTATTCTTTCAGGACTTCCTCTTCATTGCAAATGGAAAAATAGTGATAAAGTATTGTTGCAATAAGAATATTACGGTCAAATTCTTTGCATTTTTCTTCATCAAAGCTGCCGAAAAGAGAGCCGGCAATATTTTTCCAATTCCCTGGGATAGCCTTCTAGGGGAGTAAATAGATTGATTCCGATTCCCATAATGCAATATTCCAAGCTTGGACTTTGCTGCGCTGAACCGTTCTCCAATTTGAATGCCTGATCCGGATTCGCCGAAGTAGAATTTTCTTTCGTAAAATTCGAGTCTATCTTCGCAGTGAATGCACCGGAGCAAAAACTTTCCCTTCTGCAAGGATGCCACAGATTTTTTCCCTGTAAAAAGGTCATTAACCCATTTAATGGATAACGATATTCCGTAAAGCTCCTCTATTGCTCGTACTACAGCCACAGCTGCGTGTGTGGTAATGAGTATAGCATTTCCTTGCTTATCTTTCGGTCTTGTAAATATAGAAAAATAAAGCCCCATCCCCCTTGGGGAATAAAAGCTTTTTCCTTGCCGTCCCCTTCCTGCGGTCTGGTAATCCGTAAGAAAAACAGCCCCCTCAGATAGTACTCCCTGTTTTTAGAAAGTCTTTCATTTCTGAATTGGTAGAAACACTTTCTAATAAAATATGGATTGACGGTGCTATCGGATTTGATTCTAAATCCACTTTATCTATATAATATTGCAGTATTTTTTTTTCATCTAAAGCGAGCATTACGATTCTCCAGCCCTTTCCAAACTTTCTATTTGCAATAAACCGGCATAGTATTCCTCCAGTTTAGAGAATAAATCCTTATAATCCTTCAAAATCTGCTTACGCTTCAGTTCTGCTCCGATTGCATCATAAAGATAATCATCCTCTTCTTTAATTGATGCAATATCCAGCTTCCCCTCCTCATCGAATTGCATCAAGAAAACACCGCCTATGTCCTCCGTAAAAACAACGGCAATCTTCTGCAGACTTTCTTTTACTTCTTCAGGCAAATTCTGAAACCGTGGATTAAAGAAAAATTTCTCTATATAGGAGTTTGCGCCGCACAAAACTCGCTTAGCAGACTCGCCTTCTTCTTTTATAAGCATATTGTTTATCCTTTCAGTCTATACTTGATTCCTTGGTCTATAATACGTGTTTTGTTAACATTTATCAATTCATCCGAAGTTCAAATCGCCCTACAGCCTTTATTTATCTAGCTGAAGAGCAGTTTTCATCAACCCGTTTTGTCCTATAACCCATTATTGTATTTCTTAAGACTGCGTTTTTAATAAATAAAAAAATCTCAAGGACTTTCCTTGAGATAAATAAATGACGCCAACGAGACTCGAACTCGTGATACCACCGTGAAAGGGTGGTGTCTTAACCGCTTGACCATGGCGCCAAACTCTTTAGCAGAGTGAAAGGCGAAGACCGGATTTGAACCGGTGATCAGGGTGTTGCAGACCCACGCCTTACCACTTGGCTACTTCGCCACACTTTTCTCGGTGAGAGAATAGTGAAACGCCTCCAGATGGACTCGAACCAACGACACCGCGGTTAACAGCCGCGTGCTCTACCGACTGAGCTATAGAGGCATAAATAAATATCCGTCAGAAAAGGATTATATCGAATAGGGTAAACCCTGTCAAGATAAATCCGCTTTGTCTCGAAGAACATTGCTAACTCTAGAAGTAAAACAAATCAATCAGACGCATTGGATAAGCCCTCGACCTATTAGTAACTGTCAGCTGAATGTATTGCTACACTTACACCTCAGTCCTATCTACCTCGTTCTCTTCAAGGGGTCTTACTCTTACGATGGGATATCTCATCTTGAGGTTGGCTTCACGCTTAGATGCCTTCAGCGTTTATCCATTCCCAACTTGCCTACCCTGCGATGGGATTGATTCCCAACAGGTTCAGCAGAGGTCAGTCCATCCCGGTCCTCTCGTACTAAGGACAGATCCTCTCAAATATCCTACGCCCGCGCCGGATAGGGACCGAACTGTCTCACGACGTTCTGAACCCAGCTCGCGTACCGCTTTAATGGGCGAACAGCCCAACCCTTGGGACCGACTTCAGCCCCAGGATGCGATGAGCCGACATCGAGGTGCCAAACCTCCCCGTCGATGTGAACTCTTGGGGAGATCAGCCTGTTATCCCCAGGGTAGCTTTTTATCCGTTGAGCGATGGCAATCCCACTTTCATACCACCGGATCACTAAGTCCGTATTTCTACTCTGCTTGGTCCGTCAACCTCGCAGTCAGGCTCCCTTATGCCTTTACACTCTTTGGATGGTTTCCAACCATCCTGAGGGAACTCTTGAGCGCCTCCGATACTCTTTCGGAGGCGACCGCCCCAGTCAAACTCCCCACCTGACATTGTCCCTTGACCGGTTTACGGCCCTAAGGTTAGAAATCCAATAACATAAGGGTGGTATCCCAACAGCGACTCTGATAAATACCGAAGTACTATCTTCTCAGTCTCCCACCTATCCTGTGCATACATTACCGAATCCCAGTATCAAGCTGGAGTAAAGCTCCATGGGGTCTTTCCGTCCTGGCGCGGGTAACCAGCATCTTCACTGGCACTTCAATTTCACCGGGTGCATTGTTGAGACAGCGCTCAAATCATTACGCCTTTTCGTGCGGGTCGGAACTTACCCTGACAAGGAATTTCGCTACCTTAGGACCGTTATAGTTACGGCCGCCGTTTACTGGGGCTTCAATTCAAAGCTTCGATTGCTCTAACCTCTCCTCTTAACCTTCCAGCACTGGCAGGCGTCAGCCCATATACTTTACCTTACGGTTTCGCATAGACCTGTGTTTTTTTGCTAAACAGTTGCTTGAGCCTTTTTCTCTGCGGCCCAGTTGCCTGGGCACCCCTTCTCCCGAAGTTACGGGGTCATTTTGCCGAGTTCCTTAACAATGCTTCTCCCGCCGGCCTTAGGATTCTCTCCTCATCTACCTGTGTCGGTTTGCGGTACGGGCTTACTAAACACTATAGCGGCTTTTTCTCGCCACAGAGTTAAAGAGCTTCTCTACTTTATTTCGATCCGCATCAGGTCTTCAGATTGATAAGCGGTTTTTCCTACTTATCTCCTACCTCCCTTGCACCGGTCTTCTCATTCCCGGCTCTCTCTTTCTCCATGTGTCCCCACATTTCTGATTTAGTAAGGTACTGGAATCTACACCAGTTGTCCATCGACTACGCGTCTCCGCCTCGCCTTAGGCCCCTGACTTACCCAGGGCAGATCAGCTTTACCCTGAAACCTTAGATATTCGGCCTGGAGGATTCTCACCTCCATCTCGCTACTCATTCCGGCATTCTCTCTTCAAAACAATCCACGGCTCCTTTCGGTACCGCTTCATCTCGTTTTCAATGCTCCTCTACCGATGGTTTACACCATCCCTAAGCTTCGGTGTCATGTTTTAGCCCCGTTAATTTTCGGCGCAGGACCTCTCGACTAGTGAGCTATTACGCACTCTTTGAATGTGTGGCTGCTTCTAAGCCAACATCCTAGTTGTCTATGAAATCCCACATCCTTTACCACTTAACATGTACTTTGGGACCTTAGCTGTAGATCTGGGCTGTTTCCCCTTTTGACTACGGAATTTATATCCCGCAGTCTGACTCCCGCTTATATCTTACCGCCATTCGGAGTTTGATATCTCTTGGTAGACTTTGACGCCCCCTCAAGAATTCAGTGCTCTACCTGCGAAAGACTTATCAGCGAGGCTAGCCCTAAAGCTATTTCGAGGAGAACCAGCTATCTCCGGGTTCGATTGGAATTTCTCCGCTATCCACACCTCATCGCCACCCTTTTCAACGGATGTGCGTTCGGACCTCCACCAAATTTTTACTTTAGCTTCATCCTGGACATGGATAGGTCACCCGGTTTCGGGTCTATATTTACTGACTTGACGCCCTATTTAGACTTGTCTCGCTTCGGCTCCGGACCCTAAAGTCCTTAACCTTGCCAGTAACTATAACTCGCCGGACCGTTCTACAAAAAGTACGCGGTTCAGCTTGCGCTGTTCCACAGTTTGTAAACACAGGGTTTCAGGTTCTCTTTCACTCCCTCCCGGGGTCCTTTTTCACCTTTCCTTCACAGTACTAATCGCTATCGGTCACTGAGTAGTATTTAGCCTTGGGGGGTGGTCCCCCCGTCTTCCTGCCAGGTTCCACGTGTCTGACAGTACTCTGGATACTGCTTAATCCTTTACGCTTCGTGTAAGGGGCTTTCACCCTCTATGGCGCCTATTTCCATCGGCTTCCACTCACTTACAGATCTTTATGCAGTCTGAACCCCGAGGTGCACGCACCTCGGTTTGGGCTCTTCCGATTTCGCTCGCCACTACTTTCGGAATCACGGTTGTTTTCTCTTCCTCCGCCTACTTAGATGTTTCAGTTCAGCGGGTTCCCTCCGTACAGTTATGTATTGGCTGTACAGTACTAGAGGTCTTCTCTAGTGGGTTTCCCCATTCAGATATCTGCGGATCAACTCGTATTTGCCAATCCCCGCAGCTTTTTCGCAGCTTATCACGTCTTTCTTCGGCTCTCAGTGCCCTAGGCATTCACCCTATGCTCTTATTGCTTTAACCAATTCTCCACTTGATCGCTCAAGTGTTTGAGATACTAGCGTGTATCTCTTTTTCTGATTGTGAAGAAGATTTCTCTTCTTACTCTCGATTGTTTGTACAAGTTTTTACCTTGTACCCTCGGATGTCTTACTCTATTTACTAGAATAATTATTTTCTTTCGGATATTCACTTATCAATGTACATCGCAGCTTTCACTGCGAATGGAGATAAAGGGATTCGAACCCTTGACCCCCTGCTTGCAAGGCAGGTGCTCTCCCAACTGAGCTATACCCCCAAAGCTTTCGCTTTTAATTTTTCAAAAAAATGTTTGGCACCCACCTATCTTCCCGTGCCGTTACCAGCAAAGTATTTTCGGCCGCTTAAGTCTTAACCGTCGTGTTCGGGATGGGAACGGGTGTTTCCCCTAAACGCATCAGCACCAAACAAGAATGAACAATTTATTGTTTTTATCAAAGATACTTTTTCGAATTGTTCCTCTATAAGGTTTTTCTCCGGCATCGAATTGCCGTCGAAAACTTTTCTTCGAAAAGTAAACTCTTCGATCCTACCTTTATAATCAAAAATCGAATAACACACAAACCCCTACTTTATCCTTAGAAAGGAGGTGATCCAGCCGCACCTTCCGATACGGCTACCTTGTTACGACTTCACCCCAGTCATCAGTCCTGCCTTCGGCAGCTCCCTCTCTTGGGACACTGACTTCGGGCATTACCAACTCCCATGGTGTGACGGGCGGTGTGTACAAGACCCGGGAACGTATTCACCGCAGCATGCTGATCTGCGATTACTAGCGATTCCAGCTTCGTGTAGTCGGGTTGCAGACTACAGTCCGAACTGAGACGTTATTTTTGAGATTTGCTTAAGGTCACCCTCTTGCTTCCCTTTGTTTACGCCATTGTAGCACGTGTGTAGCCCAAGTCATAAGGGGCATGATGATTTGACGTCATCCCCGCCTTCCTCCAGGTTATCCCTGGCAGTCTAGTTAGAGTGCCCATCTTACTGCTGGCTACTAACTATAGGGGTTGCGCTCGTTGCGGGACTTAACCCAACATCTCACGACACGAGCTGACGACAACCATGCACCACCTGTCACCATTGCCCCGAAGGGAAAATGCATTACACACTCTGTCAATGGGATCTCAAGACTTGGTAAGGTTCTTCGCGTTGCTTCGAATTAAACCACATGCTCCACCGCTTGTGCGGGTCCCCGTCAATTCCTTTTGAGTTTCATTCTTGCGAACGTACTCCCCAGGTGGAATACTTATTGCGTTAGCGACGGCACCGAGATGCTTTGCACCCCGACACCTAGTATTCATCGTTTACAGCGTGGACTACCAGGGTATCTAATCCTGTTTGATCCCCACGCTTTCGAGCCTCAACGTCAGTTATTGTCCAGTAAGCCGCCTTCGCCTCCGGTGTTCTTCCTGATATCTACGCATTTCACCGCTACACCAGGAATTCCACTTACCTCTCCAACACTCTAGAACAACAGTTTCCAAAGCAGTCCCCAGGTTGAGCCCGGGGTTTTCACTTCAGACTTGCCATTCCGTCTACGCTCCCTTTACACCCAGTAAATCCGGATAACGCTTGCCCCCTACGTATTACCGCGGCTGCTGGCACGTAGTTAGCCGGGGCTTCTTAGTCAGGTACTGTCATTATCTTCCCTGCTGATAGAGCTTTACATACCGAAATACTTCTTCACTCACGCGGCGTCGCTGCATCAGGGTTTCCCCCATTGTGCAATATTCCCCACTGCTGCCTCCCGTAGGAGTTTTGGGCCGTGTCTCAGTCCCAATGTGGCCGGTCATCCTCTCAGATCGGCTACTGATCGTTGCTTTGGTAGGCTTTTTACCCCTGCCAACTGGCTAATCAGACGCGGGTCCATCTTATGGCGATAAATCTTTTTCACACTCTGCCATGCGGCAATGTGTGCTTATGCGGTATTAGCAGTGATTTCTCTGTTATCCCCCTCCATAAGGCAGGTTACCCACGTGTTACTCACCCGTCCGCCACTAGATAACGCATCTTCCGGCCGAAGCTTTCCAATACGCATCTCGTTCGACTTGCATGTGTTAGGCACGCCGCCAGCGTTCATCCTGAGCCAGGATCGAACTCTCATAATGAGTTAAGAGATTGCTCTCTTTAAGTTCTTTCTCTAGTCAAAACTTAGCTTAGCTTTTAGTTTTTTTCCTTCTTTTTACTTTTTGGTTTATTAAACCGTTCGTGTAAGTTTCGTTTGAAACATTACTGAAAATTCTTTAGAATCTTCAGGGTCTGTGTATTATTCGATCTTTGATTTTCAAGGTACTTGCCACCTCTCGTTTGGAGCGACAGCCTGTGTATCTTAGCACTGCAGTTTCTGCTTGTCAACAAGAAATATGTATTATTTTCAGAAAAAGTTTTGACTCTTTTAAAAGCTACAAGATATAGTTTCTCACTCATCCATATTTGGTGTTTTTCTATTTTTTTATTTTCACTAATAGAATTCCATTTTTTTACCGATATACTCATTGTATCTTTAATCTCGTATCTTTTTGTATTCATTGATACTAGAATCAGGGAGTTGATAATATGGAGTTTCCAAAAGAATTTTTTTTGGATGAAGTCAGAGAGGGTTTCTATGTTCCGGCTATGATGAAGCATGCTTGGGCTGCCGAAATAGAAATTTTATTCGAAATTGATAAAATATGCGAAAAGTATGGACTTCATTATTGTATTGACTATGGTACTCTTTTGGGTGCAATACGTCACCGGGGCTTTATTCCTTGGGATGATGATATCGACATCATGATGATGCGAGAAGACTATGAAATTTTCTCTAAAGTTGCTAATGCGGAACTTCCTGAAGAGTTAAGTTTTTGTTCCATTATGGATGATAAGCCCAATTATGAATTGGTTAGCTATGTAAAACACAACAAGATGTTGGTTTCTTCGGAAGCATTAGGTAAATATCATAATTATCTATATGGAGCCGGGGTAGATATCTTCCCTTATGATTATCTGTCAACTGACCCTGCAAAAGAAAAAAAGCGAATGGAACTATTTGATGCTCTATGTATTTTGGCCTCCTTTCCTTCTATTCATGGAAAAAATAAAGTTGTTTTAGAGATGGAAGCAAAGAAAGTAGAAAAAAACTTTGTGGAGTGGATCTTTTATCTGCTTCTAGCTATAGAAAAAAATTACTTCAACTACTGCATAATTGTCAGATAAACTTTGAAAGTGATAATCAAGCTAAAGTAGCTTGCCTCCTAGAAATGAAATTATCCAAAGATTGGAAAAAAGGAATTTTTAACAAGGAGGACTTCAGCACAAATAATTTTTTTGGATTTTGAATTTTTTTATCCCTTCCTGCTCCTAGAGAATATCTTTCGGTTATCAGAGGAGAATTTCCCTGATTATGATGTAAAAGCAAGTAGCCGGAGGAGATCATAACTACCCTATATATAAAAAGATGGAAGCAGAGTACATGAAAGGAATTGGAGGAAAACTTTTTTACCAATATTCCATCGATAGGAATGAATTAAAGGCGAGAAATAATACTGCATTTTTTTCCCACAAAAAGGGTATCGCAACAGAACAGAAGAAATCCGCTTTGTTTCTCCCAAGTCTATATTCCCACTGGGATACCATGAGAGGTCTATTTGAAGCAGCAAGTCAGGATAAAACAATGAAATGCTTTGTAATGCCCATTCCTTATTATTTTAAAGACGGTTTAGGAAACTGCTCTCCCGCACAATGGGATTTTGAACTTTATGAAAATGAGTTTGGAAAGAATTCTCCATATCTTTTAGATTTCAAAAACTTTGATTTAGAGGCATTGCATCCGGATGCCGTCTTTATTAACGAGCCATATGATGAATACAATTTAAGTTTTATGGTAGAACCGTCTTTTTAGCAAAAAAACTGAAACATTATACCAAGCAGCTATTTTACATTCCTTGGTTCGTGACTTCTGAAATAGATATAGAAAATCCGGAGAATGGGAAAGCGATTGTAAATGCGGAAAATTATATTGTAATGCCTGCCCTTATACATGCTGACTATGCCATATTGCAATCCGAAATGATTGTCAAACTGTATAGGGAATTTTTGGAAAAAGAGAGCGGAAAAGAATATGCGAAATACTGGGAAGAGAAACTTCTCCCCTTAGGAAATCCTTTATCGGATGAGCGCCCTATCGAAGAGAACTCTGTCGCTAAAAAAATATGGAGTCACTTAAGAAAAAAATGATAATAGAATAAAATAACAGTCTAATAGAATTTAATCTTCTATACGAACATAAATTTAGAATTACTGCTTATTTTTAAAAAGGAGAAGGAACTTCTATGATCAAAGTCATCACCTATGGTACCTATGATTTATTGCATGAGGGGCACCTTCGGCTATTAGAAAGAGCGAAGGCAATGGGAGATTACCTCATTGTAGGGGTAACCTCTGATAATTTTTGACAAAAGCAGAGGAAAAAAATCAATGTCAAACAGTCCTTGAGTGAGCGATTGGAAGCAGTAAAGAATACGGGTCTTGCCGATGAAATCATTGTCGAAGAATATGAGGGACAGAAAATCGATGATATTCAAAAAAATATGGAGTCTCGATTTTTTTACCGTAGGCTCAGACTGGCAAGGCCATTTTTGATTATTTGAAGGAATATTGTGCAGTAATATACCTCCCCAGAACCACGGGAATATCCAGCAGTGAAATCCGCGCGGAAAACAGAAAGTTGAATCTGGGACTGGTGGGAGGCTTTGAAGAAAATATACTCAATAAATATTATCAGGAAAGTGCCTTTGTAAACGGAATCGTCGTCTCCGCTCTTTTTAATTCCAGCCGGAGTGCGGATGCTTCCATAAAGGATTATGATGATTTTTTAGAAGATTGCGACTGCGTCTATATCCTCTCCCATCCACAAAGTCATTATAAAGAAATAAAGCATGCGCTGGAAAAAGGAAAGCATGTTCTTTGTGAATCCCCGATTGCCTTAAACAAGAAAGAATGTGCGGAGCTTTATGCACTCGCAAAGAAAAACGGGCTGGTTCTTATGGAGGCCATAAAAACTGCATACTCCAACGCCTATAATCGCTTGATTCTTCTTGTAAAATCCGGAAAAATCGGCAATGTTGTTTCCATTGATTCTACCTGTACAAGTATGCAAGGCACAAAGAACAAGAATTCCGAGAATGCATGGAACAGTATCTGTGCATGGGGACCAACAGCCATGCTTCCTATTTTTCAACTCTTGAATTCCCCTTATGAAGAGCAGATTCATTCTTTATTTGAAAATGAAGAGCTGAAATATGACAGCTTTACTAAAATTGACTTTAGTTTCCCTGCCGCTACCGCTTCCATCAAGGTCGGGCGGGGAGTAAAAATCAGAGGGCGAGCTCGTTATTTCAGGAACAAAAGGCTATGTCTACGTTCCGGCTCCCTGGTGGAAAACCGACTATTTCGAACTTCGTTTCGAAGATCCAAATGAGAACCGCCGTTATTTCTACCCTTTGGAGGGTGAGGGAATTCGTCATCAGCTCCTTGCCTTTTCCAAATCCATTTTAGAGGGATGGAACGCCTCTGACATAAAATCGGAAATTTCCATGAAAATCAGTTCTGTGATGGAAGATTTTTATGAGGAGAGGAATATGAAAAAGCTCGCCGGAGTCTGCTAAAAGGATTTTTATGAGAAGACAGGAGGTTTTATGGCATATGTTGTGTCTTTTCCTCCGAAATATCAGCTATCTCTTCCCTTCTCATAGAAACCTTACGTTCCATGAATTTATCCAGTTCCAGCTTAATAAGACTTGCTACAGGGGCAGCCAGGAAGATTCCCAAGAATCCTCCCAGGCTGCCTCCTATAATGAGCGCAATAATAACCACAAGCGGATGAAGATCAATATTTTGAGAAAGGAGCCTTGGGTTTATCACATTTCCGTCTATAGTCTGAATCACAAAAAGAGCTATGAGAGCCGGCAGAAGCTTAGTAAAATCTCCATACACAAGACAAAACCAAGGCTGTTAGTCCATAGGCGATAAAAAGGACCAACATAGGGGATCAGGTTCCCAAAGCCGGTCAAAACACCGATGACAATAGCGTAGCGAACCTGCAAAACACTAAGACTGACGCTGACCAGCACTGCCATAATTGTGCCGTCAATAATCTGTCCGCGAAGATAGCCTGCAAATACGCGATCTGCGTCTATAAAGAAACGACGGAGCTTCTCCAATCTTCTTTCTCCGAAAAGTAGACGAAAAATTCTTGCCCAGTAGGAAAGGATTTTTTGTCCGTCAGCAAGGAAATAAAGCGAAAATATAATCCCAAAAACCAAGGTACTGAGTGCTCCCTGCCAAGCTTCCCAAGGAAGAAAAATACGCTGTTTCCCATGTTTTGAAAAACACCACCGCTTTTTGAAGCAAAAGCTGAACCGCTTCCTTTGCATCCTCTCCCCCTATAGGCAGATTTCCCAGTCTGATGTAAAGATCGGAATAAAACTTTTCCACTGTAGAGGCAAAATCTTCAACACCTTGGAACAGGTCCTCAAAGCGCAGAACCTGGATGCTTTTTGTCAGAGTGGAAAGGAGAAGAGAGCCCAAAAATACAACTCCCAATATCAACAAGAGAAAAAGTCATAAAAATGGAAATATTTTTGGCACAGGCTCTGCTTCTTGGATAGCAACGCATTTTTTTCGAAAGTATTCTTTCAAAAATGGCAAATCGGACTTAGAAGATAGGCAATTGCAAAGCCGAGAAGCAAGGGAGAGATAACCTGGGATGCCCAAGGAAATAGATTTTGAAGGTGCGCCCCCAGCTCCGGAAAAATGATCCAAAATGCGAACTCCAAGATGATATAAAAGCGCCAGAACCAGAGCATAAAAAAACAACTAAGGCATAGTTTTTTTGTTCCATAGATTTTTTTCCAATTCATTCCCTTACCTCTACATTAAGTATGTTCCCGCCGATTTTTTTAAGGGAACTATTAGGATAAAAAAAGTGCACGGAAGGATGGAAACTACCACTTCAACCAGTTTCTAAGCTGCCTCCTACACCGGTGTTTCGCTGCTTATCTTAGCATTAAAACTGACCCGTAAGAAGATGTAAAGTCACATATTTATACTTTTCAGTTTCGAAATCCATACTGTCCGCATATTCTTTCTATATAGTTCTTCATTTTTACTTAAATTTTTAATTCGTTGAAATGCGCTTTATTTCTAGCTTTTTATCGCAAAAATGTGGATAAGTCCCTCGATTTTTCTTCGAAAAACCAAAAAAATCTTCGACTTATCCACAAGAATTACACTTTTACACATTGCCAAGGGGTTTTTTATCTTTTGTTTTTCCCTATTTTTCGATAAAGGAAAAGAAAAAGTTACGATATTCATACACCTCTAAAATTTCCCAAGAAATTCTTTAAACGGAGATTTTCACTATTAAAGAGTTCTTCTGAAGTTCCTTGGCAGAGCACTTCTCCTTCTGCCATGAAAAAGAATTTTGTCGGAAATCTCTCTGGCGAATCCCATCTCATGCGTCACGATGACCATCGCCATTTGCTCATTCTTTAAGGACCTAATGAGCTCCAAAACCTCTCCGGTCAGCTCCGGATCCAGCGCCGAGGTTGGCTCATCAAAAAAGAGAATCTTCGGTTCCAAGGCAAGCGCTCTGGCAATCGCTACTCTTTGCTTCTGCCCTCCCGAAAGAGAGTAGGGATATTGTCCCGCCTTATCCGAAAGTCCCATTCTCTCTAATAATGCCATTCCTTTTTCTACGGCAAAGGTCTTCTCCTTCTTCTGTACATGAATGAGGGGGTCGATGATATTTTCCAAAACCGTCCAATGGGGGAAAAGATTGAAATTCTGAAAAACCAAACCAAAAAGAGACTTCGCCTGCTGCCTGTTTGCTGTATTCCAGCCTATAGAATCTCCCTCTTTCCGGAGTGACTCAGACTGTGCTTCTCTTTGGAAAACCGTTTTTCCGTCATAAAGAATCGTTCCGGAATCCGCATTTTCCAAAAAAGTCGCTATGCGAAGCAGGGTGGATTTTCCGGAACCGGACGGTCCGATAATACTGAGCACCTCTCCCTCCTTGCAACTGAGGTCGATGCCCTTTAAGATTTCCTCCCCGGAAAAGCTCTTTTTTTATTCCCTTCATTTCCAATATTGCCATATTTTCTGTTCCCCTTTTTCTTACCGCCTGCTAATGATGCATTATTATATTCTCTTCGCTTGCTATCCAATAATTACGCACTATCCTCTTCGCTTACCGCCGTCTAATTATGCCATTTCCATCCCGAATTTTTGATAACCTTCGCTTAAAACAAAGGGCGTTGCATCCTATCACCTATAGCTTTCTCATTTTTCCCTATTTGGCACTATAGTCAACTGTAATAGTCCAATTTTTTCTCGAAGCGTTCCATAAGAAAGGCCACGATAAAGTTAAAGATATAGTACAGAATTCCCGCCATGATGAGGGGAAGCATGGAACTTTGCGAAGAAGAAATCGCCTTCGCGGTCGTGAACATTTCCATCACCGAAATGGAAAAAGCGAGAGAGGTGTCCTTTACGAGCGTAATCACCTCATTCGTGATAGACGGCAGGATATTTTTCCATACCTGCGGGAAAATGATGCGCAGGAAGGCTTGCCTTCTGCTGTATCCCAAAATTTCTGCCGCTTCCAGCTGTCCCTTATCCATTGTCTGGATTCCGGAGCGGTAAATCTCCGCAAAATAACCTGCATAGTTTAGAACAAAACCGATATAGACCGCCATCATCCGGTAGCCCGGGTGGAGCTGGATTTTGAAAATGTAATAGGGGCCGTAGTACACCACGAAAAGCTGGAGCATAAGCGGTGTTCCGCGCATGATGGAAATATAGACCTTTGTGGCATTTTGTAAAATCGGATTCCGGCTCATCCTGCCGAAAGAAATGAGCAGCCCAAGCGGAAGAGAAAAGAGAAGCGTAATCAGGAAGATGCTCAGGCTCACGCCGAGTCCTCCTAAAAGTTTAGATAAAATCACGTACCACTCCATCTGCATTCCTCCCTCTTACCCTGTATCTCCCTATTTCGGCCGCTCCCGTTTCCCGTAAAATGCCTCCTCTTCCGAGGAGGCCGTTCTTTTTTTAAATTAGTATCTTACAATATATCATTCAAATCCGTCTACCGGACAAATTGGGATCCTCGTCTTTTTACTCCAAGACAAAGCTATCCTTTGCGCCGAACCATTTCTCCGTAATTTGATCTACGGTTCCGTCCGCCTTCATTTCCAAAAGCGTCTTCTTTACTTTTTCAGCAAGCTCCGTATTGCCTTTCTTAAAGCCGATTCCGTACTCTTCTGCGGAAAGGCTGTCCTTTAACAAGACAAAAGGCTTTTTCGCCGTTTTAATCTGATACTCCGCCACCACGGAATCCATGCAAATGGCATTACAGGCGCCGGTTTCCAAATCCATCATGGCACTTTGATAGTCTCCGACTTCTACCAGAGAAATAAAGCTGTCCATTAAGCTCTTATTCTCCTCTCGACTTAAAGCCTGCAGTCCCGAAGAATCCTTCTGTACTTCGACTGTTTTTCCGGCTAAGTCGGAAAGGGTGCTGATATTGCTGTCCGCTTTTACCACAAAGACCTGCTTGTTTGCCATGTAAGGACCGACAAAAGTATAGTTCTCTTCTCTGCCGTTCATACTGAAGCCGTTCCAGATGCAGTCTATATTTCCGGAGTTCAGCTCCAGATCCTTTCCGTCCCAGTTAATCGGTTTCGCCACAAACTTTAGGTTCAGGCGCTTCGCCACTTCTTCCGCCAGTTCCAAATCATAACCGGTGTAACTTCCGTCCTCCGCCACAAATCCCATGGGCGGAAACTCCTGATCAAATCCTACCGTAAAACTGCTCGCCTGTTCCGCCTTTTTGCCACCGCAGGCGGTCAAAGCCAAGGCAGATAAAGCCAAGATTCCCAATGCCAATGCGCTCGTCCTTGTTCCTTTTTCCATCATCTTTCTCCACATCGTCATCTTCTACTCTCCCTTAAACGTTGTTTTTGCCACAGTTCTGCCGTTTTTTTGTTTTTTTGTTGTTTTTGCGGTTTGCTTTTTGATTTTCGCAGCTTTCTGCTTTCGTTGTTTTGCCGCTTTGTTTTTCTTCCAATATGAATTTTTCTGTTTTTCTTGTTTAGCGTGATAACACATTAGCATGCTAAAGTGTCGCTGTCAAGAAAAAAGTTTCGGGATTTCACTTGCAATTCGTTCACAAGCAAAATCCCGAAAGTTCTCTTTTCTATATTATGATATCTCTACTTGACAAGAACGCAGCGTTTCCAGTGCCGCCAAATGCTTCTCCTTTGTCACGCCCGCACAGCAGCTGCTGTCCACGGAAATAGGAACCTCCGGAAGAAAAGCTTTCAATAAAAGGGCATTCGATACCACACAAATATCCGTGCATAGACCGACAAGCTCTATGGAAGCTCCCTCCATACTGTCCTGCTGCCTGAAAAGTTCCCGCATAAATTCTGCTAAAGAAAGACTTCCAAAGCTTCCTTTTTCAAAGAAATGATCCGGAAGAATGAGATCTTTAAGTATAGGATGCAATCCCCAGCCTTCTGTCCCTTTTATACAGTGAGGCACGGGCAACATTTTTCCCTCCTGCGTGGATAGATAGTCCTCTCCATGCGTATCCAAGGTGGCATAGACCATTTCCTTCGGATAGGAAAGAATCTTCTCTTTTACTTTTCCTACAATCCCCTGCGCTTCTTCCGTACCGAGAGAACCGTCAATAAAGTCCTTTTTGCATATCCACTACAATAAGGTAATGCTTGCCTTTCCCCTGCTTCTCATTATTATTTTGATTGTTTTTCCATTAGAATGCCCTCCTCCGTTGTGCTTTTTCCATTATGCTATTCCAGTGCGATTTACTTTTTCTATATTACTCCACTTTTATTTTTTCAAAAAGTCCCTCACAGCCCTCTGCAATGTCTTCATAGCAGGTTTGGAATTCACCGCTGTACCAAGGGTCGGAAATAGGGATGAGGATAATCGGTATAATCTCCAAGAAGAGAAACTTTCCCTTCCGGATCCCCTCCGAAAAATGCGTTTCATGTTCTCCCGATTCCGCTCATCCATTCCGATGAAAAAAATCGTATTTTTTTCGTAGTCTTCTTTCTGTAATTGACAGGCTCTTTTTTTGCTGCAGTCTATTCCAAGTCTTTCCAGAATCTCCCGTACAGGAGGATAGACGGGATTACCCTGCCCTTGATAGATTTCTTCCGTGGAAGTCGCTTTGGAGACTACGAGAAAATCTTCGTTTCTTCCGTTTTTCCTCCAATATTTTTTTAAAGATAAATTCCGCCATGGGACTGCGACAGATGTTGCCATGGCAGACGAAACAGATTTTTAACATAATGTTTTTCCCTCCTAAAATGCCTTGGATTCTATTTCTATAGTCATCTCCTCAGCCGTTTTTCGAATTACTGATCAATATTTCCAGTACAGCTTTTTCTGTTTTATTTATACCGACATTTATACCGACACTTTGCCTGCTCATCTCCAATACATTTTTATTATAGGGAATTCTGCACTTAATATAATTGTCTGTGATTTCAAAAACTTCTTAGCCATATTTCTTAATAATTGTCGGAATCCCCTGCCCAGTATGCTCTGTAAGACCCATATTCAAAAAGACTCTCATAAGTGTAGAGTTTCTTGGCCTTACAGTCGTATCTGATACGCAAATATTCTCAGAGGACAGGCTCCTTTTCTATCGGAGCGTAACTTATTTGACTTTTATAAACAGAAGGTCATATACGCCGGTATACACACTATTCCATCTTTCATGGCCAGATTTCTTGGGTGAATAATATAACTCTCCCCTATTCTTGCATTATATTTTTCATTAAATCTATTGAGAGAAGCTGTAGAATACTTTTTCCCTGACTTTACCTCTATAGGATACATTTTATATTTCAACTTACTGTTATTGGATATAATGAAATCAATTTCTATATCATTACGGTGTTTTTTTCAAGTGAATAATGAGTATAAAAAGTACAATTTATGTCCATTTGCCACAAGCATCTGCGCTATGACGTTCTCATATAACATTCCCTCATTAATAGATAGTTTATCATTTAGAATCTGTGCATATACCTCACTCTCTAACAACTCGTTTTCATCAAATGCATGACTGAGCAAAAGTCCTGTATCCCCCATATAGCACTTTACATAAGTTCGTTCTTCATTGATTGAGAGGCCAACATTGGGATCATTACACAAAAAACACTCGTTTGAAATCATAGAATCGGACAGCCAAAAAAAAGTTTCACTATATCGGTCCGCATAACTGCCTTCCTGTATATTTTTGAATACGACACGTTTCTCATGCTGTGACAATAATCCGGGTATTTGATCAAAAATCGCCAAAACCTTGCCACGATACTGTGCCTTAATCTTCATAATATCATTACGATACAATTTCAAAATATCCCGTTTTTCAGCATCCACTAAACTGAAGTTTTTTTTATTTTCAATGTAAATACTAAGCGGTTTTGGCATACCGCCTACCAGCATATACTGCTTAAAAAGCATCATAGCCTTATTATGCATGCCTCTTTCCAAAGGCTCCCGCTTTTCAAAACATCTTTTTATATAATTTAAAAGCTGTTCTTCTCCCAGCGCCCAGGCAAATTCCTCAAAATCAAGCGGATACATGGTAATGCTTCTCTCCTCTGAGGGGATTACAATATCCTTAACATTTTCCTTGATGGATATCAATGAACCGGTTTCTATATAATCGTATCTACCGTCAGCAACAAGATACTTTATTGCGGCTCTTGCTTGTGGAAACATCTGTACTTCATCAAAAATCAGCACGGATTTTCTTTTGATAAGATGAACCCCATAGTAGGTACTAAGCAGCATGAATAAATCATCAAGCGTATTCAGGTATTGACTAAAGTATTCTTCTACAACTTTATCTTTCTTTGCAAAATCTATAAGAATATACGATTCATATTCTTTCTTTGCAAATTCTTCAACAATTGTAGATTTGCCAATACGCCTGGCGCCCTCCAGCATTATCGCTTTTGTTCCACCGCAGCCATTTTTCCACTCCAATAATTTGCTATAGATTTTTCTTTTTAAAATCATCCGATTCTCCTCGCAGTTACAATCTACCTCATTGGGTGGACTTTTTGATTATGCGCAGTGTTTATATATGGTATTTCTTTGATTATACGCACATTATATTGGAATTTTTGATTATGCGCAAGTATAATATTTTATAATTTTATGATTATGCGCAGTTATCTTCATCTATACCCTTGCCACTATCATGGCAGATTAAGGACTTTCACCCTTTATACTACAGGAGATACAAAGAGACACGAAAAAAGCACTCTGCAACATGTACCGACCCCCAAAAGTTAGACCTAAAATTCTAACAATTGAGGTCGGTATTTTTTTATGCTAAATACAGCTATGAGCTTAAGAAAAAGATTGTTGATGCTTATCTAAATGGTAAAGGCGGCTATAGATATCTTTCGTCTATCTATGGTCCCAATAGAAGCGACATACAAAAATGGGTTGCTAATTACCAAGCCTTGGGAGATAAAGGATTATTTCGTTCTAGACAGCATGAAAAATATTCTTTCGAAAAGAAACTTTCTGTAGTAGAGTTTTATCTATCAAGTGAGATTTCATATCGGGAGCTGGCAATTCAAGAAGGCATAACGAATTCTAGTATGATTGTTGCATGGGTTAGCCGTTTTCGTTCTGCCGGTCCTGAAGCTTTGAGACCTCACAAGAAAGGTCGGAAGAAAACTTTGGACAAAAATAAAACAAAAAATCAGAAACAAGAAATTAAAGAAAAAGTTGTTGATACCAGTGCTGAACATGTCAAAGAATTAGAAGAGGAACTCCTTAAACTAAGAATTGAGAATGCATTTTTAAAAGAACTGAGGAGGTTGCGTTTAGAAGACGAGGTAAAAAAATGAGAGAACGGCGCTCGTCATCAACAGCCTCCGAGGAGAGTTTAAGCTAAAAGACCTTCTCTCTTATACAGGCATACCTAAAGCCACATACATGTATTGGCAAAAAAACGTCTTGATAGAGAAGACCCTGACAAAGAAATCGAAGAAAAGATTCTTTTCATACGAGTGACTAATAAGGATTATGGTTATCGTCGTGTATTAGCCGAACTAAGAAATCAGGGATATGTTGTAAAACAAGAAAAAGTGCAGCGTATAATGCAGAAGCTTGGGCTGCAAGTTACTTCTTTCACACGTAAGAGCCGCAAATACAGTTCATACAAAGGGCCAAGTAGGCACAGTAGCTCCTAATCGCATAAGAAGACGTTTTTAAAACTCATATTCCTCATCAGAAGATTACCACAGATACTACAGAGTTTAAGTATTATGAAATCGATGCTAAAGGCCATATGACAATGCGCAAACTATACTTGGATCCATTTATGGATATGTGTAATGGTGAGATTATCAGTTACGGGATAGCAAAAACAACCATCTGCCCAAAAATATAATGAATGCATTGGAACAAGCGGTAAAGGTAACATCTGATTGCCCATATCGCAGAACATTCCATTCGGATCAAGGATGGGCATATCAGATGAAAGCTTATTCTCATCGACTTAGGGAAGAAAGAATCTTTCAAAAGTATGTCCAGAAAAAGGGAACTGTCATGATAATTCAGTTATGGAGAACTTTTTCGGTTTGCTTAAACAAGAAATCTATTATGGCATTGTCTATTATAGTTATGAAGAATTAAAGTCAGAAATAGAACGATATATAAGGTACTATAACGAACATAGAATCAAGGAGAAACTAGGATGGCTAAGTCCTGTTCAATACAGGCTTCGCCTCTTGGCTGCATAAAAATAGCGTAGCAGCCATAAAACTGCTACGCTTAAAAAGTCTAACTTTTTGGGGTCACATCAACATGCAAGGTGCTTTTTTCATACGTAAATTGTGCGGCAGAATAGTTACTGCAAAGTATTCTTCTTTTCCGGTTAAGCCTTCTTCGTAAAGCTGTAGGTATAAACGAATTGATCCGGAGTGTAGTTATCGAGCTTTACCCCGTCAACCTCTGCGTATGGATAGCCGAAATCATTTAAAGCCTCTCCATCCTGTGCAGGATTCAAGGTAAGATCTCTTCCATCGGACAAAATCATACGCTCTGCATCGCAGTTGCCAAAGTAGTATTCCTGCTTCTCCTTGGTTTCAGCCTGGTCTTTTTTCCAATTATTCTTTAAAACAGCCTTTAATACGTCGGCAGGATCCGCGGAAACCCAGCCTGTTCCCTTTAAATAAAACTCTGCCCAGCAGTGCTGATTCTTGGTAATATCCTCTGCATTGATACGGATTCCGAAATGCTCTCTGGCAGGAATTCCGGATGCACGACAAAGGGCTACGAACATAGAGTTAATGTCGGTACATTTTCCGGTCATGGTGGTGTCTAAAAGAGCACAAACATCTCCCTCACCGCAGCCTTTTACACTTTCGTCACGATTCATATTGGCAATAACCCAGTCATAGATTGCTCTGGCCTTCTCTAAATCCGTAGTTTTTCCTTCGGTAACTTCTGCGGCCTTATTCTTCACCTGATCATTCAAGGGAAGGTTCTTGGAAGGCTCTAAATACTTCTTTACATCCGCAGGAATCTCCGCCTTTTCATCCTCCTTTAATTCAGGACTGACGATTTCTTCTCTCTTTACCTGTAAATCCAGCTTTACCACTCTATCGGCGGGCTCGGCATTTGCATCCCATTCCACATAAAGCATCTGATTGCCCCAGTCATCTGTGTTCATTTCCGCCTTAGCATTTCCGGCATCATACTTTACGCCCTCAACAGTCTGATACTCACTGCTATGTGGCACAGGAATCCAAAGGCGAACCTTCTTTCCTTTTTCATACTTGGATAAGTCAACGGTATTGTTTACCGTTCCCTCTACCGTCTTCTTTTCGGAAGCTTCTGCCTTTTCCGTCTCCTTCTCAGAGCTCTTCTCCGTTGCGGCAACAGATTCTGTGCTCTTCTCTGTGCCCTTTGCACTTGTTTCTACATTACTTGCAGCCTTATTTCCGCAGGCAGCCATCAGCATTCCTACTGTTCCCAAGAGCAACATGACCTTTACGCTTTTTTTCATTTTTTCCTCCTTAAGCCACTCTTTTAAACTGTAACGGGGAAAGTATACGCCTATGATGGCCGGGATAGAAATTGATTCTTTCTATAAAAACAGCTATTTATTTTAAATCTGCATAAATCAAAAAAATCTTTCTCGAAAGGATATGATGATGAAGCTCCAAAAATGGTAAAATCTATCAGGATATTCCCGCTAGGCAGTTCAAAGGCATTTTCATTGCTAAGATAAGCTCCTTTCTTCCCCCGGTTCATAGATTCTGCGAAGCGCTTTCTGCCTAGCTAAAATCAGAACAAAACCGGCCAGTAAGGTAATTGTTCCGCCAATCGTAACGCACCATCGATAATCCAGTATCTCTCCAAGAAAGCCCATCACCAAAGAAAATGCACTGCATCCGGCTGTAACCAGAACCCCTTGGAAAGCATTGACTCGAGACCTAAGTCTCTCCGGAATATAAGTCTGCACGGCTGCATTTCTTATGATGGCGCTGTTACTCCCGAGAAAACCGCATATTCCTCTATTCACAAGCATCAAAGGATAAGGAAGCCAGAGTAAACACATGTCCATCGCGGAATAGCTTTGATAAACCAAAAACACGAAACCGAATTTCTTCTTATCCGGAATTTTAATTCGATATTGTAATGCACTGCCGATGGACCTTCCTATAAACTCCACCACGGAAAATGCGGCATACATTGCCGCCGTGAAACCCGGAAAAGTACGAAAAAAAGCGATGAGAAGGGGAGAAAATCCGGTGTCAACGCCATTGCTCACTGCCATATATTCATAAAGACCTAAAAGGCCGCGTTCTTTCTTTAAATACTGTACCGCCTCCCGTATGTCCGAGGCCCACGCCTTAAGAGAATAGGGTTCGGAATGATGCCGTTCCGTTTCATCCAGACGAATAAAACTCTCCGTGATAGCGGCAAGAAGCGATAGTCCGCCCTGCGCAATCAGAATCCATGCCACACCGAACGTGTCCAAAAGCACTGCGGCAAACGGGGTCATAATCACCGTTAAAACCGGATAAAGCATGGAAGATACTGCGTAGCCCTTTTGCTCCGCGCCTTTCGGGATTAATTCCGGATAAATACTGGTGAACGCCAACTCGTCTACCGATCCGAGACAGGCCAGAAGCAAAGACAGCGCGAGATACCCGATGTAGGAAAAGTGAAAAAACAAGAGCCATAGTCCCATGCCGAAAATCAAAAAGGAATTGGCAACATCTCCCATGACCAGAAAGGTCTTTCTCGGAAGTCGATCCATAATAGGCGCAATGACGATAGGGATAAACAGGAAGGGAAGAAGCTGTATTGCCACAATCAGAGCGGATGCCAAAGTGCTCCCGGTTTCATCGAAAACCAGGAACGCCAGTGCAAAACCTCCTGCAATTCCCCCAATCGTTCCCATCGTAGATGCAAGAATCACCAAGCTGAAATTTCGATTCCAAAGTTTTGTTGTTGTCATATTTCCCTCTGCATACCTATTTTCTTCCCCATACCCGACAATAGTATTTTATTAAAGTATAATCCTGAGCAGGAATTTTATAGCCTTCTCTTAAAAACTATACAACGATTTCATAATGATCCTTTAATTCATTTAAGGCACTATGCTTAATGCATCCTTCTTTTTGTAATCTTCCAACCACAATCCCGGGTGCAATGCCTTGCTTCTCAGCGAACGCACGTATACTTGATGCGGAAAAGCTCTTACGGTCAACAAATTCAGCAAAATCATTGCCCGGGATTAATGTGTCTCCGGACCAAGAATTTGCGGCTTGCTCATCATCCTCTGAAGTTCCATTCATTTGACCTATGTGTCCTAATATGATATGTGCTAATTCATGAAATAGGCTGAACCAGAACTTATCCGCATCCTTGCCTCGTGTAGTCAATCCTACAACAATCTTATTTCCGTCTATAAAGGAGGCTCCCTGTAAAAATGAGCCTTGCAAATGTGGCAAAAAAACGAGTGCAATTCCACACTCAGCAAGCATACTTTTAAGCTTCGGGCTGAACTCTTTCGCTTTCATGACTGTCATCAATCTGATTTTCGGAATACTGTTCATTAAGCCCTTAACATTAATGGGGGCGGTTTCGATTTCTCTGGCCTTTATCCTTGCTTCTTGTGCCCAAGCCAATAACGCTAGATCACTCTTTTCTGTCACGGCCAACCTTCTGCATGCAATTCTTGTTATCTGAATATTTTCCAGTAGTGAAAGTTCCACAAGCTCAAAATATTTTCTAAGATGCACTACTTTTTCCTTTAATACTCTCGTTTCAGGAACCCATCCATATTTAGCCATTTCATTATACGGCAGTTTTTTAGCTATCTCTTCATCCTTATCCATAGCATTTTCCGCTTCTGCTTTGATTAATTTTTCCCTATATATCCCCTCTAAATTATTCCAAAACTTTGCAGGTACTCCAAGTACCATCTCCAATCTAACAGCTACCTCCGGAGTTAACTGTACTTCTCCATTTATAAGCTTACTGATATGTTTTTCAGACATATCCATTCTCGCAGCAAACTCTTTTTGACTCATTCCTCTGTCCTTAAGCTGCTCTTTTATCGTCGCTCCGGGCGGTGTTGCAATAATGCTACGACTTCTCACCATAATGCTACCCCCTATTCCATTTCACTTTTCTAATGGTAATCCACTATCTCCATAATATGAGCTACCTGTATCTTATTACCATGTTTTTCAAATATCATTCTATACGGATGAACTAAATCAACTGCATATTGCCCTTTACGGTTATTCGTCAATGGGTGACACCTACCAATATGAAATTCAATCATCTCTTCCACTGTGTCTGCAGCTTCTATTTCAGCAATACGCAACTGTATTTTTTTCAGACATTTCATTTCCATAAGTTCGATCTGAAACTTTTGCATCCGTACAAACTTTCTTTATTTTATTTGTTTTGTACGTGACTTCCAAGGCATCACCTCTTCCTTGTAATTTACCTTATAGGTAAATCTATATTACTATGTGTACATTTATAGTCAATTACAGATTTACCTTATAGGTAAATCTGTAATTGACATAAATACAGTTTTTATTCATAACGAGTACCGCCCTCTCCTCGAGCGATACTCGTTAAGAATTATACTTCAATATTGTGATAATATTGAATCATTTCTCTCTGCACATGTATAGGGATTAAATTATCTCCGGTAACAATTGCTTTTTCTTTATGCCTATTCCCCTTTAAATATGTTTTTTCCTCCAGAATTAGCTTTGTTTCCGCATAGTATCTCCATGTAGCTGATTGTAATCCACTTAACTTTTCGGGTTCAAGTGCCAATAACTTAAAATAATAATCGATTCCGAACCGATCTGTACCTTTTAAATATTTCTTCATCGAAGGATATTCTTCCTTTTTTAGTTTTGAAATATGTTCGTGAAAACGGCGCGGTAAATCTATTGTTTCCCCTATTCTAAGTAGCTCTCCCCCACTGTTACAAATCCCGTACACGCATCTTGCTTTGGCATATTCTTTAATTTTGTCTTTCGTATCTATAATAATATTTGTTCTATCTACGCGAATGGAAAAGCCCTGCAGCGCCAGTAAGTCTCCCAGCACTTCAGGAAAATGGCTTTCATGGGTAGTATTTCCGGGGCGTGACCACGATGCTCCTGAAAAAAGTACCGCTTCCAATAAGATAGAATCCGAAATTCCAAAAAAATGGCCTAAATCTCTTCTAAAGATATCCAATTGCTTTTGGATATAGCCAAACATAAAAGAATCTATTCCCATAAGATCCGTAATAACCTTGACTCTACTGCATATGGCTGCATTTATTTCGGAAAATACATCCGGACTGCTCTTTCTTTCAGACTCGCTTAGCTCATCTATACCTACTCCCAATGCCTGTGCAATTTTATTCAGTGTTTTTACAAACGGCTTGGCTGAGTCGGATGATTCTATTTTATTAAGAGTAACCACCGAGATTCCGGCAATTTTCGCCAATTCATATTGTGTTAGTCCTCTATCTTCCCGTAATTTTTTTAATTTCTCTCTGCTATACATCGCTCTCTCCTTTTTTATTTTATTTCATTTTTGTTTCATTTTAACAATAAAGTTTCATTTTTTTGTTTCATTTTTTTATTATGCAGAGAAGATTGGTTTTTTGCAAGATTAAACTATAAAAAGGATAAAATAAAATCGTAAGAATATGAAAATGGAGCTTTCTATCTCTTTTCTCTGCTTTGTGATACTGTATAAAGAAAATAAGGAAAGGAAAAAAATCATGAAAATCCATAAATCCACCATCATCAGTCTTTCCATCATTGCCATTGTTTATCTTGTGATGAGTCGGAATGGAGAAAATGTCCTTACTGAAGATAAACAGACTTCCACAAAAGTGCAGAACATACAGGCAAAGTCCGATGTGAAGGATGCTATAAAAAGACCAAAAAGCAATCCGCAGAAATAGAGAACGCGGAAGACAATACGGCACAAGGCAAGGAGCCGAGTGTCAAGAAGAATAATGCCGCAACCAATCTAAAAAGCTGTTTACTCCTCTTACTTAACTCTCTTAAAAGAAAAAGCAAAAAGACATTGAAGCCTATACCTGGCAAATTTACGAAGAAAATCCCGTGGGAAGACATTTAAAGATGGAAACAAAGGGAATTGCCATTGCCGATGTTTACGGAGATAGTGCGCCGGAGCTTCTCTTTATAGACGGAAGTCAATACGATGAGGAGGGAAATGCCATCCATGCAAACCTCCACATTTACAGCTTCCAAGACGGAAAGCCTGTGGAAATTGCGAAGAAGGAAAATCTGGATTATCAGGTGGGTGGCGGCGCTGTTTACGATATTTTCCTGACAGAAAATAATAAGCGTCTATATATCGAGCAAAGCGAATTCGATGCGAGGGACACGGAAGTGCTTTACCTTCTTTCCGCGTCAAGCAGCTTCCCTTTGGAGTGGGACAAGCAGGCAAGCTATAGCTATGATCCGGAAAAGAGTTTTGAAAATGATGCCACTTCTCCGCAACGTTCCGATGAAGAATTCATCCTCTATGATAAGCCTGTAGAAAAAGACGGACTACTACGCTTTTTAAAAAGAATTGAGGAAAAATCCGAAAAGTTTGATTAGTAACTTTGGAGGAGAAGAGAACGAAGAAAGTTCCGCCATGAGCTACAGTGAGGCTCTCTCCTTTTTGGAAAAGCAAGTAGAATAATGCGATAGCAGAAGAACAGCAAGACAAAAATGAAAAGGCTTTCTTGCCCCCCCACTCCAGAATCACTTTATCAGAAAATTGATAACGGAGAATTGGACTTTTTACACTCCAAGAGATAGAAAAACCTTTGATGAGCTCATCATTCATCACTATTTGCTTCCTCCGGGAGTGACTTTCCGCCATTCTCTAGGATCGTTAGCATTTCCCTCGGCGTCACCACATAGGGCTTCAGGGGGAAATGTTTGATGTTTCCGGTTACCAGATAAGCGTCACTGTCTTTTCTGGCTTCCATAGTGACCGCATAAAAGATTACGTCCTTCGGGTCGGGAAGGTTTTCCTCCAGCTTCTCCGGGTCAAGGAATACACCACGCATCCGGATCCCATCCGTCACGGTTTGGATATCCTCTTCCTTAAAGGGGAATTTCTTCCGCCGCAGCACCTCTTCGTATTCAGCCATGATTTCATCATTGAGGAGAGGAACAATGCTTCCCACAAGAGCCTGTTCCAGAACCGCTCCGGGTACGGAGTCCCAGCGAAGAAGAGCAGAAACCAGGACATTGGTGTCTATCGCTGCATATAGCTTCATACGTTATTTCCCAATCCTTACGGCTTCAATCTCCGCATTGATTTCATCCAGTGTCATGTCGGCTACACCGGCATTCTCCGCATCACTACTCATGCGCTTCATGGCAGCGACAGCTGCCGTCGCCTATATAGCTCTCTTCCGGCAAAATCATGCTGAATGGAATGCCGCGCACCTGCACAGAGCGAGTCAGGAACATGCGGATTGCCGTAGGCAAGTCAAGGCCGAGCTGAGAATATACATCGGAAGCTTCCTTCCGAAGGTTGTCGTCTATACGAAGCTGAAGTAATCCATTTGCCATGGTCACACCTCCATTAAATCTGCATTTGTTTGTAATGCAATCGTACTATACCTTTCTTAATAAATCAAGTGAATTACAAACTCATGCAAGCAGGAGTTCAAAGACTCGCCCGATCCTTCTTTCTTCTTCCACTAAAATCAGGTTCGGGATATAATAATCCCCGACAAGAACATATCGGATCTCGTTTTTCCCAAAACTGTTGTTTCAATTCGGTCATCACACTTCTCCATTCTGGAGATTTTCTTCGAAATATTATTTTTTTCCACGGAAAATCAAGGCTTTTGCAACCCTCGGTTGTCAAATTGACAAGCCCGATTTCTTCCCTGCAACCGGATTTTTCCGATAGTATGAGAGGCGTAAAGACGGAGTGAGCAAAAGCATTTTCCAAAGCGAAACATTCTTTCCTATCTTATAGAATGCGCTCGACACAAAAAGGCAGGCTCCATAAAGCTATGAAGAAGAAAGTGCATCGGCTCGAATACAGCATCATAAAAGGAGTAGAGTATGATACTTGCAGACAAGATTATTGAATTAAGAAAGAAAAAAACGGCTGGTCCCAAGAAGATCTCGCAGAGAAGCTGGATGTCAGCAGGCAGTCTATTTCCAAATGGGAAGGAGCCCAGTCCATTCCTGATATGAATAAGATTTTGAAGTTATCCGAGGTCTTTTCCGTAAGCACGGATTATCTCTTAAAGGATGAGATAGAGCTGGACAGTACGGAAGAAGCCCCAAAGGTTGATACGGACTCTTCCTTTAAAGAAGTTCCCGTTTCCATGGAGGAGGCCAATGCTTTTCTCGCGTACAAGAATCAGGCCGCTTCTCAAATTGCCTTAGGGGTATTGCTTTGTATCCTTTCCCCTACCCTATTGATTACCTTAACCACCCTTCAGGAAAGTTCTCTTCTTCCTCTCTCAGAGGGAAAAGCCGTAGGGATCGGTGTGCTCTTCCTCTTCCTTTTGGTTGGCATTGCAGTGGCCTTATTTATCAAAAAGTTCTATAGAAGGGGACGTTTCCACTATATGGAAAAAAAGAGCTTCTGAATACCGCTTACAGGGGTAAACGGTATGGTACAGGAGAAAAAAATCCCGTTTCCAGGAACGTATATTTCCCAGATGATTTTTAGGCATTTTTTTCTTTGCATCATTGCTGTAAGTCCCATCTTCATCAGTATGATTATTTTTCGGAGAAGATGATCTCCATACCGCTCTTGCCGTGCCTTTCCTTCTGCTTTTTTTGTGGCTGTTGGTGTATTTCTGATTGTTAAGACGAATATGATTTGGGATTCCATGAACATGCTTTTAGAGCAAGGGGATTATAGAAGGGAGAAAAAGATGGACGAGCATAAAAATGAAACCGTAGGGCAAATTTACTGGTGCTTGGTAACCGCTATCTATCTGGGATACAGCTTTATTACCCGGCGCTGGGACATTAGCTGGATTGTTTGGCCGGTAGCCGGAGTAGGCTACGGTGCAGTATGCGGCATTGTCAATTCCTTTAGGACGAAGATTTAAAATCTTAAAAGGGGCTGTAAAAAATAAAAAGGACTTTTTATTTTTACAGCCCCTTTTTTGTGCACGAATTAGTTTTTTTCACTTTAGATAAAAATCTTATTCATATCTTTGCGTTTATCCGTTATGGGAATTCGGCATGCTTATATCTAAGCTATACTCCCGCATCCCTCCGTGCTTTTCTGGTTAGTCTACTCCTCTTAAAGCACTCCTCGGTTTCCCGAGGCTCAAAGAAATGCTTTTCCTTATCCGCTAAGCAGTTTTTGATTCTAAGATAATCCTCAAAAGAAGACAGTTCTCCTATAAACAGTAGATAATCCCCTTTATAAATCGAGTCCAGAATCTTGGACGTGCTGTTTTTTTCTTATAGAAAGTAAAATGAGGATAAAAATGAATTCTACTCCCGGTTCCGTCGTGTAGCTGAAAAATCCACAAAGCCGATTCCGGTATAGGGAATGCTCCGCTTTTTCTCCTTTTTCGATAGTGTAACACTATTTCCTCTTCATAAAATACGGCTTCCACAATATAGGATTGGAAGAAAAATTTATAAAACTCCCGAAGAGCAACAAAACTACAAAGGAGAAGTAATACAAAGATAAACCAAATGCTGCTGTCCCATCCCACGTGTGCATAGAAGAAGAGAAAAAGCCCGGCGAAAAGCAGCAGAACAAACAAAAGCCGAAATAGGATTGGGAGAATAATGAGTAATCTCCCAATGGCAATTTCCATTTTTCATCTAGGTAGGTATTCCTTTTCATCTTTAACTTTTAAAGGCCGGCCTTAAAAAACTCACAAAAAGCCGCAAAGCCCCTTTTTCCTCTCCAATATTTGCCGAATCATCCAAAAAAATCTCTATTAAAGCAGAGTTTACTTCATTGCTTCTCTCCACTCCTTCTCTTTAAAACCCACAAGAACTTTCTCTCCATACAAAAAGATCGGTCTTTTCACAAGCATACCGTCTGTCGCAAGAAGTGCCTCCTGCTCCTCTTCTGTCATAGACGGGAGTTTAACCTTTAGCTCCATAGCTTTATATACCAGTCCGCTGGTATTGAAAAAAACGCTTTAGAGGAAGTCCGGAGCGCTCCCGAATTTCGTGAATTTCCTTTGCGCTTAATTTCTCTTCTTTTATCGGGCGCTTCTGAAAAGAAACTCCCTCTGCCTTTAAAAAAATCCTCCGCCTTCTTACAAGTTGAACAACGGTCATAGCCGATAAGTATATTCATATTTTTCTCCTTTCCATCAAAATGAAATACAGAAGCATTTTTACCCTATCTTGGTAAATTCCACAATCAATCAGACTCTTATAAAAAGTTCCATCCATCTTATCCCTTACCCTTGAATATATCCTTATTAATATTGTAAACTTAGATGGTTGTTTTTTAATAAAATCAAGACAAATAAGATAAAGAGGATAAACTATGACTGTCACAAAAATGGAATGCCCCAATTGCCATGGCCAACTTGATATTCCGGAGGGAATGAAGGAAGGCTTCGTCAGCTGTAAATTTTGTAATACCAAGGTATACATCGAGCCGTATAAGCCGAACATTACTCAGAATTTTAATATAAAGGAAGTGAATTACAATAAGCCCGGTGCCACCGTGCGTAATAACTCGAAGGAGCTCAATGTAATTGCGATTGTCGCCGCTCTCGGTATTCTTTCCACTGCTTTTCTGTTTGTTATTACCCTTCCCCTTCTTCGTTTTCGTTCTCCCGGAATTGTCAGCAATAAGGAAAGCTACCGAACGTCTCCGAAAGCGGATGTGATGAAAAGCTTTTCCGAAAAAGCCTTTTCCAAGCCGTTTTCAAAAATTACGGCGAAGGACTATGCTTCTTTACAGTACCTTGCTATCCGGAAGAAGAAGGATCCTTCTGACGGAGTGGATAAATGGTTTTTCTCTTATTCCACTTCCGTGGACGATTCCGGAAAAGCCGGTCGAGGAGCATACTGCCTATCTTCCAGGAGCGGATTATCTGGATGAAGAGGATCTACAGCCTTTCACCGGTTTGGTTTCTCTTTCCATCGGGTCCGGTTTTCGTTATTCCTATGATGATGGCAATGCCAATGATTTGCGTTGTCTCCCCAATCTGCAATTTTTTTCTACAGAATATAGTACTTTTTGGAGAAATAGAAAGAACAGTTCTAAATCCCGAGAAAATCCTCGGTCTTTCCGGCGTCAGTTTTTGTGACGAGTCAGTCTACAGTTATGATGACTCCAAGGCGAAGGATATTACAGATCTTTACAAATCCTTCTCCTCTTTACAAGAACTATCCGTATCGGTAGATTCGAATTTTGAGCCGGGAATCCGTGTTCTTAGTTATTTTCCGAATCTGAAATACTTAGCTTTAAGAGTAGAAAGTGGTAGAGATGAGCCTCTGGACCTCTCTCCACTCTCCTCTTTAAGCAGTTGTAAAAGCTTATTTATAAGCGGGCCCTATTCGCAGTCTGTATCAAATCTCAGTGTTCTATCCGGTATGCCTCAGATTGAGAATTTGGGCATTTCCAACATTCCGAATTTTAAAGATCTACAGTTCGCGCAAAATATGCCGAAGCTGAAGTCGCTCCGACTCGTCAGTCTTCCGATTCTTTCATTGGACGGGCTTCGTAATATAAGTTCTTTAAACAGCCTTTACCTGGACTGTAGTAATCTGAAAAATGCCGATGCTCTGTCGAGCCTTACTTCTTTACAGACTTTGGGCTTTGCTTACCATAATTATGAGATTCCGGATTTACACGGCTTATCCGCTTTGGAAAATGCAGAGGTTTATTGTAATGACTTGGATAAAATCTCCGGTATGCCATCTCTTAAGAGTTTAACTATTCATAATAATTCACAGGAATATGAGGGAGACTTCCTCCGCGGCATGGATGCCTTAAGTGATTTAGTGATTGTCGGAAACGGCATTATAGGAGAGGTACTGCCTTCTTTAGGTCCGGCTTTACGGGAACTTCCCTCCCTGCAAAAGCTTACTTTCCGTGGAACTCCCATGGACAGTTACCAAGACTACAGCAGTTCTCTTTCCAATCTCGGTGTAAAGGAAATGTATTTTCTGCTCGAAGATGACAGCATCACGGCGGATAAGCCTCTTCTTCCCCTTTCTCTAAGCAAGCTGGAGGATGATTATACAGTAGAGGTCTTAAATCTTTCCCTTTCAAAAATCCAAAAATTTGGATGATGAAACAAGGAACTTCTATCCCAACGCGAAGGCCTATCTCTCCCATTTTAAGGCTCTGAAAAGGCTGTACATTTCCGGAAATACGCTGGAGAACTTGGATTGTATAGAGGGGCTTACAACTCTTGAGGAGTTGGATATTTCGGAAAATTACATCTCTGATGTCTCCGCCCTCCGAAATTTCCCAAACTTAAAGAAAGTAAAGCTCTCCGGAAATCCCGTAGTGAATGCAGAGATGATACCGGATAGCGTAGAGATTGTTGCAAGCCTAGACTAAGTAGCGGACTGAAATGTCTAAATTGAAGTATGGATGTAAAGATATAAATGAAAAAGCTCCTTTAGTAAAATTCAACTAAAAGGAGCTTTTTTTCACATCTCTTGCAAAGCGTGCGCTTGATTATTATTTCTTTAAACTTTGTTCTTTAATTCTATATTAGTTCTTCTTTGTTTCCGACTCTGTACTTGCAGCTTCTGTAGTACTTGCCGTTGTTTCCTTCGTGCTGTTTCCGGCATCTTTTCCGATATCCATCTGTGTCTCATAAGGCACTTCTTGTTCTGTCACTTTAATCTTGGACTCGACATATTCCATTACCGCATTTCGGATGGCTGCCTCTTCTACAAGCTCCTTACCATACTGCTCTATTAACTTGATACGGTTGGTCTCTTCCCCTGTAAGAGAAGACTCCGCCTCGGCAAGGCTATCCAAAAGTGCATCGGTCGCACGAATATTTTGCTCATCTGCAAGCTTTCTCATAATGAAAAGCTGCTTTGCATAGGCTTCCGCATTTGCATAGGCATCTTCTTTAAACTGCTCTACAGTCTTGCCGGACATATTGATGACGTCGGCTGCACTCATGCCGTATTGCTTGTACTGGTTTAACTGTGCATGGAGGATATATGCCTTTGCATACTCCAGGAATTTCTTGGAAAGCTCTACTTCTGTCTTGTCGGAAATCTGCTGAATCGCCTGATCCTGAATCTCAGAGTGATAAGCAAATTCTTTTCTATTCTGCAGCTGTTCTCTGATTTGATCACGATAGCTCTCTACTGTCTCTGCGGTAGTACCTGCATAGTTCTTTACCCATTCATCCGTGAGCTCCGCCTGACGCTTTACTGCATTGACCGTAACCTCGAATTCCGCATCCTTTCCTGCCAAATCAGTATTTCCATATTCTTTCGGAAATGTAACCTTAACTGTTACCTTTTCTCCCGCCTTCTTACCGATAAGCTGATCTTCAAAGCCCGGAATAAAACGTCCGGAGCCGAGCTTCAAGTCCTGCTTCTCTGCCGTTCCGCCGTCAAACTTTACACCGTCAATAGAACCGCTGTAGTCAATATTAACCGTATCACCTTCCTTGGCTGCTTCGTCAACGGTGGTCAGATTCTCTTCCAAAGTCTGATTGATGGCATTGTCCACTTCTTCCTGAGTAACGTTCTCCATGGGTGCCACCGTAACAGAAATGGTGCTAAGATCCGGAAGAGTAATCTTGCCCATCTCGGAAACCTTCGGCTCTTCCGGGACAGTCATACTCTCCAGTTCCTTAATCTCCGGACTGTCCTCTGTTAAAGTGGAAGGACTCGCCTTATCCGTTTCTGAAATTTCAGATTCGGACGCAGTGCTAGCCTTAGTGCTGTCCTCCGCCTTCTTTCCACAAGCTGCTGCAAATACCGCCATAGCCATAATCGCTGCTACGGCAAAAATCTTCTTTTTTCTCATAATACTCCTTACTCTATTTTTTTTGAAAAAGGAGAGAGGAAAATCCTATATTTTCCTCTCGTCTCTTCTCCTGCTCTGATTTTCTCCCGGTCCAAAACCGCGCTTTATCTGTTGAATGCCAAAAATGCTTTATAGGTATAGTAAACGTCCAGCTTTGCTGTAAGTTCAAAAGGCGCATGCATGGAGAGTACCGCCACACCTAAGTCTACGGTATCCACATCCATATTGCCCATAAACATAGCAATCGTTCCTCCGCCGCCTTCGTCCACCTTACCAAGTTCGCCAATCTGCCAAGCCACACCGGCATCCTCCATGTAGCCGATAACCTTCTGCATGGTTTCCGCAGATGCATCGTTGGAACCGCCTTTTCCTCTTACACCGGTATATTTGGTAAGCACAGGTCCATGATTGAAAAAGGAGGAATTCTGCTTCTCATATACATCCGGGAATGTCGGATCATAGGCTGCATTTACATCGGAGGAAAGACAAATAGAATTCCGAAGAATATCTCTTACTCTTTCTCCCTCGCACTCTGCAAGATCTTCTACAAAATGCAGTAAAGCGTCAGACTCCATTCCCGTATTACCGGTGGATCCGATTTCTTCCTTATCTACCAGTGCAGTTAAAGAAGTATACTCCGGCTTTGCAATCAAATTCTGCCATAAGTGCTGTATAAGCACAAACCTTATCATCCTGTCCGTATGCACCGACCATAGAGCTGTCCAAACCTACGTCAACCGCCTTCTGTGCAGGCACAAGGGTTAACTCGGAACGCATAAAGTCTTTCTCGGTAATGCCGTACTTATCGTGCAAAATGGATAAAACCCTCAGCTTAAAAGCTTCCTTCACTTCCTTATCGTCTACCGGAAGGGATCCCAAAAGGATATTCAGCTCTTCTCCCTTAATACCCTCGTTCAGTTTTCTCTCGCCCTGTGCTCTTCCTAAATGCGGCAAAAGGTCGGTAATAACCAGTACAGGATCGCCGGGCTTCTCTCCGAAATCCACATCGATTGCCTTTCCGTCAGCAAGCATGATTCTGCCGTGAAGGGCAAGGGGAATGGTAGTCCACTGGTACTTCTTGATTCCTCCATAATAGTGGGTCTTAAAGTATGCCAGCTCCTCTGTCTCATAGAGCGGATTCGGCTTTAAGTCGATTCTCGGGGAATCGATATGCGCAATATTGAAATGAATTCCTTCATTCAGGGGCTTCTTTCCGATGGTCACAAGATAAAGATTCTTTCCTCTGTTTACGTAATAGAACTTATCTCCCGTCTTTGCCTTTATGCCACGGCTAAAGGGCTTATACCCTGCCTTCTCCGCTAAAGCTACACTGTAACTGACACATTCTCTCTCTATTTTGGAATGATCCAAAAAGGTTTTATATCCCTCTGCAAATTCCATAGCCTTCTCTATATCTTTCGGGTTGTCCTTTGCAATATGCTTTGGCTTGAAAAACAACTCTTCTTCCAATTTTTGTCCTTCTGTCTTTCCCATAAAACATTCCCTCCTTTAAAATGAATTACTTCCCAGCAAGTTGGATTTATTCAAAAGCATTTTACCATTGTAACACTGCTATAGGAACAAAAAACTTGTTTTATCCTAGCTTCTTCTTGTGTTCTAAATGTGAAAACTTTCAAGCTTTTCTTAAAGAGTAAGAAAGTGCTATTTCAAAACATTTTCTACTTTACCATTCCAAAACGATTCAATGGCCAATAGCAGATATAGACCTTTGCCAGCATCTTCTCTCTTTTTACAAATTGATTTTCTCCCCAGAAGCGCGCATCCGCGGAGTTATTTCGGTTATCTCCCATCATAAAATAACAGTTATCCGGCACAGTCACATCAATCTCCGGGAATTGATTACCGTCTACAATCATAGGCTCCGGAAGATAATTTTTCCTTTATCTCTTCCCCATTTACATAGACCGTTCCTACAGGAATCTTTCCGGAAGCAGACCGTACATTTAATTTTGTAATATAGCTTGCATCCACTTCACCGGTTTTCTTAATTTCAATATGATCCCCCGGCATACCGATAACTCGTTTTACATAATAAATCGGCTGATTCCGCTTATCTTCCCTACCGCAAAGAGGGCAGGTTCCGCGATCCGTCTCTCTATAGGTTTGTCCGTCATTTCTACATTTATAGCCATAAAGGAAAATAGCGATATCGTTTCGCTTTACTTCTCCGAAGCGATACACCAAACGAGAGCCAAAGACCCGGCTCCCTGCCATAATGGTATTTTCCATGGATCCTGTAGGAATAGTGGAATTGGCGATGACGAAGTTATTCAACAAAAATGCGGCAATCCCCGCCACAAGGATAATTTTAATCCATTCGAAAAGCTCTCGTACAAAGCTCTGCGGCCTTTTTCTGCTGCTCCGCTTCTTATTCTGTACTTCTATCATTTTTCCTTTTTCCTCTCTATTGTTGCTTTTATAAATCCTTCTCTAAAAAATTCAGACAAAAAGTAAAACATGGTATTATGATTCTTCCGCTCGTCTCTGTTGTCCTTTTTGTCATATATTCATGCTCTTCCTGTAACTCCTTATAAAGCTCTGCAAGGCTCCAGTTCCTGTTGTTTTTCCGTTTCCATGCACTTTAAGTCTACTCTGATTCCCAGCTTTCTCAAATCCTGCAGGAAACTCCCCACCTCCTGGCTGCTGAAGCCGATAAATTTTAGAAGCTCAGCTTCCTCCGGAAGTGTACTTAACTCCTCCTCGGCCGCCGTCAAAATCTTTATTTTTACGAATAAGAGCCAGATTTCTAAGCCCCCTTAGTTTATCGGCATCTTTTTATTTATATAGAGTATTTTCTTCTCCATTTATCCTACTTTCTTTTTTTCATTATTTTCTTCTAAGAAACGAATGATTCTCTCTATAATTTCTTCTCTTACGTCTTCATTTAAGACTTCGTGACGTAGTCCCGGATAAATACGAAGCTGCAAGTTTTTATTTCCGGCCTCTTTTTAAAATGCCGTAAAGATAAGCGGGGCCCTTCCCATACTCTCCCACAGGATCTGCTCCTCCTGAGACAAAGAAAATAGGGATATCCTTCAGCTTTAAAATTTCCGAAATACGGTTCACCTTAATTAATTCTTCTATCAAATCTCTGTATGCCCCAAGGGAAAAATCCTACCGTAAGCGGATCATCTATTTTTCCGGCGTATTACTTCCGCTTTTGTGCAGATCCAATCCCCTAGGCTTTCCGGATTGTGAAGCCCCCGACAAAAGTACTTAGCCATCAGGCGTCCTTCCGGACTGCCGTCCGCCTTTCCGCCCCGCATTGCTTTCTGTAACTCCAAATAGCCTTTTGACCCATGTAGAAGAGGACTTGGCCCGGCTGTACCGGAAAGAATTAAACCATTGACTTCTCCCGTATACTCTGCAGCATAATCTCTTGCTATAAAAGAGCCCATCGAGTGCCCGAAGAAAAAAAGCGGCAAGTTGGGAAACCATCTTTTTACCTGAATCAGCATCCTGTGCAAATCATGAAGAATGGCAGGAAATCCATCGTTATCTCCAAAATATCCGGGAATACTTGCGCTTCTCCCGTGCCCCTGAATATCCTGTGCACAGACTACATACCCTTCCTCCGCCAAAGCCTTAAAAAGGTAATTATACAATTCTGAATGTCCCTGCATTCCATGTATAACACAAACTATGCCTTTTTTGTCTTGCATCTTTTCATTCTGCCAGAGGGTTTCATATATTTTGCCAAGGCCGTTACTGGCCCTTCGATACCATACTCGTTTTTCCACTGTCTTCCTTTCCTGATCCTACTACAGGAATCTTTCCCTATTACCTGTTTCATAGTAGCAGATTGCAGGACGTCTTTCAAGAAAAGGAAAGGCTACTCCCCTTAAGGTTTAGCACTACATTTTCATAATATTTTAGGAAGGTTTTTTTCCTTCCGAAGTTTTGAAATTCCCCCTATCTTTCTGTTTAAAAAGTCCCATGATTCTATTTATTTTTATTATTGGAAGAATCATGTTATCATAGAAAAGGAGTTTTTTTATCATTCATTATAGAGAGGAGGTTCCATGCTCATTTGTCCTATATGTGATTCTACATTGACAAATCGATTCTGCCCGCTGTGCAGAAAATTCGTGAAAGAGCCTTGGGTCTTGGATGATCATGTCTATATCAATCGTTCCCATTCCCTGCCGGATGACTTTTGTGAATATCATGGAAATGGACGTAAAACAACTTATCTGAACAGAACTGCGGAGAAAAAATCTCCTGTCATTTCTGCCCGGGTAAATCCTATGGCAAAAAGCCCGTCCCCTGTATTGCATCAGACGTCCGGAGTCTTGTCGCAAAAAGCGAAAGTGTCCGGTATGAACGGTATAGCCGCGGATGCTTTTCACAGTGCTTTTATAAACCAAAGGCCAAACAATAACCAAAGGAAAAAGTAAAAAAAGTTTAAAAACAGCGGTATTCTTCACTTCGACAAGTTTACGGAGGAATACGGAAATAACAGAAAGGATAAAAATTATGCCAATTATTGTTTTTTTAGTCGTATTACTGATTATTTTTCTCTCTACTATCCGTATCGTGCCCGAGGCATGTGCCATGGTTGTAGAACGTCTTGGAAGCTTCCATTCCGTATGGAGACCGGGTGTTCATATCCTGATTCCCTTTATGGACAGAATCGCAAAGCGCATTAACTTAAAGGAGCAAGTAGCCGATTTCCCGCCCCAGCCTGTTATCACAAAGGATAATGTCACGATGCGGATTGACTCCGTTGTCTTCTTTGTAATTACCGATCCGAAGCTCTATGCCTACGGTGTGGAAAATCCCATCGCTGCAATTGAAAACTTAACCGCTACTACGCTTCGTAATATTATCGGTTCTATGGACTTGGATACCACTCTGACCTCCCGTGATGAAATCAATACCCAGATGCGTTCCTTACTGGATGTGGCAACAGATCCCTGGGGAATTAAGGTAAACCGCGTAGAGTTAAAGAACATCCTTCCTCCCGATGCAATCCGTGAAGCCATGGAGAAGCAGATGAAGGCGGAGCGTGAAAAAAGAGAGTCCATTACTCTGGCAGAGGCAAAGAAGCAGTCTGCGGTCCTTACTGCAGAAGGTAATAAGCAGGCCGCTATCTTAAATGCGGAAGCCGATAAGCAGAAAACCATTCTTGCTGCCGAGGCACAGAAGGAAAAGGAAATCCGAGAGGCAGAAGGTAAAGCACAGGCTATTTTGGATGTACAAAGAGCGGAAGCGGAAGGGATTCGTTTACTCCGTGAAGCGCGTGCAGATGAGGCAGTGCTTCGAATTCGTGCTTTTAGAAGCTTTTACCAAGGTTTCCAACGGTCGATCCACAAAAATTATTATTCCCTCCGACTTACAGAACATGAGCGGTTTAGTTAGTGCTTTAAGAGAAAGCAGCAGTCCCTTTGATGGGAAGGAAGAGCTTCCTTCTTCTGTGCAAAATACAAGCGAAGGAAATACAGCTGCAACTTATCGCGATGAAATTCGAGGTGAGGGCTAAGATATAGCATGATTAAAATTATCTTTTTTTGATATTGACGGTACCCTCCGTCCCTTTGAAACAGGGAGTGATTCCGGAAGCTACCAAACTTGCTATAAAGAAAGCGCGGGAGGCAGGAATTTACTGTGCCATTGCAACCGGAAGGCATTGGGTGGAGATTCACAACGAAGGCCTGGTTGATGGCATGTACTTCGATGCCTTTGTGACCTTGGACGGGGGATACAGCTATATTTTTAAACGAACAGAAAGCCAAAAAAAGCATTTTTTTACTCAATCCGGGAAACAAGCCCAAGGAATATCAGTTCCTTATGGATATTCCGGAAGAGGAGCTTCCTTACTTTGATCCTAAGTTTGGCGAAGTGCTTTTACGGGAAGCAATCCCCTCTTCCATGGTGAAACGTTTCCTTTCTCTTCTTAAAAAGCATCCATTTCCCGTTCTTTTTTTAGAGGAGCGACGTCTTTATGCAAACTTTATAAACGAGGATCTTTTACGCACTCTTGCCTATGTGCATACAGGAGTACCTCCTCTACTTCCCCTTTCGGAAGCGGAAAAAAACGAACAGCTGATGCTGATTCCTATTTTGCATCAAGATCAGGTTCCTCTCATAGAAGAAGCTCTTCCGGACTGTCACCTGATTCGTTGGTCTGATGGCATGTCCTTCGATATTGCCAAAAAAGATGTTTCCAAGATTCACGGTATTCGAAAAATTATCGAGCGATTAGGCATCTCCATAGACGAGGTTGCCGCTATCGGAGACGGTTGGAATGATGTCGAGATGCTGGATTCCGTCGGTTTGGGGATTGCAATGGGCAATGCCAAGCCGGAAGCTAAAGCTGTAGCAAAGCACATCACGGAGCATATCCTGGAGGAAGGTCTTCCTAAAGCGGTGGATTATATCCTCAGTTTAAATCAAAAATAGTAATACTATTCTGCTACTGCTCTCTACTCCATTCCACTTTTAAACGCAAAAGAAAGCGAGGTTTTTTTAAGTGGAATGGAGTTTACTTTCCGCTCTGAAAGGGAAGAGGTCATGAAGAAAGAAATTGAAATTGTCAGAGAAAACATTCGCCTTGCCTGTAGCCGTGTAAACAGGTCGGAAAAGGAAGTTCTGCTGCTTGGTGTATCCAAGACAAAGCCCTATTCCGCAATACAAGAAGCCTATTCCTTAGGAATACAGGATTTCGGAGAAAATAAGGTGCAGGAAATTCGCGATAAGTATGAACTTATGCAGGAGGATAGTTTGATGAAAGACTTCCCTCCCCATTTTCATATGATTGGTACATTGCAAAAAAACAAGGTAAAGTATCTTCCCGGAAAGGTAGTTCTCATTCATTCTGTGGATTCCGTCTCTCTTGCCGAAGCAATTGATAAGGAATTTGCAAAGAAAGACTGCATCGCAAGAGTTCTTATCGAAGTGAATGTTGCTAAAGAGGACAGTAAATCCGGATTTTACATAGAAGAGTTGGAAGAAAAAGTAACAGAGATGGCAAAGCTTTCCCATATAGAAATACGGGGGCTTATGACCGTGGCTCCCTTCACCGACAATCCGGAGGAAAATCGTCCTGTTTTTCGCGCTTTGCGAGAAAGCCTGTCTTCTTTGCAAAAAAAATTCCCCTCTCTTCCCTTAATGGAGCTTTCTATGGGAATGAGCGGAGATTATGTGGTTGCCATTGAGGAAGGTGCTACAATTATACGGGTAGGCTCCTTCATTTTCGGGGAGCGGAATTATCAAAAGCTATAAAAGGAGCTGTAAAAAATCAAAATAATTTTTTTACAGCCTCTTTCTTTATGAAAAGCTCAGCATCGTTCTCAAAAACTGCATAGCTCTTCTTTGTTTTAGTATTGTATGATATCGCAAATGTGCAAAAGCAATCGCGATATTCTGCAAAGATTCCTGTAATGCTACGGTCTTATCGGATAATGTCAGAAGATAAGCCAGCTTACTGTTTGGCACTCTGGTGGATAAGGGGAACATATGCGTTAAGATTGCTCTCTTTTCCACATGATTTAAGTAAAAATTCTGTTTCTCCGAATTCTCTACCGCATCCTCTCCATGATAGAAGCAATACCATCTTCCATCATGACTTGTACCGTCATCCTTATGATAATCTATCATACAAAAGTCATGGAGCAAGCCAATCTTTCCTGCACTTTCCGCATCCATGTTCCACTTCTTTGCCAATCTATACGCCATCATTGCGACCCTCACACTATGCGCATAGGTATTTGTGCTGCCATGTCTTGGGACATTTTTCAGCTTTCTATACTCTTCATTTTCCACAATATATCTGAATTTCTTCAAAAACTCCAGCTGTTCCCTTTTTACTTTCATTGGGATTCTTCTCCTCTTTATAGCTCGCAAAGCAGTCCCGTGTATAGCTCGGGCCACGTTTATACTTTTTCAAAACTAACTCGTATATAATACTGTCATCGGAGATAAAAAAATCAAGAATTTTTACACAATTTTTAAAAAAAGAACTAGGATTTAACTTTATTTACGATAGATTTGCACTGCTGTAGAAATCCTCCGCTACTATATCGATTTAAAACAAAAAAATATAAATTCTATTCCTTTTTTCTTTTTAGCCTTTTACCACCTTTCTTATCCTTACGTTGAATAGAGTAAAGATTTTGTCAGTCTTAATAATCTTTACAGTCCTTACAATTAGAAGTATTATGTTTTTGTTTTGTAAGACAATACGTAAAACTATCGGATACAAAAAGGACTTGAAATACTATGGATATGCAAGAAGATAAAGATAGAGAACTTAATTCTAAAGTTCTTTCAAAAAAAAGGAGAAGGAGAAGGAGAAGGGCATCTTGAAAAAGTGGATTCTCTCTGCTCTCGTTTTTTTATTTGCCTTTTTTTCTTTCTTTCTGTACTTCTCTCTTTATTACCTTCTTAACAACTGGAATGAATTAACTGTTGACGAAATATTGTATCACTTGAAGGCACCCATGGGCGGGGCAAACGGAGGTCTTGTACAGCTTTTTCTCTTGTCCGTTCTTTTGCCGTCTTTTTTGATTGTCCTGCTTCTTTTTTTGTTTCTATATTTTTACTGCAAAAAAATACAAACTTCAAGAGCCCTGCTCAGTTTCTCCCCCTAAAGAAATGCCTGCTGGAGCTCTTCCGGCTGTAAAGAAAAACCCGCTTTATGCATTGCATAAAAAACTCATTTCGAAAAAAAAGACGATTTTTTTCAAAATCCTTGTTACGCTAAAACACTGTTATTTACTTCTCTGCTTCTGTTTGGGCTTCTTCTTTTTCGTTTTTGACTATTGCCGATGCCCTGGGAGAGTATTTCTTTGGGAAGCTATCTTCTTTCGCAGATTCAGTCCTCAACTTTTTATAGAAGATCATTATGTGGACCCCAAAGGGATTGAGCTTCATTTTCCGGAAAAAAAGCGAAATCTGGTCTACATCTATATGGAATCCACAGAGCTGACTTTCATGGATGAAAAACATGGCGGAGCTTTTCCGGAGAACTTGCTTCCGGAAATGACCGAACTCTCTGAAGAGGGCGAAGATTTTTCCGGAGAAGGAGAAAAAAAGAAATGGCGGAATCTCTCTACCGGGGGCTACTTGGACTATGGGCGCCATATTCGGGCAGAGTACAGGACTTCCCTTAAAAATATCCATAGAGCAAAATTCCATGGACAGCCAGAAGAGCTTTTTCCCTTCTGTTGTTTCCCTACAGGATATCTTAAAAGAAGAAGGCTATACACAGAAATTTCTCTTGGGCTCTGTTGGCTATTTTGGCGGACGAGAACTCTTTATGAAGGATCACGGCGATGTTAAGGTAGAAGACTTCAGCTATTGGAAAAGAAAGAATAAGTTTCCGAGAGACTACTGGGTAAACTGGGGCTTTGAGGATGAAAAGCTCTATACTTATGCAAAGGAAGAACTGCTTTCTCTTGCCAAGGAGGATAAACCCTTTAACCTGACTCTACTCACTGTAGATACACATTTTCCTGACGGCTATATCTGCAGACTTTGTAAAAATACCTATCCGGATAACCAATATGCCAATGTATTTAACTGTGCCTCCAGACAAATTACGAACTTTGTAAATTGGATGAAAGAACAGGATTTTTATGAAAATACTACGATCGTCATTTCCGGAGATCACCCTACAATGGATCGGGACTTCTGTGATAATGTACCGAAATCCTACCAAAGAAAGGTCTATACCGTCTTTTTAAATTCCGCTGTAGCACGAAAAGAACGGAAAGAACGGGAATACTCCACTTTTGATTATTTTCCGACTACCTTAGCTGCTATGGGAGTGGAAATTCCGGGAGAGCGTCTTGGACTGGGGACTAATTTATTCTCCGATGAATCCACTTTGACAGAACGGTTTGGTAAAACGGAAGAAAAGAAAGAGTTGGAAAAAAACGCTCCGACTTTTATGATAAAACTTGGCGGAATTGATAAGAATTCTGCATTCAAACAAAAAGGAAGAAAAAGGAACTGAAAAAGAAAAAAAGAGAAAAAAAGGCGGAAGAGGACAAGAAAGCAAAAGAAAACGAGGAGAGAGAACGGAAGAAAAAACAAGAATCGGAAAATGCAAAATAATCCATTTAAAAAGAGCTTGGTACTTTGACTATTGTCCATTACCAAGCTCTTCCTTTATTTTCAAGAAAAGCTTTTCCTACCTTGCTCTTCTTGTATTCACTTTTAGCCTCATACATCCTCTGATCCGCTTTTTGTATTACAAGGCCGGTTGTAACGATTTCTCCCTCCAGGCGAATCTCCGCAGAAACTTCACTATAGGTGGCTGTACCGAGAGATATACTGACCGGGAATCTTCTCTTTTCCTTTTCTTTAATGTTTTTCCAGATTTTTCCAAAATCTGTTTTGGAAACTTCCTCCAGATACTCCTCCGGACTGATTACCGCAATAAATTCATCTCCTCCGTTTCTACCGCAAAATCCGCAACTTGCGCTTACTGCTCCTTTTATTGCGAGGGCAACCATGCGAATCAGCTGATCCCCCGATTCATGGCCAAAGTGATCATTGGTATATTTTAAATCATTGATATCAATAAAAATCACTCCATAGTCCGTTAAGTGCTGATTATCCAAAACATCCAGTTTTCTTTGCAGATATTGCCGGTTTCCCAAGGCAGTCAAGTTGTCTGAAAAAGCCAAAACCCGCAAATGCTCATCCTCCAGGTTTTTTTCTGCATCACAAGAATCAGCTTAAAGGAGAAAGCGGTGATAAATACAAATATCATTAGAATAATTAAAACCTTTGAATAATGTACTTTTACAAACCATTGTAAAAGTAAAGGCCATTTATGCGTTACACTCGCGGATAAAATAAGTCTAACCTGCTCCATAATTCCCAATATAGCAACATAAACCAAGCCTACACCAAGAATATGGTCAGAACTGTTTTTCACCACTCTACCGGGAAAAATCAAGCTGACGATGGTCGAAAGTAGCATAACTATCTGAACGCCCTGTGCCCAGCGTAAATGCCAAACATAAGTATAGCCTGTAGGCAATAAGTAAAGAGCAATAGAGAGAAGAAAAAGGAAGAAAAGAATGGAGCCGGCAATTCGCAGGTATTTTTTTACCAGCGGGCGCTCCGTTTCATAGCTGGCATAGAGCGGTGCAGTGGAAAGGAGCAAATACATACCGATATACTCTGCTACTGCATTCATATCTTCATAATTGGTCAGCATATACATCATTCCGGAATTGCCCAGATGCCAAAGCGTAATGGCAAAGATCATGCTCATAAGCCAAAATCCTTCACGAGCATAGATATGAATGCTTGAGAAAAATGCAAACATCATCATGGCCAGAAAAGTAGCTACAACAGTCATTACGAATATTACATACGATGTTTCCTGTCCGATGATGGTAAAGAAAAGAGAGTCCGTCTCTGCCATCATAACCGGGGAATCAAAGTTGTTTTCCATGTAAGGCATCTTCGGAAATATTTCTACTCGTATTTCATCCCCATATGCCTCTATCGGAACCGGTATACATACCTTTAGGTTCCCTATCATATGTCTTTTCAGATTTTCTCCAAAAGAAGCAATCAATTTATCCTTATAATATGCCTTTACCACGCTGTTATAAAAAAAGAAGTTAATTGCCTGATGCTCCTTTTTCCAGTTTTCTTTCAGTGGGAGATGCAATATGATTTTGTCCTTTTTAGAAGAAAAATTAAATAAGTGACTGTCAAAGTAATCGACGCTGCCATCCTCATGCAGAACTTCCACAGACATTTCCGTAAGAACGCGATAATTTTGGGGCGGAACTCTTCCCCATATACTTAAAAAGAGACGCAGAAAGAGAATCCCCGATAAAACGGAGAAGAACAATAGGATAAATGTTCTATTTTTTTACACAGTAGATACAACTGTTTCATTTTTTTCACCCTACTTTTTCTCTATCCCTGCTTTTTCTCTATCCCTGCTTTTTCTTTTTCTTTATAAAAAAACTTCTTCCTCCCCTTATATCTACACTTTCATTATACCCTCTTTAATAAAGTTCCGTTCCATAAAACTATTTTATGCCCAACGGTTGCTCGACCTCTTATGAATACATTTATCTTCATACATGCGGGCATCCGCCTTTCGGATTACATGACTGGTTGTAATATAATCCTCTCCTGCAAGCTTAAGCTCCGCTTCCACTTCCTTGTAACTGGCAATTCCCAAGGAAAGGCTGATGGGAAACGGAACATGCTCCGACTCTTTTACACAGGCAAGATTCTCTCGAATCTTTTCTGCAACTCCTTTGACCTTTCCGGCCGGGCTGATGACCGACAAAAATTCATCTCCGCCATTTCTTCCTGTAAAGCCTCCTACACTGTCTACCGCATCCTTTATCGCAGAAGCCACTATTTTAATTAGTCGGTCTCCGGCCCCATGACCAAAATGGTCATTGGTATATTTCAAATCATTGATGTCCGCAAAGATAACAGCATAGTCCGTACTATGGCTGTTGTCCAAAAGATCCAATTTTCTCTGCAGATACTGCCGGTTACCTATAGAAGTAAGATTATCCGTATAAGCCAGTATTTTCAGATGCTTCTCTTCTAAGGTCTTCTCCAAAATATAGGCCACTTTAAAGGCATAAGAAGTCAGGAAAGTAATGAGCAAACTATATATTAAAAATCTGGCAAAGGGTGTAGAAGTAAACCACTGTAAAACCGGATGGCAACGTTCTGTAATTCTGCTTGCAAACATGATTCTGATCTGCTCCAAAAGACCAAAAACCGCCACAAAAATCATACCGTACTGCATAATATAATCGCCTCTTTTCTTCGCCTGCTTTCCGGGGAAAAGCAAGCTGATTAAAGACGAAAAGACCATTATAATTTGTATTCCCTGTGCCAAGCGAAGATAGGTCACAAAGCTATATCCGGTCGGCAAAAGATAAAGAACTAAACAAAGAACAAATACCCCACATAAGAATCTTCCGGAATAGGTGAGATATTTTTTTACTATCGGACGTGAGGTTTCATAGCTGGCATAGAGTGGAGCACTGAAAAACAACATGTACATTCCTATATACTCCACTACCGCATTAAAATTCTCGTTGGAAGCAGATGCATAAATCATACCGCTGTTTCCCATATACCAAGAGACTATGCCATTAATTAAAAGCATCAACCAGAATCCTTCTTTTGCATAGTCTTGCGTAAAATACAGACAAGCTAAAATGATGAGTCCGATATAACTTCCGATTAATACCATATAGAAAAAAGCAAAGGAGGTCTCTACTCCCAAGATAGGGAAAAATAAAGCATCGTTCATCGACATTAAGACCGGAAAATGAAAGTTGTCTTCCATAAAATTCATTGTCGGCTGTATTTCAATACGAATCTCATCGCCATATGCCTCTATCGGCACGGGAATAAAGATTCTCAAATGTCCAATCATATGTCGATCTACATTCTCCCCGTAACTTGCCAAAAGCTGATCCTTATAATAGGCCTTTACTACTGAAGAATAGAAAAAAAGAAATTGATAGACTGGTATTCCGCCTTAAGATTTTCCTCTAAAGGAAGATGTATGGTGAGCTTATCTTTTTTTACCGGTATAATTAAACAAATTACTCTTAAAGATGTCTACTGTACCATCCTCATGCCTAACCTCCACCGTCATCTTAGAAAGGCGGTGAAAATGGTCTTTCGAAACCGCTCCTTTTAATCCAAAAAAACAGTACAGCAAAAAAAGAGCAACAAAAAAGATGACAAGGACATGAACTATACTGTTATTCAATTTAAAATTGAAAAGCCTGTTTCTCACTACCCCACCCCATACTTTCCTAAAGTGAACAAATGAACATCTAAAGCCTTTTCGTATGGCTTCTATCCACATTTAAGAGCTCTTTTCTCTCCTTTTTCTTAAGACTTACCCTAACACTATCTCGACAAATTCACCCCCTCTTATAAGCTTCTCTTCCTCTGCATTACTCGCCCTAAGCAAACCTTCCATAGGTTCTAAGCATCTCCCTCATAACTGCCTTTTTTTCTTCCGTAAAGGCATTCTTCTCCATCCTCCACTGCCAGTTTCCTTCATCCGTTCCCGGTGCATTGATCCGACCTGCTGCAGAAAGCTCCAAGTAATCTCCTGCAGGAATAACGGCAAGAAAAAGACGTAGCGGATAAGGCTTTCTTAATCAAAAAGCTCCGTCATGGCATTCCAATCATTGTGGGAACGGGAAAGATAACGGTAGATTCTGTTTCTGGAGTCCTCAGAAACAGTCTCAAACCAGTGCATTAAAGTATCGTTGTCATGTGTACCGGTATAAATGACAGAATTGTTATCTTCATACATGTGCGGAAGATAGACATTTTCAAAATCGGAATCAAAGGCAAACTGTAAGACCTTCATGCCGGGGCAACCGACAGCACGTATAAGATCTCGCACTCCTTCCGTAATAACTCCCAAGTCCTCGGCAATCATCGGCAATTCTTTCTTGTTAAAATACTTTTGAAAAGCTTCAAACAGAGCTAGTCCCGGCCCTTTTCTCCACTCCCCGTTTATTGCCGTTTTTGCTGCATAGGGCACGGCATAATAGCCTTCAAAGCCTCGAAAATGGTCCACTCTAAGAAGGTCAAACTGGTTAAGGCAATACTCCATTCGCCTACACCACCAGGCATAATTGTCTTTTTCCTGGGCTTCCCAGTCATAAAGAGGATTCCCCCAAAGCTGGCCGGTTTCCGAGAAAGCATCCGGCGGCACACCTGCAACAAATCCGGGATACCCCTTTGCCTCCGCATCACAGGCAGATTCCTCTTCGATATTTCTCCCCTTCCAACTGAAGTCAAACATTTTACGGTTTCCCCAGACATCCGCACTGTCCATCGCACAATAAATCGGGATATCTCCTAAAATCCGGATTTCCCTCTCATGGGCATAATCCTGTAAAGCCTTCCACTGCTTTTCATACTGCTGCTGCATGAAGGCATAAAAGGCAATCTCGTCTTTATTCTCCTCTATAAACCGCTCAATGGCGGAAGCTTCTTTATTTCGGTATTCCTTCGGAAACTCCAGCCAGGAGCGACCGTCAAACTTTCCTTTTAATGCCATAAAAAGACAGTAATCGAAGCTCTCTTTGCTGCGCGTTGCTAAAAGAGAGTCCACATCTCCTCCCTTTATCTTCCAGTTCTCATAAGCCTTTCTAAGAGTCGGAAAACGTCTTGTATAAAGCAGTCCGTAGTCTATCTTATCCTTACAGGAAGAAAAGCTCTCCCTCTCTACCATAAGATCTTCCTCTGTGAGAAGTCCTTCTTCTTTCAAGGTTGGAAGGTCGATAAAATAGGGATTTCCCGCAAAGGTTGAAAAAGACTGATAGGGTGAGTCTCCAAAACCTGTCGGTCCCATGGGTAAAACCTGCCATATCCGATTTCCCGTCTCCTGTAAAAGATCCACAAAGTCTCTGGCTTCCTTTCCGAAACTGCCAATTCCATATTCTCCCGCTAGGGAAAAAACAGGCATAAGAATTCCTGCCTCTCGTTGTCTATTCTTCATTACTACTCCTCCATTCCCATACTTACTATGCTTACCATACTTACTGCCCTTACTTTATTTACTTTTTTAACTTGTCTCGCGGAATATCCATTTTTTAGCTTTCCGCTCTTCCCGAAATTGCCAGAATATACACTTCCTCTGCTCCTGCATCCAAAAGCCTCCTGCTACAGGCTTCCATCGTTGCTCCTGTTGTGAATATATCGTCAACAAGGAGTATTCTTTTTAGTTCTTCAGGTAGCTCTCCACAATCCATCGCGGAAAAGAGATTTTGCAAACGCTCGGCAGGACTGCAATCCTTCAGTGCTTTTGTCTTTTTATTTCTTTTTAAAACATCGCTGTATAGCGGAATCCCTGTCTGCTTTTTCCAAGCCTTTTCCGATGATTTCCGCCTGATTGTAGCCTCTTTTTTTCTTCTCCGCTCTTTGTGAATGGGGACAGGAACAATCCCTTGGATTCCCAAGTCCTTTAATTTTTTTCTTGGAATCGCTCTCCAGCCCGCATCCCGAAAAACAGACCCTTATCCTTTCTCCCGTGGTACTTTAGCTCCGTTATCGCCCCTTCTATTTCCTCCGTCAATTGATAAAGCATCATTCCCCCGGAGAAGGAAAAAAATGATGGCGCTTACAATTTCCGCAAAGGCTTTCCTCCTGCCGCAGAATACTGCGACCGCAGCTTTTGCAGGAAGGCTCTTCCATAAAAAGTTCCTTTTCCCTGCATAGAGAGCAGATATAGCCTTTTTCCTCCAAAACTTCATCGCAAAGAATGCATCTTGGAGGGAATAAAGCATTCAGAATTCCCTCTTTCCACCTTTCCTTGAAATCCATCTCATCTCCTTTTTCATATGGATTCTATATTTTTTCTAGATTTCCCATTCCTTTAATCTTGCTTGTCCTAATCCTCGTCTCCTGCTAAGCGAGATTCCGCAAGCTTTTCAAGCGATACTCGCTGTGAGCATAAAGGCTCCTAAAGATCGGATAATCGTTCCTGCATTTCCTTAATCTGCTCAGATAGACCGGAATAGCGTTTTTGCTCCGTTGCATTATGAACCATGGATTGAAAGACATAGGGATCTCCCAACAGGCAAACACAGGACTTAGCTCTAGTCACAGCCGTATATAGAAGATTCCGGGTCATAAGGAGCCTTGGTCCCCTGTACATAGGAAGAATCACCGCTGCATATTCCGATCCTTGCGACTTATGAATGGTGATGGCATAGGCAAGCTCCAAGTCTTCGCAATCCGAAAAAGGAATACTCTACTTTCTTCTCTTCAAAAAACACAGTGAGCGTCTGTGCATAGTGGTTGATTTCCGTTATACGACCTATATCTCCGTTAAAGATTCCTTCCCCTTCTTCAATAGGGATATTGTATTTTCCGGGAATCTCCCAGGCGAGCTTGTAATTGTTCTTAACCTGCATAACCTTGTCGCCCATGCGAAAAACCGTTCCATACAATTCTTTTCTCCGCCTTTGTTTTTTTATCCTTCGGATTGAGATTCTCTTGTAAATAGCGATTTAGGTTTTCTACTCCCAAAGCACCCTTTTTCTGCGGAGACATCACCTGAATCGATAAAGGATCGATGTGCAAGTATTTCGGTAGCTTTTCCTTCATCAGTACCGCTATGTCGGAAAATATTTTTTCAGCCTTATCTCCCCGTATAAAAAGAAAATCTCTGGAACGTTTCCCAAGTTCAGGCTCGATGCCCTCATTAATCTTATGTGCATTCACTACAATATCCGATTCCAGTGCCTGACGGAATATTTTTCTTTAACTGTATCGTTTTTAATGCATTCGGAGGAAAGGATATCTCTCAGCACATTTCCGGCACCTACAGAGGGAAGTTGATTACTGTCTCCTACAAGAATAAGTCTTGTTCCGGGATTTACAGCCTTTAAAAAGAGCGTCCATCAGATAAAGGTCTACCATGCTCATCTCATCCACGATGATGACATCTACCTCTAGGGATTCTCTTCATTTCGTTGAAAAATAGCTCGTAAAGCTCTCTTCGTCTTCTTCCTCGCCTTCTTTCCCCATATACTCGAGGAGACGATGTAATGTTTTTGCAGGATAGTCGGTCGCTTTCTCCCATGCGCTTTGCCGCTCTTCCTGTTGGAGCTGCCAAAGCGATATTCTTTCCTCTTTCTGTAAACAATCTGAGTATTGTCTTTATCGTTGTTGTTTTTTTCCGGTTCCCGGACCTCCGGTAATCACCAGTATACCGGATTTGGCTGCAAGACTTACTGCCTCCCTCTGTAAAGAATCTAACTCCAGTTTTTCATTTTTTAAAATCTTCTCTATCGACTTCTCCCAAGACTCGCTGTATGCTTCTCCCTCCTCTATATTTAACGAAAGAAGCTTCGATGCCACACGCATTTCCCGATAAAAAGTGCTGCTTCGGTAAACTCGCTCTCCCTTAAGCTTGACCCTTCCCTTTATCTGTAAGTCCATCAGTTCCTCTTCAAAATCCGGAAGAGGCATCTCCAGGATTCTCTCCGCTTCCGACTTTAAAAGAGAAAGAGGCAGATAGCAGTGTCCCGCCATTTCCGCCTGCAAAAGAGTATAGCTGATGCCGGCTTGGATACGAAAAAGAGAGTTCGGTTCTATTCCTACCCGCCTCGCAATACTGTCACACTTTTTAAAGCCTACCCCTTCCAATTCTTCCGCAATACGATACGGATTTTCCCGCAGAATGGTGTAGATTTCTCCCTGAAAATGTTTATAAATCTTGTATGCCAGGTTTAGGCTTATGCCGACTCCCTGCAGGAATAGAAGCGCATCCTGCCTGTCCTTTTTTTCCGGACAGCTCTGCTGCGATGTCTCTTGCCTTTTGTTCGGAAATCCCATGAACCTCTTCCAGTCTCTCCGGCTCTTCTTCCATAATTCTAAGGCTGTCTTCCCCGAACTTCTTCACAATTCTTTGGGCTATGGCTTTTCCGATTCCTTTGACTGCTCCGGATGCCAGGTATTCCTCAATACCGAAAATGCTGTTCGGTTCCTCCAGAACATACTCCTCCACAAAGAACTGCTTCCCATATGTCGGATGATCTTTCCATCTTCCCTTAGCTTTTATCTTTTCAGAGACCACAATATGGGAGAAGCTTCCCACACAGGTACACTCTTCTCCCTCTCCCTCTATAGTAAATACGGTATACCCGCTTTCTTCACTTCGAAAAACAATGTGGCTTATCTTTCCTTCCAGCTCTTCCAAAGTAGAATTAGAAGTCATCATCATCGCCGGCTAAATCAATGGATTTTCCTGTGCCGATTGCCACTGCGGTTAACGGATCCTCTGCAAGCATTGTAGTAATACCGGTTTTCTCTTGCATCAACTTATCAAAGCCGTAGAGAAGGGCACCGCCCCCCGTCATGACGATTCCGCGTTCATAAATATCTGCAGCAAGTTCAGGCGGCGTTCTCTCCAAGACATTGTGTACGGCATTGACAATCATCATGGCAGGCTCAAGTAAAGCTTCCATAATCTCATCCGAACTGACTACGACAGTCTTTGGAAGTGCGGTAACCAAGTTTCTGCCTCGAACTTCCATCGTTACATTTTCAGGACGCTTGCTGGCACAGCCAATATTGATTTTAATATCCTCCGCCGTTCTTTCTCCAATCAGAAGATTGTGCTTCTTTCTCATATAACGGAGTATTGCTTCATCGAAATCGTCTCCCGCTATCTTAATGGATTCGGAAACCACCGGACCGCCCAATGCAATGACCGCAATATCCGCTGTTCCTCCTCCGATATCGATAATCATATTTCCCTGTGCCTTGGCAATATCAATTCCGGCACCGATTGCCGCAGCTACAGGTTCTTCTACCACGCTCACTTCTCTTGCACCGGCATGATTCGCAGCGTCCATAACCGCCTTTTTTTCCACCTCTGTTGCACCGCTGGGGATGCAAACACAAATACGCGGTTTACGAAGTGTCCTTCTTCCTACCGCTTTATTGATAAAATACTTCAGCATTTCCTCTGTAAGGGTGTAGTCGGAAATCACCCCCTGCCTCAAAGGCCGAACAGCGGCAATATTTTCCGGAGTACGTCCCAGCATCAATCTGGCATCTTCTCCATAAGCTACAACATCATTGTTGTCTTTATTAACCGCAATCACGGAGGGTTCCTTCAGAACCACTCCTCTTCCTTTTATATAAACCAAGATACTTGACGTACCCAGATCAATCCCTATGTCATTTGAAATCAGCGAAAACATGGATTCCTCCGTATATGATAAACGAGTTATACCCTTATTACTGTATTCCTCGGAAATGAGATGCTGCCTGCTTAAGGGCAACATTTATTGTGTAATATAAAAATGTCTTTTTTAGTATAACTGAAAGCCCTTAAAAGGAAAAGACCCTCCTAGCTTGTTTTCGTGTGTTTTTCGCTTTTATACAGTTCCTTTTTTCAAAAGATATCCTATTGGTAAATATCCCTCCTTTGCCCGATTCCCAACACTAAAACAATTATATTGGATAATGCGTCAATTTCCTCTTCTTGCTTTCTAAGAGAAAATATGGCAAGATTTTACACAGAAAATTTAGGGGGTATGAAGATGGCAAAGCTTGTGGATTCAAAGGAAACCATTGCCGTTTTACAGAAGACAAATTTCCAATTCAAAAAACAATTCGGTCAAAATTTTTTAATCGATTCTTCGGTTCTGGAGCATATCTTAAGCTTTTCCGAAATCAATAAAAACGACTTGGTTATTGAAATCGGTCCCGGAATCGGAACTCTTACGGAAGCTCTTTGTGAGAGGGCAGGATTCGTTGTGGCAATTGAAATCGATGACAAGCTGATTCCCATCTTGGAAGAAACTCTTTCCTCCAAGGATAATTTTAAACTCATTCACGGCGATGCATTGAAAGTCGATTATCTTTCCCTTCTGGCAGAGCACAAGGAGTTCTCCTCCATAAAGGTTGTAGCCAATCTTCCTTACTACATCACGACTCCTATCCTGATGGATCTTTTGGAAAAAAAGGCTTCCGCTTAAGTCCATCACGGTGATGGTACAGAAGGAAGTGGCGCTTCGTATGAAGGCTGCTCCGGGAACAAAAGATTACGGTGCACTCACTCTTGCCGTGCAATACTATAGCAATCCCGCCATTGTACAGGAAGTGCCACCGCACTGCTTTATTCCCCGACCAAATGTAAGCAGTGCGGTGATTCATCTAAGTCTACATGAAAAAGCACCGGTATCCGTTCAGAATTCGGCTCTTTTATTTAAAACTATTAAATTTTCTTTTATGCAAAGACGAAAAAAACTCTTGTAAATGCACTTTCTTCCGGATTTCATATAGAAAAAAAAGACCTGCAAGCAATGCTCGGCTCTCTGTCCTATCCGGAAAATGTCCGCGGTGAAACGCTCAGTCTGGCAGATTTTGCCCTTATTGCCGATGGAATCGAGGAGTTACAGAAGAAAAGCTAGACCATCCTTTTTGTTATATTAAATTCCTCATTTTAATACAGGAGCTGTAGGGTTATTTTACAGCTCCTGTTCGTTTCTCGGAATCTACGTCTTCGGCAAAAATGCAAAGAAAGCATTGTGTACCGTGTCATATCTTGCCGCAGCATCTTCCTTTTTCATAAGATTGGGAGAACTGCTTCCTCCCAGAATATAGCTGGTAATCTGACTTCCGTTATAGCCGGTGATCAGTTCCCAGTTGTCATCTATACGAATCATAAGCGGGTAACCTTTAGAAGTATAATACAGTGCAGCATTTAAGTTTACTCCGTACAGATTCAGAATCTCTCCTCCATTGCTTTCGATGCAGCTCCTTAAATCCGGAATTTGAGCAATAAAGTCTGTTACCTCATCTTCTCGAGGCTTCCCTATAATAACACTCGGTCTATCGGTTCTGTTCCACAATATTTCCTGCTTTTCATTCAGAATATAGCCAAAATCATCATACACTGCCGAAATAGCCGTTTCCATATTTTGATAATTTCCCCTGTAATGTCCCAAGGAATAGGCATAAAAAACTGCCTTATCAGTCAATTTACTTTGACTCAGTTCTATTGAACCTGCCTTCTCTATGGAAAATTTCTCCGGATTTTGTATGCTAATCTTTTCTATATTTTTTCCCGGAAGCGGGAGAGTATAGACCTTTCCGAATGCTCCCTGCTGCTTTGCCTCAGGAACAAGCTTGTTTTCTTTCAGCTCCTCCTTATTGGAAAGCACACTGTCCTTTCCGAAGTATGCATATCCGTTTTCATTGTGAGTATATTCGTCAAAACGCAACTGATTTCCGACGATGGAAAAATTGGAAAAATATAAATTCTCTTTCTTGTAAGATAGCTTTTGATTCAAATCCGGACCGATTATGCGAATTTCCTCCATAGGGATTTCTCCCTGCGGATTCCATTCTTTACCTTGCTCCTTACTCTGCACCCCCAGTACCAAATCATCTTCAATAAATCCGATAACCGAGAATAGCTTATTTTCCTCTGTAATGTTTTTGACTCTTATCGGATTTTTAAATTCCGAAAGACCACGGTCTGGCTCAACTCGGATTCTCCATTTTTTTCCTCATAGGCAAGATACTGCCCGCCATCGCTGGAGGCAAGTTCCGATTTTTCTAAAGAAGAAGCCATGGTCAGCACTTCAAAGCTGTTGGTATCAATCCCGTAGACCGTTCCTCCATAATACAGGTAAAACATCTTATTTCCAGCATGATAAGAAAGTCTGTTCATGCTTTTCTTCCAGTTCCTCTTTATTTTCCTTTAAAGGAAGAAAGAAATTCTCTACTACAGTATTTTCCGAATTGTCATAGGTGTAGAAAACGATGCCCGTATATCCTTCATGTCGTCCTCTGCTGATGTAGCCGTAGACCATAAAGTCTACATCTCCGTTCGTTTTTACATCCATGAGTCGAATGCCGTGAGAGAGAAAGTCTCCTCGGAAGCTATCATTTTCTTCCGTAAGATAACTAAAAAAATTCGAGTCAGCATTCCCTCGCTATTTAATCTATAAAGTGCATTTCCTTTGAAAAAGGCATAAAATGTCTTATTATCCGAGTATTTCGCCTGCACTCTTTCCGGGCTATCCACGCCCAGTAAAATTTCTTTGTCGCTAAAACGAAAGCTTTGTCCGTCAAAGATTTCCGTACTTTTGTCTATCGAAGTCCATCAGATAGATTCTCTGGCTGTCATAGCGCATAACAAAATTATCCTCGTTAAAGAACCTTCTTGTATGCCCATTCTGGTCGTTCGCCTTAGATGCGTAACGTACCTGTACCAGTCCCATGATCCCATTGATTTCCTTCAGACTGATTTCCGGTTCCCCATCCATAACCATTGCAGTATCACCCCAGGTAATCTGTTGAAAAGAGGAGTGAAGGTTTACATGCGAGAGGTCGGAATTGTCCATCGTATCATCCGATTCCAGATACGTGCTTAGGGATCGTGCCTCCGATTTGGAAAAAGATTTTCGGGTAAAATCTTCTCCTAAACTTAACATTTCTTCTGCCATCTTGTCCTTAGCTAAAATAATCCGGGTATAATAATACAGACTGGTTTCTCCCATATCCAAACTCAGACGAAGTTGGTATTCCTTTCCCTCCTGAATCAAGTTTTGAATGGGAAGAATAATTTTGATTTCCTTACCCGACTTCTCCAGCTCCGCTTTTCCGTCCTTCTCAATCAGCTCAGATCCGTCCAGACTTCGAATATCATAGTGTGCAGATTCAACGGAAAACTTTTCTGCATCTGCCACAAGGGTTAATTCCCGGTCATAAGGAAGAGCGGCAATACTATCTCGAATACTTGAACCGTCCATTTCCTGATAAAAACCATGCAGAGGATTGATTCTTTTATCTCCCATTTTCACATAAAGGTATGGAAGCTTGGACTCACCCATATTGGCATAAACCCGGCTGTTTCTATCCATGGAACGATACGCATGGATAAAATAAAAAAGAAGAGCGACTAAAAAAATGCCGCTCAGAACCAGCTTTCTTGTTCTCCTTTTCGTCCAAAACTATTTTTTCTTATAAATTCCGCTATTCACGAAGAGTCCTTTCTCAGTCTTTCTTCCTTCTGTAGCCCAGTGCCTCTTCTAAGGCCAGTTTTTCTTCCGCTCCCAACTCCACTGAGGTACTGCCTTCCACAACTTCCTTGATATACAAGAAGCTGCCCTCCTTGGCATGAACGGAGTTCATCACAAATCCCTGTATTATCATAGTTTAATATTGCAAGCGCAAAGGAAAGATTACCTCCCAATCCACTGTAAGCATTGTAGCGAATGAGTCCTGACTTCTGAAAAGCGATTCTGTTATTGTTATGAAGAACCTTCAGCATCTCTTTGGTCCTCTAAGAGGTCCTCCGACTTTTCTACATGCCTCTGCAATTCTATAAAAATAATCTTCCAAAGTCTCTGCATCTTTTTCCTCTCATAAAAATAGTCATATTGTCGATACAGCTTCTTATACTTGGATTCCGCTCTTAGAGCAAAGAGGAGTGCAAGCAGAGAAACCAGCAGAGAAATCAGCAACAAAGCGGGAAGAAACTGTTCTATCATTGTACTTATATTTCCCATTTATCCCTTCGCCTTTCCTTCCAGTAGGACATATATTCTTTCCAAATCCTCTTGGGAATAATATTCAATTTCCAATTTCCCTTTGTTCTCGTTTTTCGGAATGATTTTTACCTTTGTTCCAAGGTTTTCTCTCATTTTTTCTTCCAAATCTTTAAAAATGCTGCTTAATTGTCCGGACAAAGGCTTCTTTTTCTTCTTTTGAACGGTTTGTTCTTGGCTTCTCTTTTCTACTTCTCGAACAGAGAGCTTCTTCTCCACACATTCTCTGGCGAGCGCGAGGCGCTTCTTTCCTTCCGGTATAGCAAGAAGGGCTCTTCCGTGTCCTTCTTTTAACTTTCCCTCACGGATATAGTTTAGAATTTCCTCTTCCAGTTTCAAAAGACGGAGACTGTTTGTTATGGTTGTTCTTTTTTTAGACAGTCTCTCCGCAAGCTCTTCCTGACTCAAATCATATTCCGAAATGAGGCTTTGGTAAGCCAGTGCCTCTTCTACCGCATTCAAGTCTTCTCTTTGAATATTCTCAATAATAGAGACTTCCCTACTCAACTTCTCGTCATAGCTACGAACAAGAACAGGTACCTCTGTAAGTCCCGCAAGCTTTGCAGCACGGAATCTTCTCTCACCTGCAATAATCTCGTAAATCGGACCCTGTTTTTTTACAAGCAGAGGTTGAATAACGCCAAACTGCTTAATACTTTCGGAAAGCTCCTTCAACTCCTCGTCGGAGAAACGCTTTCTGGGCTGAGAAGGGTTCGCCTGTATCAGAGAAATCTTTAGAAGTTTTGCTTCCTCTCCACCCTCTTTTTTTCTATTTTTTTCCGGGATTTGCAGCAAAAAGGCTGTCTACACCTCTCCCTAGTCCGTGCTTTGCCATAGCTTCTCCTTTATAACTTCCTATACTTCTTTTTCCAGAATTTCCCCTGCAAGCTTACGGTATGCATCCGCACCTGTGGAGCCGCCGTCATAGAGGTTAATCGGCAGACCATGGCTTGGTGCTTCAGCAAGTCGCACATTTCTGGGAATTATGGTATTAAAAATTGTTACAGTAAAATGTTCTTTTACCGCACGAACAACATCCTGCGAAAGCAGATTTCTGCCGTCATACATGGTAAAAAGAATTCCTTCGATACTTAAAGCTTCATTAAGTGCCTCTCGAACAGTTTGAATCGTCTCCAGCATCTGGCTTAATCCCTCCAGAGCATAATATTCACACTGTATCGGAATCAGTACCGAATGAGAGGCGGTAAGCGCATTAATCGTCAAAGTACCAAGACTTGGAGGACAGTCAATAAAGATATAGTCATAATCTTTTTTTCTATCTTATCTAAAACGTCCTTTAAAAAAAGTAATTTTTATTTTCTTCATTGGCAAGCTCAGCATCCATGGCGGCCAGATTTCTGTTTCCCGGCAGAAAAATCCACATTTTCCACGATTTCCGTCTGTAAAATATCCTCTATCTTAAGCTCTCCGCTCAAAAACTTCATAAATGCTTTTTCTCCGCATCCCGTACACTCCAAAACCGCTTCCTGCATTCCCCTGCGGATCAAAAATCCAGGAGCAGAACCTTTTTGTTTCGCTTCCCCAAGGGAAGCCGCTAAATTTAACGCAGTGGTCGTTTTTCCCAACCCCGCCCTTTTGATTTGCAATGGTAATAATTCTTGCCACTTTCGAACCTTTCCCTTCTAAAATGTTTCACGTGAAACATTTATACTATATCCATAAAATCCATGCAAGTCTCGAAAAATATCCTTTCAACTTTCTTGAAATTTTTAACCGAGCGGTTCTTTGCTCGGAATTCCTGCCTTTCTCGGATATTTTTTTGCCGTATTCTCTATCTTTTGAATAAGGAGCAGCGACCGCCCGATGTCCGTCTCCGGAAGCCTATATTCCAGGATTTCTTCCAGCTTTCCGCCTAGAAGATGTATTGCTTTCTTCCCTTTTTCCATTTCTTCCGAAATGTCCATAGACTTCATAGCAAGAAAATACCCTCCCTTTTTTACAAAAGGAAGATCGTATTCACTTAGGGTGGAAAGATTGGCCACTGCTCGTGAGAAGACGAGATCGTACTGTTCTCGAAGTTCGGGCTTTTTCCCCAAATCCTCCGCCCTTCCATGATGAAAATCCACCCTTTAAGTTCCAGTTTCTGCACAACTTCTTCCAAAAAGTGAATTCTCTTTGCAGCGAATCGCTTAAGGAAAGGGAAATACCCGGAAAAGCGATTTTTATGGCAAGACCGGGAAATCCTGCCCCTGTCCCTACATCCATACAGCGCTTTCCTTCTATCCAATTGGAAAATGTTTCACGTGAAACATTTAGCTTTGCCATTGCGAGTGAGTCGATAAAATGCTTCACAATGACATCGTCTTCCTCCGTAATAGCCGTAAGGTTCATAACCTTATTCTTTTCTACCAGTAAAGTATAGTAGCTATAAAATTGCTGTAGCTGTACTTCTTGTAGATCTATGCCTAGCTGCTTCGATAAAGCAGAAAGGCGACAAAAATCTTCCCTTGCCATAGAATACTCCTTATACCTGTCATTCTTTCCTGTACTTTTCCAAATAAACCAAAAGTACGGAAATATCCGCAGGACTCACACCGCTGATACGGGAGGCCATGCCGATATTCTCGGGGCGAATCTTATCCAGCTTTTGTCTTGCCTCAAGACGCAGATTTTGCATATTCTGATAATCGATTTCCTTCGGAAGTTTCTTTCTTTCCAGCTTCTTAAAAGCTTCTACCTGCTGAATCTGTCTCTTGATATAGCCCTCATACTTAATTTCAATCTCCACTTCCTCACAAATAAAGGCGGAGAGAGAAGGGCGCTCCGGATCCAACTCCTCAAGGTTCTTATAATTGCACTCCGGTCTCTTGCAAAGCTCCAGTAGAGAAATCCCGGACTGAATGGGAGAGGAGCCAAGACGACTTAGCACGGCATTGTTTTTTTCATTGGCTCCGATATAGGTATTTGCCATTCTTTCCACTTCTTTTTCAATACTCTCCCGTTTTTCCCGGGTTTTCCGGATTTCCTCTTCGGAAATGAGCCCCAAGCTGTAGCCTTTTTCCCGAAGACGCATGTCCGCATTATCCTGCCGAAGCAGAAGACGATATTCCGCGCGACTCGTCATCATCCGATACGGCTCTTTATTTTCCTTTGTGACCAGATCATCGATCAAAACACCGATATAAGCTTCGGAGCGATCCAGCACAAAGGCTTCTTCTCCTCTTAAACGCTTCACGGCATTCACCCCCGCCATAAAGCCCTGTACGGCAGCTTCCTCATAGCCGGAGGAGCCGTTCATTTGACCTGCAAAAGAAAAAGCCCGGCGATTCGCTTCGTCTCCAGATTGTTCTTTAATTCCAAAGAATTTAAGCAGTCATACTCTATCGCATAGGCATGGCGAACCATTTCCGCCTTTTTGGAAACCGGGCATGGTATGGAGAATCGCAATCTGCACATCTTCCGGAAGGGAAGAGGAAAGGCCGGAAAGGTACATTTCATTTGTATATCTTCCCTCCGGCTCCACAAAAATCTGGTGGCGGTCTTTGTCCGGAAACTTCATCACCTTGTCTTCGATGGACGGACAATACCTCGGCCCTGTTCCCTCAATGCTTCCGTTATACATCGGAGCACGATGAATATTTTCCCGGATAAGACTATGTCCTTCTTCATTCGTATAGGTTAAGAAGCAGTCGTCCTGCTCAATCTGCACCGACGCGGGATCCGTCGAGAAAGAAAAGGGAACTACCGGAACATCTCCCTTTTGCACTTCCATCTGAGAAAAATCAAGACTTCTTCTATCCACTCGAGCCGGCGTTCCGGTTTTTAAAGCGAAGGAGAGGAAATCCCAGCTCCCGAAGACTGTCGCTCAATTTTTCAGCCCGTCTTAAGCCGTTCGGGCCGGTTTTCTCCGAAACCTCTCCGTAGATGCACCTTGCATTTAAGTAGACTCCCGTACAGATGATAACCGCCTTAGCAAAATACTTGGCTCCGGTACTGCTTTCTACCCCTCTTACTTCTTTTTTTTCCTCGTCCGTTAAAATATTTACGATTTCTCCCTGCCTAATATGAACACGCTCTTGGTTTTCCAAAACCTCTCGCATATTTTGTGAGTAAAGCTGCTTATCCGCCTGTGCTCTTAGGGAATGCACCGCAGGGCCCTTTGATTTATTCAACATTCTGGACTGAATAAAGGAACGGTCGCAGACCTTTCCCATCTCGCCTCCAAGGGCATCCAGCTCTCGCACAAGATGTCCCTTCGAGCTTCCTCCGATATTCGGATTGCAGGCCATCATGGAAATGGCATCGGGGCTCAAAGTAAAAATCAGCGTTTCCATGCCCATTCTGGCGGAAGCGAGTGCCGCTTCCACTCCGGCATGTCCTGCCCCCCACGACAATCACATCATAGTTCTCTTCAATTAAAGACATTTTTCTTCCTTTCAACGCTGAATCGATTTCCATTTCGATATTGAATTGGAAAGTCTGTTTTTCGCTACAGATTATTTAGAAAAACCAACATTCTAAAATCAAGTTATTTTCCCATACAAAACTTCGCAAAAATCTCGTTCACGAGGTCTTCGGAAACTTCCTCTCCCAAAAATTCGTCCCAGTGCACTATAGGCACCCATCAGATCAATACTTAAAAAGTCCTCGGAAAGAGATAAGCGAAGGCCGTTTCTCACTTCGAGAAGCGCTCTCTTCGCTTCTTCCAGATCTATTCTTTGTCTCTCACTATGAATAAATATCTCAGAGGAAAAGGAGAGTGAGCCGGAGAAGAAGAGTTCCCGAATTTTTTCTCCCAGCTCCTTTATTCCCGTCCACTCTTTAGCGGAAATTGCAATAACGGGAAGGCCTGTTTTTTTCTTCTAGCTCTTTTTTTGTTAAGACTGTTTCCTGATCTGTCTTATTCAGTAAAAACAATGGTCTTTTTTCCCTTCTACAAGAGAAAGGATTTCTTCATCTTCTTTTTCAAATTCCTTTAAGGCATCCACCACAAAAAGAAGCAAGTCCGCATGTTCTATGGACTTCTTTGCCTTTTCGACTCCGATTCCCTCCACGATATCTTGTGTATTTCGAATGCCCGCGGTATCCATAAGGTGGAGGGAAAGACCGTCCAGACGGATATTTTCTTCTACCGTGTCTCTCGTTGTACCCGGTATATCCGTAACAATCGCTTTTTCCGCACCGACAAGAGCGTTTAAGAGAGAGGATTTTCCGGCATTGGGCTTTCCGACAATCGCGGTATGAATGCCTTCCGTAAGCATCCTTCCCTCCTCACGAAAGCGGAGGAGTTTCTCTATTTCTTGCAATATATATTCCGTGTGCTGAGCGCATTTTTCCGAAAAGCCGTCCAGGGAAATGTGTTCCGGGTCATCGAGTGCCGCTTCAATAAAGGCCGTATCCTCTAAGATGAGACTCCTGCATTCCTTGATTTTTTCTCCCAAAGCCCCCTGAACGAGTGCCAAAGAACTTTGAATGCCCGCCTCCGTCTTCGACGCAATCAGGTCTGCCACTGCCTCCGCCTGCGATAAATCAATCCTACCGTTTAAAAAGGCTCTCTTTGTAAATTCTCCCGGCTCTGCGGCTCTCGCCCCATGTTTCAGCGTTAAGGTGAAAATCTTTTGCATGAGAAGTACGCCCCCATGACAGTTGATTTCCACTACATCTTCCCCCGTATAGGACTTCGGCGCTAAAAATGTCGATACCAAAACCTCGTCCACCGCTTCCTCTTTATCATAAACAAAGCCATAGCAAATGCGATGACTTTCTCGAATATTCAAAGGCTTTCCGCTCTTGGTTCTCAATATTTTCTCCGCAATGGGGAGGGCTTCCTCTCCGCTTAAACGGATGATACCGATTCCGCTTTCCACTAGCGCGGTAGCTAAGGCACTGATTGTATCCACAGTCTCACCTCCTAAGCTTTTTATTTTACTCATATTCTTTCCGCTTTGCAATCAGAGAGAAAAAATCCCCTCGTGAAAGAAATACTTCGACTTGTCTGTCTACGCCTTCCTTTCACGAAGGGATTCTTATTCATAGCGAGTATCGCTCGCAAAGCGTGCGATATCTCGTTTCATTAAAAAATCCGATATTCCATGATTCTCTAACTCTTTAGTCATGCATTAATACTTAATTTAATTTTTCAGCCCGATTCTCTTTCGGATATCTGTTTTTAAATCTTCTATCCTGACGGAACTTTCCACCATTCTTAGCAAAAATCACTACATGACGGAATGGATCATCACCCTCAGACTTAGTCGATACTTGAGAATCATTTTGTAAAGAAGCATGAATAATTCTTCTCTCATAAGGATTCATCGGCTCTAAATTTACGGGCTTTCTCGTCTTCTTGACTTTATAGGCAATGTTCTTTGCAAGACTTCGGAGGGTCTGCTCTCTTCTCTTTCTGTAGTCCTCTGTATCCAGCTTTACACGAAGATAGTCTTCCTTATGGTCTTTATTTAAAACTAAAGAACAGAGATACTGTAAAGAATCTAAAGTCTGTCCTCTTTTTCCTATAAGAATTCCCATATCCGGTCCTACAAGATTGATATAGAGCTCATTGCTGTTTTCACGGAATTCCATCTGCATCTCCACATCCATTTCCATTCCGGAAAGAATAGAAGAGAGGAATTGTCTTGCTTTCTCTTTATTTTCCGCAACTTCCTCTTCTGTTAAGGGGTGGAATTCTCTCTTTTCAGGAACTGCATTCTCTATAGCCTTGTTGTCTTCAAAGCGTCTATCTTCTTTTCTTTCTCTTGGTGCAGGAATCGGATCATAACCGCCGCGACTAAAACTCTTCTGCGTTTCACTCTTCCTATTGTTCTGCTTCTTTTCCTTGAAAAAATTCTCTTTCTTGTTCTCGGAAGCTGTTACCGTCTCGTTTGAAAGCTCTTTTTCTTCTGTTTTTTCAGCTTTCTCTACTTTTTCCTCTTTCCTGCTTTCCTTCACATCATTGCTTGGCATCACTGTCTCTACAGGCTTTTCTTCTACTGCGCCTTCTTCCTTTGGAAATGCTTCAATAATCCATGGCTTAGCACCGATTCCTAAGATTCCCTTGCTTCCCTGCACAAGTACGGTATATGAAATTTTATCTGATGTGGTATGTAACTGAATGGTTGCCTTGGTAATGGCTTCGTCCATTGTCTTTGCGGATACTCTGATTTTATCCATAGCTTTTCCCCCTAAGCTTTATGACTTCTTTTCATGTTTTTCATTATATAGCTGCACCATATTTGCCTTACTTGCTAAAGATCCTTCTTTTGCATTTTTATTATAATACTCGGTGGAATCCTTTGTCTTCTGGCTCTGCTTTGCAATGCGCTCCATTCGATTCTTCTCCTCGGAATCTTCTTTCGCCTGCATTGATTTTAAACGGTTTTCAATAGACTTTTCATCTATAGGAGGAAGTCCTCTTTTTGCTCTCTTTTCATTTGCCTTTGCCATAGCTTCCTGTAAAAGCTGTTCGTTGGTTTTCTTTCCGAAATACCAGTTCAGAATAAGCTGCTGAATCAGCATAAATAAGGAAGAAGCAATCCAATATAAACCGATACCGGATGCAAAGGAGAAGCAGAACCATACAGACATTAAAGGCATCATAACATTCATGCTTTTCATCATCTGTGCAGACTGGTCTCCCTCTGCGGCCTGCGGCATACTTTGCTTTTGCATAAGCACAGTAGATGCCCATTGTGTAAGACCTGCCAAAATCGGAATCAGCCAGTAGATATTCGGCTTAAGTCCATAAGCGGAAGGTGCTGTTGCCAAGTTTAATCCCAAAAACTGTTAATTTCTGCAGACTTTGTAGCGGCAGTTTCAATAACGGAAGTCGCCTGTGGAAAAAGCTCGGGGAGCTTAGCCCACTGTGCAGGGTTTAACTTATATAAAAAGTCTATCACAAAGTTATGTATTGCTGTACTGTCATATTTTTGCGGATCATCCAAACCCAAATTATGTAAGGTTTTTAAAACTGCCTTAAGACCGTTATTCTCCCCAAAAGTTACCAGAGCCTGCGCTGCATCTGCACCGCCGATAGCGGAAGATACATTTTCATAAATTGTTTTTACGGCCGGTACATACGCCGGAATATTCATAATAATACGGTACAAAGCAAAAATGATGGGCATTTGTAAAACCAAAGGAAGACAGCCTGCTGTCATCGATGTGCCATATTTCTCATAAATAGCGCGCATCTCCGTCTGCTGAGCCATCATAGATGCCTGGTCTGTTCTATCTTTTATATTTTTTTCCTGAACCGCCTTAATCTCCGGCTGCATAATCTGCATCATCCGAGAAGATTTTTGCTGCTTTAAGGAAGTCGGAAATAGAATGATTCTTGTTACCAAGGTAAACAGGATAATTGCTAAACCGATATTCGGAATACCGATTTGATCCAAGAAACTGTAAATCGAGTTCATTACCAGACCAAGGAAAGTTACGATAAAGTTCCAAATTGGTCCAAAAATAGGAAAATTCCAAGTATTTTTCGTTAACAAAATTAGATAATTCAAGTTTTCTCCCTCCATCTTTAGGGAACAGGATCATATCCGCCTTTGGCAAAAGGATTACAACGAAGAATCCTCCATATTGCCAACCATAAACCTTTCACACAACCGTATTTTTGCACTGCTTCATAGGCGTATTGAGAACAAGTCGGTGTGTATTTACAAGAGCCGTGTCCCTTTAAAGGAGATAAAAACTTTTGATAGAATCGAATCATTCCTAAAAAAACGCTCTTCATACTCTCTCCTTTTCTAGGATAATCATATTTTTTTAAACTGAATTTCTTCCTATTTATATAGTTATTTATTTTACTATATAAAAAAGTCAAAATTTTAGAAAACGGCCTTCCATACTAAAAAGAGTAAAAGTCTTTTTCTTTTATTCTTCTCTGTCTATTATATGATGCCTGCTACATAATTCCAGATATGCTTTTTCAAAATCAAAGTAAGAACAATCTTTTCCCTTTTGTCTTACCACAAGTATGATGTCTTTACCCAAAACAATTTCCTTGTGTAAACGGAATATTTCACGAAGCTTTCTTGCGATTCCATGTCTGACAACGGAATTCCCCACCTTTTTAGAACAAGAAATTCCCAAACGGTTAAAAGAAAGATGATTATCAATCACATACATCACAAAACAGGAATTGGCACAAGACCGTCCTATTCTATAGCAATGTTGAAAGTCTACATTGGATTTTATGGATGGAAATCGCTTCATTAAATATCTCCATGGTTGAAGAAAGACCGCTTTACAGCGGCCTCAAATTTCGTATTCTACATCTTATGCAGATAATCTAGCTCTACCCTTAGCTCTTCTGGCAGACAAAACCTTTCTACCATTTGCAGTGGACATTCTCTTTCTGAATCCATGCACTTTGGCTCTTTGTCTGGTCTTAGGCTGGAAAGTCATTTTTCCCTTATGCATACGGACACCCCCTTTTTATAGTGTATGGCATAAGCCACCAATCGTTTCTCCGGGAATTATTCGTCCTTACGAAGGTCCCGAATAAACTCCTAATTTTGGGTAAACATCGTTGTTTATTATACTGAGCCTGTCTATACTCGTCAAGAAAAAAACTTGAAAAGAGAAAAGAAAAATCTATAAATTAATTCCGTATTTATCCACATTTTTTTATCCACTTATCAACAAATAAAATAGATATCCACATTTTTGCTAATTTTTGTGGATATCTGATATTTTTTTATCCTCTCAATTTTTTTAACAAATACATCGGTTTATAATGGTTTAAATGTGGATAAAAGAAATTATCAACATTTAAACATCATCCACAGATAATGTTCAAAAATATCGATAACTATGCTCATGTCGAACTCTTTTTACTCTTAAAAAAACAAAAATCACATTTTAAACTTATGACTTTCAAACTTGATAAAGAATTCTCATGCTGTAGAATGAATAAGCTATTCTTCTATCTATTCATAAATCATTAAAAGGGTGGAGTATGACAAAGGATTTAGAGATTATTAAAAAAATAAATGGAATGAAATATTGGATATGTTAAGGGAAATCACGCCCTGTGGCAGATGTCACATACGAATTATGGATAGCTCCTATGAAACCGTATGATTTTTGTTGATAACAAACTTGTCATTTTAATGAACACAAAGGAACATTTTTTTCTCTTTCAATTATAAGAAAAAGATATAATGATTCTTTTCGTATAGCCATTATGGAAGTTACGGAAATCAATACCGAAGTCTTGATTATTGATGAAGCCGGATTGGATTCTCTCTAAAAAAAGGAAGAAAAAAAGAAGATTTAAGTCTTACAGATGCACTAAAAAATGCAAATCTAAATTCCCGTTATACTTTCGATTCTTTTGTAGTAGGTTCTTCCAATGATTTAGCCCATGCTGCCTGTGTAGCAACTGCAGAACTACCCGGAGAACAGTACAATCCTCTCTATATTTATGGAGGCGCAGGACTTGGAAAAACACACCTTATGCAATCCGTTGCTCACTTCATTTTTACAGCAAAACAGAAATGCAAAGATTCGCTATGTTACATCGGAAACCTTTATCAACGAGTTTGTAGACAGCATTCGAAACAAAAATAACAGCTCTCCTGCTGAATTCCGAAAGAAGTATAGAGAACTCGATGTTTTGCTGATTGATGATATTCAATTCCTAATAGGTAAGGAAGGAACACAGGAAGAATTTTTCCACACCTTTAATACTCTTTATGACAATAGAAAGCAGATTATTATTGCTTCCGATAAACCGCCCAAGGACATTGACAACTTGGAAGAAAGACTTCGCTCGAGATTCGAGGTCGGACTGATTGTAGATATTCAGATGCCCGACGTGGAAACTCGTATGGCAATTCTTCGTAAAAAGGAAGAACTCGAAGGCTACAATATTGATAATGAAGTAATTAAATACATTGCAGATAATATTAAGTCCAATGTAAGAGAGTTGGAAGGTGCATTGACTAAGGTCGTAGCAAAATCGAGACTGGTTAAACAGCCTATTACCTTGGCTCTGGCGGAAGAACTTTTAAAGGATCACATTACGCCAAGTGAAAGAAGAGAAATAACTCCGAAGATTATTATAGAAATTGTAGCGGATTATTATAACTTAAATCTTTCAGACCTGGCCTCTCCAACGAAAAAGAAAAACATTGCTTATCCCAGGCAGATTGCGATGTATCTTTGCAGAGAGATGACCAATGTTCCCCTAGTTACTGTAGGAGAACTTTTAGGGGGAAGAGATCATTCTACCGTGATTCATGGTTGCGAAAAAAATATCCACAGAATTACCAACAAACGAACAATTGCAATCCACAATAGAAAAATTTACGGAAAAAAATCTCTCCCTGATTCCGCAATGAATCCTGAACTAATTCACAAAGTTTTTCTTCCGGAAACAGATAAAACAAAGGGAAAATAGAGATTTCACATTTCCACAAACCCTAGTAATACTACTAAAGAAAAAGAAAGAGAAAAAAGAAAGAAGGAGAATCCATGAAATTATACTTTCAAAAAAATGACCTAATTTCGGCTATCCAAGTCGTAGGACGAGCAGTAGCCTCCAAAACAACAATAAGTATTATGGAATGTATCCTGATTGATGCTACAAAGGGACAAATTGTTCTGATTGGTAATAAATCGGAATTTGGAATAGAGAGTATTTGTAAAGGTGAAATCGCAGAACCCGGAAAAGTGGCATTAGAAGCAAAACTGTTTCAGGAAATCATTAAACGTTTACCTCAAAACGAAGGAACAAAGCTCTGCATTGAAAACGGAAGATAACGGAAATTGTATTATTCGATGTGAAAAATCGGTTTTCAAGATTATGGGAAGAAATGCGGATGAGTTTCCTTCTTTACCGATTGTAGAAAAACAGGAAGCTGTTGTTGTTTCCCAGTTTTCTCTAAGAAATATGATTAACCAGACTATTTTCTCTACTGCAAACGGAGAAAATAACAAGAAAATGGCGGGAGAATATTTTGAGATTAAGGATAATCTATTTTCCGTTACTTCTCTAGACGGTCATCGTATTTCTATAAGAAAAACCTGCTTAAAGGATTCCTATTCAGAGCAAAGCGCAATCGTCCCAAAGGAAGTTTTGTGGATTTATCGAAGATTATTTCCGGTGGATTGGATGACATGGTGGAGATGTATTTTTTTCAAAAACAGTATCTTCTTTTTCACTATGAAGATACCACAGTCATTACGCAGCTTGTCGAGGGAGAGTATTTTCATGTAAAGCAGATGCTTTCTACTGACTATGAAACAAAAATAATTGTAAATAGAAAGCAGCTTTTTGGAAGATATCGACAGAGCAAGAATCATGGCAAGGGACAATGATAAGCAACCGCTTATTTTTAAAGATTGCCGAAGATAGCTTGTCTTTTAAAAAAATCATATCCGATCTTGGAAGAATGGATGCCGAGATTCCGTAAAGCAGGAAGGAAAAGGATTTGTTAATCGGTTTTAATCCGAATTTCTTGATAGATGCTTTGCAAAAATATAGATGAAGAAGAGGTTTCTCTTTATTTTACGATTCCTCGTTCTCCTGTATTTATAAGGGATAAGGAAGAAAGCTATATTTATATGATTTTGCCGGTTAACTTCAATGCGGATCAAGTAGAATGATTATTGAGTCCATAGAGCTACAAAATTACAGAAATTATGAAAGTTTGAAGCTTTCTCTGGGAGAAAAAAACAATATCTTCTACGGGGATAATGCGCAGGGAAAGACCAATTTACTGGAAGCAATCTTCTTTGCGGCCAGCTCCAAGTCCTTTCGCTTTTGCAAGGATAGAGATGTGATTCGATTTTCGGAAGAAGAAGCGCATATCAAGATGGTTTTACAAAAAAAATCACATAAGAATCGCATAGATATCCATTTTAATAGTGTAAAAAGGGATTGCAATAAACGGCTTTCCGGTAAAAAAAGGCTTCAGACCTTTTCGGACTGGCCAATGTGGTTATTTTTTTCTCCGGAGGATTTAAGTCTCATTAAGGACGGTCCGAAGGAAAGAAGAAGATTTGTTGACTTGGAACTTTGTCAGTTAAATAAATTCTATTTGCATAATTTAGCAAGATATAATCGTGTTTTTAATGCAAAGAAACAGATTACTGAAAGATATTGCCTTTTAAAACCGCAGCTTGAAGACAGTCTTTCCGTTTGGGATGAGGAACTTGTAAAATATGGGCAGACTATTATTCGTTTACGAAGAGAATTTATAGAAAGCCTGCAGGATAAGCTGATACGAATTCATAAAAAAATATTAGTGGAGGAAGGGAAGAACTTCTTCTTTCTTATGAGGAAAAATGTAAGAGAAGAAGCATTTTTCCGAAGCAATCATAAAAAGCAAGGGATACGGAAAAAAAGCAGAGAATTACATTGGTTGGACCGCATAGAGATGACCTTTTGTTTCAAATTAACGGAGAAGACATTCGAAAGTTCGGTTCGCAAGGGCAGAAAAGAACGGCGGCTCTTTCTTTGAAACTTGCAGAGATTGAGCTCGTAAAAAGAAAAAGATAGAGGATTATCCTATTTTACTTTTTAGATGATGTTTTTTCGGAACTCGATAAAAAAAGGCAGAATTTTTTTACTGGATGAAATTTCCGATGTGCAAAAGTATCATCACATGCACCGGTTTAGAAGATTTAATAGAAAAATCGTTTTCCCATAGATAAGCTTTTACTATGTGGAAGGCGGAAAGATTGAATGTCCATAGAGGAGGGTTCATGGCAATAGAGAGAGAAGATCAGGATCTGAATGAACAGTTTCACGCATCGAAGGAATACGGTGCGGATCAGATTCAGATACTGGAGGGTTTGGAAGCGGTAAGAAAACGTCCCGGAATGTATATCGGCAGTACCTCTACCCGCGGTTTACACCACTTGGTTTATGAAATAGTGGATAATTCCGTAGATGAGGCTCTGGCCGGTTTTTGCGACAATATTACCGTTACTATCCATAAGGACAATTCTATTACCGTAGAAGACGACGGTAGAGGAATTCCGGTAGACTTGCAGAAAAAAGCGGGAAAATCCGCTCTGGAAGTCGTATTTACCGTGCTTCACGCAGGAGGAAAATTTGGCGGATCAGGCTATAAGGTTTCCGGCGGACTGCATGGGGTAGGAGCAAGTGTCGTAAATGCATTATCAACATACTTGGATGTTACGGTTTGTAAAGACGGAAAAATCTATACTATGTCCTTCTCGAAAGGAAAAGTAACGAAGGAAATCGAGTGTATCGGAACTTGTACGGAAGAAGAGCACGGAACCAAGGTTCATTTCTTACCTGATTCTGAAATCTTTGAAGAAAGTATCTATGATTTTGATACCTTAAAGGTGCGTTTAAGAGAAACAGCTTTCCTCACCAAGAATCTTCGCATCAAGCTTGTGGATGAAAGAGAAGAAGAACTTAGAGAAATGACTTTCCACTATGAAGGAGGAATTAAGGAGTTCGTTACTTATTTAAACAAAGGAAAGGAAGCGCTCTATCCCGATGTTATTTACTGTGAGGGGGAAAAAGAGCAGATTCTTGTTGAAGTAGCGATGCAGCACAATGATTCCTATACGGAAAAACATTTATACCTTCGTAAACAACATCAATACTCCTGAGGGCGGAACTCACCTGACCGGTTTTAAAAATGCATTAACAAAAACCTTTAATGATTATGCAAGACAGAATAAGCTTTTAAAGGACAGTGAGCCGAATCTTTCCGGAGAGGATATCCGTGAGGGCTTAACCTGTATCATTTCCGTGAAAAATTGAAGATCCGCAGTTTCGAAGGACAGACCAAGCAGAAAAGCTTGGCACTTCTGAAGCACAGGTTGCCGTACAGGGTATTGTTTCGGAACAGTTGACCTATTTTTCTGGAGCAAAACCCGGCCGTAGCCAGAGTCATGTGTGAAAAAAATCTATTATGGCGCAAAGAGCAAGAGCCGCGGCAAGAAAGGCAAGAGATTTAACGAGAAGAAAAATCCGCACTGGATGGTGTTGGACTTCCCGGAAAGCTTGCCGATTGCAGTAGTAAGGATGCGGAACGTTGTGAAATCTTTATCGTTGAGGGAGACTCTGCACTGGGGCCTGCAAAGGAAGGAAGAAATCCGGAAACACAAGCGGTACTTCCCTTCGCGGAAAGGTTCTGAATGTGCAGAAAGCAAGACTCGATCGGATTTATGCCAATGAAGAAATAAAGGGAATGATTACCGCTTTCGGTACAGGAATCAATGAAGACTTTGATTTGTCAAAGCTTCGCTATCATAAAGATTATCATTATGACCGATGCCGATGTGGACGGAGCGCATATTTCCACCTTGATGCTGACTTTTATTTATAATTTTATGCCGGATCTCATTAAAGAGGGCCATGTCTATCTTGCTCAACCGCCTCTCTTTAATATCACCAAGAACAAAAAGCATTACTATGCCTATTCAGATGAAGAGTATCAAAATATTTTTAAAAAGAAATCGGAGCGGATGGAGCGGATGTATCCCTGATTTAAAGGTTTGGGAGAAATGGATACGGAAGAGCTCGCGGAAACGACGATGGATCCGGAAACGAGAACCCTTCTTCGTGTCAACATGGAAGAAGACGACAAGGCGGAGCTCGATATTACCTTTACTACTTTGATGGGAGATCAGGTAGAACCCAGAAGAGAGTTTATTGAGAAGAATGCCCGCTATGTTAAGAATCTGGATGTATAGGAGGTAGATTTTGGAGCCGAATATTTTCGATAAGGTGCAGGAAGTTGATCTGAAAAAGACGATGGAAAATTCCTACATCGATTATGCCATGAGCGTTATCGTATCCAGAGCGATTCCGGATGTGAGAGACGGTCTTAAGCCGGTACAAAGAAGAGTGCTCTATGCTCTGCAAAGCCTTGGAGTAACACCGGATAAGAAAACCAAGAAATGTGCGACCATCGTAGGAGAGACCATGGGTAAATATCACCCGCATGGAGACTCTTCTATTTATGGATCCTTAGTATATATGGGACAGCCCTGGTCCATGCGCTATGTTTTAATTGATAAGCAGGGTAACTTCGGATCAGAAGATGGAGACAGTCCTGCGGCTATGCGTTATACCGAGGCAAAGATGTCCAAGATGGCAGCGGAAATGCTGTCCGGTATCAATAAGAATACGGTTGACTTTATGCCGAACTTCTCTAATGAATACGATGAGCCGACCGTGCTTCCTGCGCGTTTTCCGAATCTTCTCGTAAACGGAGCAACCGGAATTGCGGTAGGGTATGTCCACCAATATTCCTCCTCATAATCTTCGAGAAGTGATTGCCGGTGTAGATAAAATCATTGAGAACCGCATTGCGGGAAGAAAGACGGAAATTGACGAGCTTCTCCCCATTGTTAAGGGACCGGATTTTCCGACAGGAGCCACGATTCTCGGAAAAAGGGATGTGGAAGAGGCATACCGAACCGGAAGAGGAAAGGTAAAGATGCGCGCCGTTTGCGAAATTGAGACCATGGCAAACGGAAAGCACAGAATCATTGTAAAAGAGCTTCCTTACCTTGTTTACCGCTCCCGTGTCATTGAAAAAAATCGCAGACCTTGTTAAAGATAAGAAAGATCGACGGCATTACCTATATCCATGACGCGGCGGGAAAGAATTCCAATGCCAAAAATAAATATCGAGCTTAGAAAGGATGCAAATCCGCAGGTCATCTTTAAACCAGCTCTATAAGCATACGCAGCTGCAGGAAACCTTCGGTGTCATCATGCTTTGCATTGTGAACGGAGAACCGAAGATTCTTAATTTACTGCAGATCTTGGAGGAGTTTCTAGGACACCAGGTCAATGTTGTTCGAAGAAGAACAGAGTACGATCTTCAAAAGTGTGAAGACAGAGCACATATATTTAGAGGGACTCTTTAAAGGCGCTTGATCATATCGATGAAATCGTTGCCATGATTCGTGCCGCAAAAAATGTGGATGAAGCAAAGCAGAATTTGATCAGCCGTTTCGGCTTCTCCGATGTACAGGCGCAGGCGATTGTGGATATGCGTCTCCGAGCTCTTACCGGTTTGGAAAGAGAAAGACTGGAGAATGAGTACAACGATCTTTTGGCAAAGATTGCTTACTATAAAGAGATTTTAGGAAATGAAAACAAGCTACTTTCCGTAATTCAGGAAGAGTTGGATGCCATTGCAGAGAAGTATGGTGATGATCGAAAGACACAGTTCAGTTTTGATAAAGATTTTCAGGCGGAAGACTTTATCTCGGACGACGATGTGGTCATTACATCTACCAGTCTAGGATACATCAAGAGAATGTCTCCGGAGCATTTCCACCAGCAAAATCGAGGCGGAAAAGGCATAAAGGGTATGCAGACGATAGAAAATGACTATATCGAAGACCTCTTTATGACGACAAACCACCATTATGTCATGTTCTTTACAAACCAGGGAAGAATATTCCGTATCAAGGGATACGAGATTCCGGAGGCAAGCAGAACGGCAAGAGGAACAGCGCTGGTAAATCTCCTCTCCTTACAGGAAAATGAGAAGGTTACGGCGACTCTTTGCTTAAGAGATACCAATGAGGAAAAAAATACCTTTATTCTCACAACAAAGAAGGGTGTTATTAAGAAGACGGAACTCTCCCAGTTTGCCAATGTGCGGAAGAACGGCATGATTGCTATTACCTTAAATGAGGGAGACCAGCTGATTGAAGCAAAGCTTCTTTCTGAAGATGAAGAAATCTTCCTGGTTACGAAGAAGGGTATGGCAATCGAATTCAATGAGAAGGATGTCCGTGCAACCGGACGCTCCTCCATGGGTGTACGCGGTATTCGCTTAAATGCAGGTGATGAAGTCATCGGTATGCAGAAGGCTTCTCAGGGAGAACATTTCCTTCTGGTTTCTGAAAAGGGTTACGGAAAAACTGACGGACAAGAGCTGCTTTAAGGCACAAGCTCGAGGCGGAAAGGGAATTCGTTGCTATAAGATTACGGAGAAGACCGGGGATATCGTAGGCTTTAAGCTCTGTGATAAGGATAGAGAACTGCTTCTTATTACCACGGAAGGAATTATGATTCGAATCAATCTTGATAAAGTGAGTATTTTAGGAAGAAATACTTCCGGTGTCAAGCTGATGGATATCGATAAGGATACCGATACTGTTATTGCTTCCGTTGCCAAGGTTAGAGAGACAGAAGATGAGGAAGAATCCGAAGAAGCAACTGCTTTAGAAAATACAGACTTGAGGGAAGAAAAAGAAAATCAAGAAGCGGGAGAAAGTCAGGAAGAAAACTCCTAAAATTTCCTTGACATAAAAATCTGAATTTGATACTCTAATAAAGCACCTTTCTAGGTGAATCCCTTTTTGGCAGGGATAAAAGGAGTAATACTCAAGAGGCCGAAGAGGCGCCCCTGCTAAGGGTGTAGGTCGGGAAACCGGCGCGAGGGTTCAAATCCCTCTTACTCCGTTTTCGGGAAACCGAAAAAAATGCTTGACAAAGAAACTCTCTTTGTTATAATAGCATGGCTGTCCTGAAGAGGATTGCCAACAGTACCTTGAAAATCAAAGATCGAATAATACACAGACCCTGAAGATTCTAAAGAATTTTCAGTAATGTTTCAAACGAAACTTACACGAACGGTTTAATAAAACCAAAAAGTAAAAGAAGGACAAAATGAAGCTAAGCTAAGTTTTGACTTGGACTGAACTTTAACTGTCAGTGATGACAGATTTTCTGTATAGGACCTCCTCCTTGCTTTGAAGCAAGTTCGGAGCCCTGCTACGCAGGGTACAGCTTACGCTGTAGTCTTGTACATTACGTACTTTTTTTCTTTATGAAAAAGTACTCATTATGAGAGTTCGATCCTGGCTCAGGATGAACGCTGGCGGCGTGCCCTAACACATGCAAGTCGAACGAGATGCGTATCGGAAAGCTTCGGCCGGAAGATGCGTTATCTAGTGGCGGACGGGTGAGTAACACGTGGGTAACCTGCCTTATGGAGGGGGATAACAGAGAGAAATCACTGCTAATACCGCATAAGCACACATTGCCGCATGGCAGAGTGTGAAAAGATTTATCGCCATAAGATGGACCCGCGTCTGATTAGCCAGTTGGCAGGGGTAAAAAGCCTACCAAAGCAACGATCAGTAGCCGATCTGAGAGGATGACCGGCCACATTGGGACTGAGACACGGCCCAAACTCCTACGGGAGGCAGCAGTGGGGAATATTGCACAATGGGGAAACCCTGATGCAGCGACGCCGCGTGAGTGAAGAAGTATTTCGGTATGTAAAGCTCTATCAGCAGGGAAGATAATGACAGTACCTGACTAAGAAGCCCCGGCTAACTACGTGCCAGCAGCCGCGGTAATACGTAGGGGGCAAGCGTTATCCGGATTTACTGGGTGTAAAGGGAGCGTAGACGGAATGGCAAGTCTGAAGTGAAAACCCCTGGGCTCAACCTCGGGGACTGCTTTTGGAAACTGTTGTTCTAGAGTGTTGGAGAGGTAAGTGGAATTCCTGGTGTAGCGGTGAAATGCGTAGATATCAGGAAGAACACCGGAGGCGAAGGCGGCTTACTGGACAATAACTGACGTTGAGGCTCGAAAGCGTGGGGATCAAACAGGATTAGATACCCTGGTAGTCCACGCTGTAAACGATGAATACTAGGTGTCGGGGAGCAAAGCTTTCTCGGTGCCGTCGCTAACGCAATAAGTATTCCACCTGGGGAGTACGTTCGCAAGAATGAAACTCAAAGGAATTGACGGGGACCCGCACAAGCGGTGGAGCATGTGGTTTAATTCGAAGCAACGCGAAGAACCTTACCAAGTCTTGAGATCCCATTGACAGAGTGTGTAATGCATTTTTCCCTTCGGGGCAATGGAGACAGGTGGTGCATGGTTGTCGTCAGCTCGTGTCGTGAGATGTTGGGTTAAGTCCCGCAACGAGCGCAACCCCCTATAGTTAGTAGCCAGCAGTAAGATGGGCACTCTAACTAGACTGCCAGGGATAACCTGGAGGAAGGCGGGGATGACGTCAAATCATCATGCCCCTTATGACTTGGGCTACACACGTGCTACAATGGCGTAAACAAAGGGAAGCAAGAGGGTGACCTTAAGCAAATCTCAAAAATAACGTCTCAGTTCGGACTGTAGTCTGCAACCCGACTACACGAAGCTGGAATCGCTAGTAATCGCAGATCAGCATGCTGCGGTGAATACGTTCCCGGGTCTTGTACACACCGCCCGTCACACCATGGGAGTTGGTAATGCCCGAAGTCAGTGTCCCAAGAGAGGAGCTGCCGAAGGCAGGACTGATGACTGGGGTGAAGTCGTAACAAGGTAGCCGTATCGGAAGGTGCGGCTGGATCACCTCCTTTCTAAGGATAAAGTAGGGGTTTGTGTGTTATTCGATTTTTGATTATAGAGGTAAGATCCAGTTGAATTTTTCACAGACTGGTAGAGGTTATTTACTCGGACTTCATGTTCGGTAAGGAAACCTCACATGAACTTTCCTACGGAAAGCAACTTTCGACGAAAGTTGGTCAGATCAATCGAATTTTTTTCTGAAGAAAAATTCTCCTTGGAACCATAGCTCAGCTGGTTAGAGCGCACGCCTGATAAGCGTGAGGTCGGTGGTTCGAGTCCACTTGGTTCCACTTCTGGTGTTGATGCGCTTAGGGGAAACACCCGTTTCCATCCCGAACACGACGGTTAAGACTTAAGCGGCCGAAAATACTTTGCTGGTAACGGCACGGGAAGATAGGTGGATGCCAGATTTTGGGGATATAGCTCAGTTGGGAGAGCACCTGCCTTGCAAGCAGGGGGTCAGGGGTTCGAATCCCCTTATCTCCACTGTGGAAGAAATTCCACATCGTACCTTGAAAACTACATATCAAGAAAGAAATAATTATTCTAGTAAATAGAGTAAGACATCCGAGGGTACAAGGTAAAACTTGTACAAACAATCGAGAGTAAGAAGAGAAATCTTCTTCACAATCAGAAAAAGAGATACACGCTAGTATCTCAAACACTTGAGCGATCAAGTGGAGAATTGGTTAAGCAATAAGAGCATAGGGTGAATGCCTAGGCACTGAGAGCCGAAGAAAGACGTGATAAGCTGCGAAAAGCTGCGGGGATTGGCAAATACGAGTTGATCCGCAGATATCTGAATGGGGAAACCCACTAGAGAAGACCTCTAGTACCGTACAGCCAATACATAACTGTACGGAGGGAACCCGCTGAACTGAAACATCTAAGTAGGCGGAGGAAGAGAAAACAACCGTGATTCCGAAAGTAGTGGCGAGCGAAATCGGAAGAGCCCAAACCGAGGTGCGTGCACCACGGGGTTCGGACTGCATAAAGATCTGTAAGTGAGTGGAAGCCGATGGAAATAGGCGCCATAGAGGGTGAAAGCCCCTTACACGAAGCGTAAAGGATTAAGCAGTATCCAGAGTACTGTCAGACACGTGGAACCTGGCAGGAAGACGGGGGGACCACCCCCCAAGGCTAAATACTACTCAGTGACCGATAGCGATTAGTACTGTGAAGGAAAGGTGAAAAGGACCCCGGGAGGGGAGTGAAAGAGAACCTGAAACCCTGTGTTTACAAACTGTGGAACAGCGCAAGCTGAACCGCGTACTTTTTGTAGAACGGTCCGGCGAGTTATAGTTACTGGCAAGGTTAAGGACTTTAGGTCCGGAGCCGAAGCGAGAGCAAGTCTAAATAGGGCGTCAAGTCAGTAAATATAGACCCGAAACCGGGTGACCTATCCATGTCCAGGATGAAGCTAAAGTAAAATTTGGTGGAGGTCCGAACGCACATCCGTTGAAAAGGGTGGCGATGAGGTGTGGATAGCGGAGAAATTCCAATCGAACCCGGAGATAGCTGGTTCTCCTCGAAATAGCTTTTAGGGCTAGCCTCGCTGATAAGTCTTTCGCAGGTAGAGCACTGAATTCTTGAGGGGGCGTCAAAGTCTACCAAGAGATATCAAACTCCGAATGGCGGTAAGATATAAGCGGGAGTCAGACTGCGGGATATAAATTCCGTAGTCAAAAGGGAAACAGCCCAGATCTACAGCTAAGGTCCCAAAGTACATGTTAAGTGGTAAAGGATGTGGGATTTCATAGACAACTAGGATGTTGGCTTAGAAGCAGCCACACATTCAAAGAGTGCGTAATAGCTCACTAGTCGAGAGGTCCTGCGCCGAAAATTAACGGGGCTAAAACATGACACCGAAGCTTAGGGATGGTGTAAACCATCGGTAGAGGAGCATTGAAAACGAGATGAAGCGGTACCGAAAGGATCCGTGGATTGTTTTGAAGAGAGAATGCCGGAATGAGTAGCGAGATGGAGGTGAGAATCCTCCAGGCCGAATATCTAAGGTTTCCAGGGTAAAGCTGATCTGCCCTGGGTAAGTCGGGGCCTAAGGCGAGGCGGAGACGCGTAGTCGATGGACAACTGGTGTAGATTCCAGTACCTTACTAAATCAGAAATGTGGGGACACATGGAGAAAGAGAGAGCCGGGAATGAGAAGACCGGTGCAAGGGAGGTAGGAGATAGTAGGAAAAACCGCTTATCAATCTGAAGACCTGATGCGGATCGAAATCAAGTAGAGAAGCTCTTTCACTCTGTGGCGAGAAAAAGCCGCTATAGTGTTTAGTAAGCCCGTACCGCAAACCGACACAGGTAGATGAGGAGAGAATCCTAAGGCCGGCGGGAGAAGCATTGTTAAGGAACTCGGCAAAAATGACCCCGTAACTTCGGGAGAAGGGGTGCCCAGGCAACTGGGCCGCAGAGAAAAAGGCTCAAGCAACTGTTTAGCAAAAAAACACAGGTCTATGCGAAACCGTAAGGTAAAGTATATGGGCTGACGCCTGCCCGGTGCTGGAAGGTTAAGAGGAGAGGTTAGAGCAATCGAAGCTTTGAATTGAAGCCCCAGTAAACGGCGGCCGTAACTATAACGGTCCTAAGGTAGCGAAATTCCTTGTCGGGTAAGTTCCGACCCGCACGAAAGGCGTAATGATTTGAGCGCTGTCTCAACAATGCACCCGGTGAAATTGAAGTGCCAGTGAAGATGCTGGTTACCCGCGCCAGGACGGAAAGACCCCATGGAGCTTTACTCCAGCTTGATACTGGGATTCGGTAATGTATGCACAGGATAGGTGGGAGACTGAGAAGATAGGACTTCGGTATTTATCAGAGTCGCTGTTGGGATACCACCCTTATGTTATTGGATTTCTAACCTTAGGCCGTAAACCGGTCAAGGGACAATGTCAGGTGGGGAGTTTGACTGGGGCGGTCGCCTCCGAAAGAGTATCGGAGGCGCTCAAAGGTTCCCTCAGGATGGTTGGAAACCATCCAAAGAGTGTAAAGGCATAAGGGAGCCTGACTGCGAGGTTGACGGACCAAGCAGAGTAGAAATACGGACTTAGTGATCCGGTGGTATGAAAGTGGGATTGCCATCGCTCAACGGATAAAAGCTACCCTGGGGATAACAGGCTGATCTCCCCCAAGAGTTCACATCGACGGGGAGGTTTGGCACCTCGATGTCGGCTCATCGCATCCTGGGGCTGAAGTCGGTCCCAAGGGTTGGGCTGTTCGCCCATTAAAGCGGTACGCGAGCTGGGTTCAGAACGTCGTGAGACAGTTCGGTCCCTATCCGGCGCGGGCGTAGGATATTTGAGAGGATCTGTCCTTAGTACGAGAGGACCGGGATGGACTGACCTCTGCTGAACCTGTTGGGAATCAATCCCATCGCAGGGTAGGCAAGTTGGGAATGGATAAACGCTGAAGGCATCTAAGCGTGAAGCCAACCTCAAGATGAGATATCCCATCGCAAGAGTAAGACCCCTTGAAGAGAACGAGGTAGATAGGACTGAGGTGTAAGTGTAGCAATACATTCAGCTGACAGTTACTAATAGGTCGAGGGCTTATCCAATGCGTCTGATTGAATTTGTTTTACTTCTAGAGTTATTTCTTTGATATGTTGTTTACTTAGGAATGGCGGATGTCATTGTATTGTACTTTGGGGTTCAGTCTGTTCCTTAGCTATAGATTTTTAATTATCAGGTACGAAATGGCCCGGTGGCTCAGTTGGTTAGAGCGCCGCCCTGTCACGGCGGAGGTCGACGGTTCGAATCCGTTCCGGGTCGCTAGCCTAAGGGCTTTTATATATGGATGGATTCCCGAGTGGCCAAAGGGGGCAGACTGTAAATCTGTTGTCACTGACTTCGGTGGTTCGAATCCACCTCCATCCACTAAGACAGAAATGTCTTTATATGGGGTCTTAGCTCAGCTGGGAGAGCATCTGCCTTACAAGCAGAGGGTCACAGGTTCGAGCCCTGTAGGCCCCATTTCCATATCATCGCGGGATGGAGCAGTCTGGTAGCTCGTCGGGCTCATAACCCGAAGGTCGTTGGTTCAAATCCATCTCCCGCAACTCCGGAACCCTAAGGGGTTCCTTTTTTTTGAAATTGAAACTAAAATAGAACGATAAACTAAAATAGGGTAATAAACTAATATAGAACAACGATATACTTGCAATGAAATCCACTATACTCTATTGTATAGGAGAAATCTTATACGGTGAGAATAGAAGATTGATTCGGAAAAATTTGTTCTACAAGTAAACTGCAGTTTTTCAAGTAGGAGAGGAGAATTATGCGTGTTGGTATTTTAACCAGTGGAGGGGATTGCCAGGCACTCAATGCTACTATGAGAGGTGTTGGTAAATCCTTATTTAACTTATTTGATAACGTTGAGATTTATGGTTTTCTAGATGGATATAGAGGACTGATTTACGACGAGTATCGAAGAATGGAAAAGTCGGATTTCTCCGGTATTCTTACGGAAGGCGGAACTATACTGGGGACCAGCAGAACTCCATTTAAGCTGATTCATGAGCCGGATGCAAATGGTCTGGATAAGGTGGAAGCAATGAAGCATACCTATAGAAAGCTTCGCTTGGATTGTCTTGTCGTTTTAGGAGGAAATGGCTCTTTAAAGACGGCAAATCTTCTTAGCGAAGAAGGATTGAATATTGTTGCCTGCCCGAAGACCATTGACAATGACCTTTATGGTACAGATATGACTTTCGGATTTTACTCTGCAGTAGAGGTAGCTACCAATGCAATTGATTGCATTCATACAACTGCGGCAAGTCACGGAAGAGTCTTTATTGTAGAGATTATGGGACATAAGGTTGGGCTGCTTACTTTGTATGCAGGGCTTGCCGGCGGTGCAGACATCATATTACTTCCTGAAATTCCGTACAATGTAGATTCTGTTTGTAAGAAGCTTGCAGAGCGTCATGCCGGAGGCTCTCGCTTTTCCATTATTGCAATTGCTGAGGGGGCTATTTCCGAAGAAGATTCCAAGCTGACAAAGAAGGAATTAAAAAAGAAGATTGCAGAGGAAAGAAAGCTGCACCCTTCTGTTGCCTATAAACTGGCAAAGGAGATTGAAGAAAAAACAGGTGCAGAAGTAAGAGTTACCGTGCCGGGTCATACACAAAGAGGTGGACATCCTGTTCCTTATGATAGGGTTTTTGCAACCAGAATCGGTGCAGAGGCGGCGAGACTGATTAAAGAAAGGAAAAAAATTTCGGCTATATGCTTGCTTTTGAAAAAAATACGGAAATCGTAGCAGTTCCTCTTGCTGACATTGCTGGAAAATTAAAGACCGTGGATCCGGAATCAGGAATTGTTAAGGAAGCAAGATTGCTGGGTATTTCCTTCGGTGATGAAAAAAATAAGAAAGTAGGGACAGCTTATTGGGATATACAGCCTTATATAGAAAATGGAGATCCAAGGATTTTGATGACATAGTCGGACAGGATGCTATCACAAGATCCTTTAAAAATCAGGTAAGTAGCGGAAGGGTAGGTCATGCCTACCTTTTTTGCGGTACAAGGGGAACTGGGAAAACTTCTTTGGCAAAAGATTCTTGCCCGAGCAGTAAACTGTGAACATCCTATTAACGGGAATCCTTGCAACGAATGCAAGAATTGTAAGTCCATTTTGTCAAATACCAGTATCAATGTTTATGAGATGGACGCAGCAAGCAATAATGGAGTAGACGACATTCGTTTGATTCGGGAACAGGTGGAGTACCCGCCTGTCGATATGAAATATAAGGTCTATATCATTGATGAAGTTCATATGCTCTCTCCTTCAGCATTTAATGCATTTTTAAAGACCTTGGAAGAACCTCCCGAGTATGTAATTTTTTATTCTTGCAACTACGGAGCCAAACTCTTTACCGATTACCATTTTTGTCACGTTGCCAGCGCTATGACTTTAAGCGTATATCTGTAGAGACAATAGCAAAAAGACTCGAAATGATTACCAAAGAGGAGAATATTGCCATTTCCGAAGAAGCCTTGGACTATATAGCCCGTATGGGAGACGGATCCATGCGAGATGCCGTTAGTCTTCTGGACCAGTGCGCAAGCTATGATTTTCAACAGGAAATTTCCTATGAAGATGCCTTGAAGGTATTGGGGGCCGTTGATACTGCGGTATTTTCCGATATGATCTCCGCTTTACGGCATAAAAATATTCAAGCGGTTATGGAAAATATTGCGACTGTCCTTGAGCAAGGTAAGGAGCTTAGCCAATATGTTTCGGATCTTTTAAGCTATTTTAGGAATATGATGCTTGCGAAGTCCGTTAAGAATCTGCAAGGCTTAGTGGATTTATCAGAGGAAAACAAAAACAGACTTTTGAAGGATGCGGAATCCATGCCCATGGAGGAGATTCTTAGAGGTATTCGTCTCTTTTCCGAGCTTTTACAGCAGTTTCGCTATGCCAATCAAAAGCGGGTACTCCTTGAAACCTGCTTAATGAAGCTTGCTTATCCGGAAACGGAAGGAACAGCGGATGCTTTGCAGCAACGTATGCAGGAGCTTGAAGAAGGGCTTCGGAAGGGTGTTCGTATTGTGGAGGGCGCTTCTGTCTTGGGAGGGGGAAAGAATGTATCGGAAAACCCTGTAGAGACAGAACAGGAGAAGACGGTAAAACTTCCTCAAGCACAGTTTGAAGATTACCAGGAGTTAAAGAAAAACTGGGCAGTTGTGCCCAGCTATTTTCCGCAGCCCATGCGAGGGGCTCTTGTGAAGTCCCGTATTTATCCCGGGAAGGATAAGAAATCCATGCTGATTATTCCAATGGATGATGTCAGCCGGAATATTTTATCTTCCAATAATTCCTTGGAGGAAGTTCTGAAGGAAAAGTATCGTATAGAATATCATTTTCATATCGGGGCTGCGGAGCAAAGAGAACGGAGTACCCGCTATATTTCCGATGAAGAACTGGAAAAAATCGATATGCCCATAGAAATCACGGATAATTAGCTTTGAATCGTTTTTTATTGCATTTTTGCAGGCAAAATCTATTAAAAGCTTCTGCTGTAAGGTAAAAAAATAAGAAAAGTAATAGATTTATCTATCGGATTCATGATAAAATAGCAAAGATTTTGATTATGTAAAAAGAATTTTTTTCCAGGGAGGAATAATGGCTAAGCATGGCGGTTTTGCCGGAGGAATGCCCGGCATGAATATGAACAATCTGATGAAACAATACCAGAAGATGCAGAAGAAGCTGGAGGAGACACAGGAGGAACTGGCCAAGAAGGAATATACCGGACAGGCCGGCGGCGGTGCCGTAAAGATTGTGATCAGTGGAGAAAAAAAAGTCTTAAAGGTGAGCCTTAATAAGGATGCAGTAGATCCGGAGGATGTAGAGACCTTGGAAGAGATGATTGCGCTTGCGGTAAACCAAGCGTTAACTGAGATAGAGAAGGACTCCAGTCAAGAAATGGGTAGATTGACAGGGGGAATGGGCTTAGGATTTTAATGGAATATTTTTCCAAAGATATGGATAAACTGGTGCAGGAGCTTTCCAGACTTCCCGGTATCGGTGCGAAGTCTGCACAGCGCTTGGCTTATCACATCATTAATGAAGAGAAGGAAAGTGCCTATGCTCTTTCCGACAGTATAAAAAGAGCAAGAGACAGCATACGCTACTGCAAATGTTGCTGTACCTTGACGGATGAAGAGCTTTGCCCGGTATGCAGGGATGAAGGAAGAAATCACAGGCAGATCATGGTTGTAGAGAATCCAAGAGATATGGGAGCTTATGAAAGAGTAGGAAGATACAATGGAGTTTACCATGTCCTACATGGAGCAATATCACCGCTTTTGGGTATCGGACCGGATGATATTCGCTTAAAAGAGCTTATGCAACGCCTGCCTGCTGATGTGGAAGAGATAATCATTGCCACGAATTCTTCTTTAGAGGGGGGAAACTACCGCGAGCTACATCGTAAAGCTCATTAAACCGCTGGGAATCAAACTAAGCCGTATCGCTTCAGGAGTTCCTGTGGGGGGGAGATATAGAAAATATAGATGAAATAACACTCCTTAGAGCATTGGACGGAAGAGTCAGCTTATAAAGGAAAAAGGGGAAATATGGATAAGTACGAGTTTAGCATTAAAGCAGAGCAAATTAAAAAGTTAAGCGGGCAGGGAGACTATAAGACGGCGATGCAGATTGCCGACACCATTGACTGGAATAGAGTCCGCAATGCAAATTTGCTTTCTTCAATTGCGGAAATTTATGAAAAAAACGGAGAGTATGAGGAAGCAAAGGATATTTTATTACTTGCCTTTGAAAGAGCTCCGGTCGGAAAGCGCTTCCTATATAAGCTGTCCGAGTTATCCTTAAGCTCCGGTGCTATTGATGATGCGGTGGAGTTTTACAGAGAGTTTATGGATGTAAGTCCGGAGGATCCTCGCAAATTCCTTTTACAGTATATGATTTTGAAAGCCAAGGGAGCAAGGGCGGAACAGCTTGTCGGTCCTTTGGAACAGTTCACGGAAACGGAACTGGAAGAGCAGTGGCTTTACGAATTGGCAAAGCTTTACGGAGAGGCGGGAAGAGAGGACGATTGTGTTCGTACCTGCGATAAGATGATTTTACTCTTCGGTATGGGAAAATATGTGGATAAGGCAATGGACTTAAAGCTCCACTACCGCCCGCTGAAAGAAGAGGAAGCACTTCGTACTATTGTAAAAGAAGAATATAATGAGGAGCCAAAGACAGTGGTTCAGGAGACTTTGGTAAAAGCTGATTCAGAAGAAGGCTACCTTGATGAAGACATGGAAGAGGATGCTTCCGAACTTCCGAAGATGCAGCAGATTGCTCCTGAAGAGGAAAATGTGGAGCAGCCCTCATTCGATGAAGAGCAAGTTTCTGTAGCGGAAGAGAAGCAGGACCTACAGTCAGATGACAGAATTTCTTTGGGAGAAGCGGAACCGGAAAAAGGCTAACTTAGAAGAAGCTACAACAAAAGCAAGTTCAGAACCGGCTGTAGAGAGTGCTTCCATAGAAAATGAGCCGACAAAGGGAAGCTTTCCGAACTACCACATGATTGTTGAAGCGAAAACGATAGAGGAAGCTTTTTCATATTGCAGTAGAGGAAATCAAGTATTTCCATAAAGAACATAATCTCAATTTTTAAAGTGGCAAAGGTCAGTGCAGATAAGCTGAATGAAAAGGGCTTTGCCGTTTTTGCAGATAAATTGCAGGAGAGAGACTTAATCATTGAGCATGCCGGTAAATTGAAATATTCCGTTTTAGATGAAATTGAGGAATATATTCTTCATCCGAAGGATGCTTCTTCCGTTGTTTTAATTGATGAAGTAGATCATTTCGATCGACTTGCAGAGGATAGACCGAAGTTCATCGAGTATTTGATATCGTATCCGATCATGAAGAGGAAGAGGATGATCTTCTGGAAGAGGTAGATCTGGAAAAGGATTCTTTCCCCGAAGAAGAAAGCGCGGAAAAAGCTCCTTATGACGAAGAGGGTGAGGAAGAATCCGAAGAGGAATATCTCGATGAGCCTGAAGACGCGGAGGAGCCGGAAGAGTATGTTCCACATAAGCCTTCTATCTTTGAACGCCCTGCAAGACCCTATACCGAGGTCTTAGAAGAGGCAAATAAGGAAAATGAAGAAGAGGAGGAAGAAGAAATTCTTCCGACGGTAAGAAAGGATAGAAAAGCGATAGAGGAGGACGTTCGCCCTGCTGAAAAGGCTACTCCGAAATCCGCTTCTTCCATGGATATAGAAGAATTTGCCGACTATGCAATCAACTATGCGAAGAGCATTGATTGCAGTATTACGGAGAAGGGCATCACCGCCCTCTATGAGCGCATCCAGCTTATGGAGGAAGACGGCATCGTCTTAAATGAGGAAAGTGCCAGAGACTTGATTGAAGATACTGCGGATCAGGCAGAGAAGCCGAGCATAGGTAAGAAGATTGGCTCTCTTTTCCGCCCGAAGTATGACAAGGATGATAAACTCATCTTGAGAGAAGAACACTTTATGGGGTAATGGATGGGAAGCAGTGAAATTGGAGTAGGAATCATCCTACTCCTTTCCTTTATTATTTTTGCAGTAATAGGGTATAAAAAAGGGGCGGTAAAGAAGATTTTTTCCGTTCTTTCTCTTTTTGCGTCCATTATATTGGCAAAGCTCCTCTATCCCTTTGCAATCAGAGCGGTAGTAGAGAGTGCCTTTTTAAAAGGGATCTTTAGCAAAATATGGTCCGCTATTCTTCCGGTAAAAAACAATATTGTAGCTATTCCGAAGGGAATCAACGATTTTCTGCCCTCCCAGCCGGAGCCTACGGCACCGCCTCTTTTCGGAGGCCTATATGAGACAATGGGAAAATGGCAGGATTATTTTGCGCAGCAGATTATCAGCTTTATTAACGGGATTCTGTTTTTTATTATCTTGTACTTTCTTTTTAGGCTGCTTTTTAAGATTGTGCAACAAATCCTCGAATATATCTTTAAACTCCCCGTCTTAAATTTCGGAAACAGGATGCTGGGACTCTGCCTTGGTGGAATAGAGTGGTTGTTCTTCATCTGGGTATTTCTGATTCTCTTCAGTTTACTTCCCGAGTCCTTTCTAAGCTTGTGGATTGTAGAGGGCTTTTCGAAGGAAGGAAGCATTGCCTATTTCATTAAGGAAAATAATCTGATTGCCCTAATCTTTATGGGCTAAGTAACAGACTTCTAGATCGGAATCCATTTCCGCTTCATACTGCTTGAAAAAGAATGAGTATTTTACTTCTTTATTCTTGACAGTACCTTCCTCCTTTATTATTCTTAAAAACAGTCAGATTATATAATTTATTAATTTGATTCCAATTCAACTTTCCTCGTTATTGGCTGCACCTTAGTCGTAAAAAGACGAGTCTTGCAGGAAAGTTCCGGATAGCAATAGAGTAGATTTTTAGGAGTGAGTTCTTAGGAGTGAGAATGGCAGAAGAAATAAGAGAGAGCAGAGAAGAAGAGCTTGAACGTATCCGGCAAATAGAAGCTTCTTCCGAGTATCAAGAGAAGCTACAAATTCTTCGGGAAAAAGATGAAAATAAACCTTCGATGGAAGATGTATAAGATTGCCATGGTGATTGGAGCGGTTTTACTCTTTGCCATGTTTAAGTTTGTAGGACTTGGTATTGCAGCAGTTTTAGGATTCATTTTCGTCTATCCCGTGTTCAAAAGGAAGCGGGAACTCTTTCGTGAAAAGAAAGAGAACAACGAAGTCCTCTACGTGGAAAGGTTTTTTTATCTCCCATTGTAAAAGAGATCTTTCCCGCGGGAGAAATGAAGGTCACGCCGGACTTTCTTCTGGACCCTGTCAAGAAGGTTTGTCCCTCTTCCACTAATTACCGGGGAAATACGGAACTTAGCTTTCATGATAGTAGAGAACTCTCCGTAATGAATCTTTACGCTTATCATGTTGTGGAAAGCACGGACAGCAAAGGAAGGACATCGAGAAAAGAGGTAACGGATTTCTACGGACAGGTTTTCCGGATGCGTTTTTCGCGACCCTTTTCAGGACATATCCGGATCATTCCTACAGAAAAAAACGGCTATTTTGAAGAGAGAGGTACAGAACTATCCCGGAAAGCAGAAAAATGAGTTGAAGATTGATACGGAGGACATCAGACATAACGAACATTACAATATTTTTTGTACCGACGAGTTCATGGCGAGGCGCTTTTTAAACCCGACTGTCTTAGAGTGGTTTGACAAAAATATTGCCGAAAGCCGGACGGCAATCTATATAGAAGACAGCAGCATGTATATCTCCCGTTATACGGGCTATCAGCTTTTCCCTGTTCCCAAAACGGTAGAGGCGATAGACAAGCTTTCCATGGTGGAAGAGTATAAGAAGCTTCGGGCGGAGATTGATTTTATCGAAGGCTTTACGGAGATCTTTACATAAAGCGTTGTGTTGGAACGAGCGTATACTTTAGAAATGAAGTAAAGCGCATTTCCATAAAAAGAAGAGAAAAGGAGAAAAATGGTTTTAATTCCGATTATTGTTTTGGCAGTGGTTTTCTTTTGGTTTATCGGACAGAGCAATAAGTTAAATCGCTATGTGGTTTCTATCGAGGAATCCAAGAAGACGGTGGACATCACACTGGTAAAGCGTTATGACACGATTTCCGAGATGTTAAAGGTAGCAAAAGCCTACGCCAAGCATGAAGAGAAGGTGTTTACGGAGCTTGTGGGCTTAAGACAGGGTGGCAGTATGAAGGACACCAACCAGGTGATTGCGAATCAAAATGATGTTCTTTCACAGATTCGTGCTGTGGCGGAGAACTATCCTGACCTCCTTTCCTCCGAGCAGTTTTTAGCACTCCAGAAGGAGATTGCTTCGGAAAATGAGGACCTTGCAGCGGCAAAACGCATCGTAAACAGCAATGTTCGCGTAATCAATCAGGAAATAGTGAGTTTCCCCACCTCCCTTGTGGCAGGTTTTAAGGGTATGGCTAAGTTTGATTTTCTGGAGGAAGATCTTCAGGGAAAGAGAGATCTGAAGGATTTAAATTATAATATAGATTAGGGGCGTTCTCTTTAAGGACAAAAATTCTGTTCGCGCCATCATTTTCTGGTGTGCCCACTTGGTAACCGATATAAAGAAAAAAGAAAGGCTATCTTTTCCTATACGACAGATGGGAAAGGTAGCCTTTCTCTTGATGCTTATGCTTTAAGGATACTGTATTCCATTTAGGGTACAATTACTATTCTTTTTCGGAATGCAAGCTATTTTCTATTGTAGGAAAACCGCAATTGGTGCTATAGTTTAGCGGTAAATGAAGAAAGAATGGAGGCAAATGTATGTCTTATGTAAGTGAAGTATATCAGGCACTGGAGAAGAAACATCCTCATGAAGCGGAGTTTTTGGAGGCTGCAAAGAGAATTTTTGGAGTCCCTTTCTCCTATCGTGGAGGCCAATGAAGATTTATACCGGAAGAACGCATTACTGGAGCGTTTTGTGGAGCCGGAAAGGATTGTGAGCTTCCGTGTGCCATGGACGGATGATCAGGGAAAAATCATGTGAATATCGGTTATCGTGTACAGTTTAATTCTGCAATCGGACCGTATAAGGGAGGACTTCGTTTCCATCCGACCGTAAATCAGGCAATCTTAAAGTTCCTCGGTATGGAGCAGATCTTAAAGAACTCTCTTACAGGGCTTCCTATCGGTGGAGGTAAGGGCGGCGCAGACTTTGACCCGAAGGGAAAGTCGGAAGCGGAAGTTATGCGCTTCTGTCAGAGCTTTATGACAGAGCTTTATAAGTATATCGGGGCAAATGAAGACGTGCCTGCCGGAGATATCGGTGTAGGCGGAAGAGAAGTGGCCTTCATGTACGGACAGTACAAGAGAATTACCAATCTCTATGAGGGGGTTCTTACCGGAAAGGGAAGAAGCTTCGGCGGATCTCTTGCTCGTCCGGAGGCAACGGGCTATGGCTTAATCTATATTGTGGATGAGATGCTTAAGGCTGCCGGAAAAGAACTGAGGGGACAGATACTTGCGGTTTCCGGCTCCGGAAATGTAGCGCAGTATGCAATTCAAAAAGCGGAGAACCTTGGAGCAAAGGTAGTGACCTGCTCAGATTCCAGCGGTTATGTTTATGATCCGGAGGGCATTAAGCTCGATGTACTTTTTGATATCAAGCAGGTAAAGAGAGGAAGAATCTCCGAATATGCGGACCGTGTTCCGGGAGCAAGCTTCCATGCGGGAGAGCGTCCATGGGCTGTGAAGTGTGATGTGGCATTGCCCTGTGCGACACAGAACGAGCTGAATGGAGAGGAAGCGAAGACTTTAATCGAGAATGGCTGCTTCTGCGTTGCGGAAGGCGCAAATATGCCTTCCGATGAGCATGCGGTAGATATTTTCCTGGAGAAGAAGATCCTCTATATGCCCGGCAAGGCTGCGAATGCCGGCGGTGTTGCCGTATCCGCCTTGGAGATGAGCCAGAACTCACAGCGACTTTCCTGGAGCTTTGAGGAAGTGGATGAAAAGCTTAAAGGGATTATGCAGAACATTTATAAGAATGTATCCGGAGCCGCAAAGAAATACGGTTATGAAGGAAACTTTGTAGTCGGTGCGAATGTGGCCGGCTTTGAGAAGGTTGCAGAGGCAATGCTTAGCCAGGGTATGGTATAAGTAAGAAGCAGAGTTCTAAACAGCGCTGAGCGCAAGAATAAACCGGATTAAAAAACTGACTGAAAAGCTGAGTAAGCAAGAAAAAGACGAGAAGACTGTGAAAAGAGAAGCTTCGTATAGAAGAACTTTTTCTTTTTCGCAGTTTTTTAGAATATTTTTTTCAAATAAAATAAAAACTGTTTAACGATGTATAAATTATACAATTCAATTTTTGCTCCGAAAAATAGAGGACTATCCTTTCGTGCATAATTAATAAACGAACTTGATGAAAAGCAAAAAAATATTTATTAATTATCCGGATAAAATGCTTCATGTTTCTTGTGACTTAGTATACAATAGGAAATATAGTAAGATTCATATAACTTCGGATTGGCTTTCATGCCATTTGGGAGTACTGGAGAGTGGTCTGCTTTTTGCAGAAGGGGTGAAAGATGATAGGCGTACTGAGTGATACACTGGACCCTTTTTACAATTTGGCACTGGAGGAATATTTATTCCGGAAGATAGAGGATAAGGACGTTTTTTTACTCTGGAGAAATCGTCCTTCGGTGGTTGTGGGCTGCTATCAAAACATTTCCCAGGAAGTGAATCTATTGCAGTTAAAGCAGAAGGGGGTTCCGGTCGTACGAAGAATGAGTGGCGGCGGAACGGTTTATCATGACCTGGGCAATATCAATTACAGCTTGATGCGAGATCGGGAAAAGTGTCTGGACTATGGACGTTTTTTATCTGTTATTCTCTCCGCCTTGCAAAGCTTGGGCATTCAAGCGGAGCAGGATAAGGTTTCAGACCTCTGTATAAGAAAGAAAAAAATCTCCGGCAGTGCACAGAAGGTAAGCGGAAACCGTGTTTTACATCACGGTACGCTTCTGTATGATGCGGAGCTTTCGCTTTTATCGGAGATATGTACTGCGCATAAGAGTAAGGATATTTCCTCCAAGGCCTCTGTTTCCGCGATATCGGAAGTAACCAATATAAAAAAAGAATGGGAAAAAACGATGGAGAAGCCCCCTTCGACAGAAGAGTTCATGGAGCTTCTTTTTCGGCAACTTTTGGGAAGGGATGGAGAACACCTTGTTTTAGAGGAAGAAGAGCATAAAGAAATAGAGGAGCTTGCGGAAGAAAAGTATCGTTCATGGGAATGGACCTTTGGAAAGTCACCCGCCTTCCACTTCCACAGAGAAACACAATATAAGGATTATCCTCTGATTATAGACTACCATGTGCAAAAGGGGATGATAGAGAACTTTGCCATGCACTCTCCCCTGTTGGACGAAAAGAAGACGAGAGATTTATTTCAGGGCAAACGATACAAGCTTTCGCTTTTCGAAGAAAAATGTAGAAAAAAAGTTCTGGGGCAGCAGTCCACCAGAGAAAAAGAAGCCTTGCTATCTCTTTTGCTATAGCAAAGGGAGCGCATAGAGGAAAGAACGATTTTTTTGACAGAATAGGAGTAGGCAATGAAAATGGAATTGGTGTTACCGAAGCTTAGGGAAGAGATGCAGGAAGCAGTATTGTGCTCTTGGGTAAAGTCAGTGGGCGATAAGGTAGAAAAAGGGGAGCCGGTTTTTGAAATCGAAACGGATAAGGTAGTGACTCAGGTGGAGTCCCCCTTTAGCGGAACCTTAAAGGAAGTGTATTTCGAAGAAGGGGATGAAGTAAAGGTAGAAGAGGTTGTAGGCCTTATCGAGGAAGCATAGTTGTAAGGGAGAAAGCATTGGAAAAAAGCTTGGAAAGAATAGAAGAAAAGAAAGCCTTTTCAGAGAAAAAGCCGGACTGGCTAAAGGTTCGCTTCAATCAGGAAGCTACGGAAGAAGTGGCAAGTCTGATGAAAGACCTGCATCTGAATACGGTTTGTAAGGAAGCGAACTGTCCGAATCTTGCGGAGTGCTATAGAAAGCATACGGCTACCTTTATGATTCTTGGGAACATTTGCACCAGAAACTGTCGTTTTTGTAATGTTTGTACGGGAAGACCGGAGCCGCCCGATGAGGAGGAGCCGAAGAATGTAGCGCTTGCCGCGAAGAAGCTGAATCTAAAGCATGTCGTGCTTACCTGCTCCACAAGAGATGATCTTCCGGACGGGGGAGCGACGCAGTTTGCAAAGACCATTCAGGCAATCCGGGAGCTTTGCCCGGGAACGACCGTGGAAGCGCTGATTTCCGATATGCAGGGAGATACGGAGGCTTTGGATATCGTGTTGGAGGCTGCTCCCGATGTATTAAATCATAATGTGGAAACGGTAAAGGAATTGCAGAGGGCTGTTCGTTCCAAGGCAAGTTATGAGCGTTCTCTCTTTGTTCTACAGTATTGCAAGGAGCACGGAAAGAGTATCCGCACGAAAACAGGTTTTATGGTGGGGCTTGGAGAGACGGAAGAGCAGATTGAAGAGCTAATGCGGGATGTCTACGATACCGGCTGTGATATCTTAACGATAGGGCAATACCTGCAACCGACAAAGTTACACTATCCCTTGGCGCGCTATGCCAGCCCGGAGGATTTCCAAAGATATAAGGAGAAGGCATTGAACATCGGTTTTCGCTTTGTTGCCTCGGCTCCGCTTGCCAGAAGCTCGTATAAGGCCTGGGAAGTGATGGAGGATGTCCATGATTTATATTGAGCTGGATAGCACAAATGTCTATGAAAATTTCGGTCTGGAATATTATCTGGCAATGGAGAAGCTCTTTCAGGAAACTGTCTTTCTCTTTTGGAGAACCACACCGACACTCATGCTCGGAAGGTACCAGAATCTTATGGAAGAGATCAACCTTCCCTATGTCAGGGAAAAAGGGATTCATCTGGTTCGGAGAATGAGCGGAGGCGGAACGATTTACACCGACCTTGGAGGCTGGCAGTTCAGCTTCATCGACCGGGACAGGGGAGAGGAAATTGACTTCAGAGGATATTTGAGCCCGATTTTTAAATGCCTTGGAAAAAGCTGTCGGTTCATGGAGAGTTTAATGGAAGAAATGACCTGTGTATAGCAGGACGAAAGTTTTCCGGAAATGCACAGTATCGCTTGGGAAAGAGCATCGTTCACCACGGCTCCCTCTTATTTGATACGGATATAGAGCAAATGGTGGCTTCCACCAAGGTGGATGAGTGTAAGATTCGATCCAAAAGTATTCAATCGGTACGGGAGCGGGTTTGCAATATCGCCGAACACCTGCAAGAAAAGATCAGTCCGGAAGTCTTTAAAAGAAAAATGATAGAAGCCATTATGGCGGCGGATTCGAAGAGCAGGGAATACAAGCTGGAGCCTTCCGAGCGGGAGCGGGTTTCCGAACTTGCAAGGGAACATTTTGAAAATAAGGAAAAACTGTATGGGAAGAATCCCAAGTTTTCGATAGAAAAAACCGGACGCTTTCCGGGAGGAAAGATGCAATTTTCTTTTGAAGTAAAGGAGGGAAGAATTCAGGAAGCCGCAGTAAGCGGAGACTTTTTCAGTACCTTGGATGAAAAAGAAATTGCAGAAGCCTTTATCGGCTTGTATTTCGACAAGGACTCTCTCTATGAGGGCTTAAAGAGTCGAAATCTGGAAGGAAAAATCTACAGAATTTCCGCGGAAGAAATTGCGGAGTTTTTGGGATAGATACATTTTTTAAGACAAAATAAAGGAGGAATGCTATGGAATTAAGAACAGCGCTGTATGATGCCCATGTGAAAGCAGGGGGAAAGATGGTTCCTTTCGCAGGCTATTGCCTTCCGGTACAGTATGAGCCTACCGGTGTAATCAAGGAACACTTAGCGGTTAGAAATCAGGCGGGACTGTTTGATGTTTCCCACATGGGAGAGATTTTGTGCCAGGGTAAGGATGCCTTAGCCAATCTGGAGAAGCTCTTGACCAACCGCTTTGAAAATATGGTTGACGGACAAGCCCGTTACAGTCTGATGTGTAACGAAAAGGGTGGCGTTGTGGATGACCTCATTGTTTATAAGAGAAAAGACAACGACTACTTTATTGTTGTAAATGCGGCAAATAAAGAGAAGGACTTTGACTGGATGTTAAAGCACCAGTTCGGTGATGTGAAATTTGAAAATGTTTCCGATCAGTATTCTCAGATTGCGTTGCAGGGCCCGAAGGCTATGGACATCTTAAGAAAGCTGACCAAAGAAGAGCACGTCCCGACAAAGTACTATCATGCAGTATTTGACGCAGTGGTTGGCGGCATGCCCTGCATCGTTTCCAAGACAGGCTATACCGGAGAAGACGGAGTGGAGCTTTACTTAAAGAATGAGTATGCAGAGAAGATGTGGGATCTCTTACTGGAGAACGGTAAGGAAGAAGGACTTGTTCCCTGCGGATTGGGAGCAAGAGATACGCTTCGTATGGAAGCATCCATGCCGCTTTACGGACATGAGATGAATGATGAGATTACTCCTCTTGAAACAGGACTGAATTTTGCAGTGAAGATGGATAAGCCGGACTTTATCGGTAAGGCTGCCATTGAAGCAAAGGGAGAGCCGAAGATTCAGAGAGTGGGACTTAAGGTTATCGGAAGAGGAATTATCCGTGAAGAACAGGATGTTCTTTTAAACGGAGAAGTTATCGGACACACTACTTCCGGAACGCAGGCTCCATTCTTAAATATGCCGGTAGGTATGGCTTTGCTGGATGCACGCTATACGGAAGTCGGTACAAAGCTGGAAGTAGATGTGCGCGGAAGAAAGGTAGAAGTAGAAATCATTCCGCTTCCCTTCTATAAGAGAGCTAAATAATTGTAAAAGAGTAAAATCATTGCAAAAGAGAAAAGCTTTGTAAGACAAAGAAGAACAAAAGAGAATAAAAGAGAACAAAGATTAGCAAGGGGATACCCCGTGCTAGAGATAAAGAAAACAAGGAGGATAAAGAAATGGCAGTATTACAGGGATTATTGTACACAAAAATCTCATGAGTGGGTGAAGGAAGAAGGCGGAGAGTACTTAGTAGGTATTACCGACTATGCGCAGGCAGAGTTGGGTGATTTGGTTTTCATCAACCTTCCGGAAGTTGGCGATGCAGTGACCATGGGAGAGCCGTTCTCCGATGTAGAGTCCGTTAAGGCGGTTTCCGATGTACTTTCTCCTTTAAGCGGAACCGTTAGCGCTGTAAATGAAGAAGTACTTGATGCTCCGGAGAGCATGAATGCAAAGCCGTACGAGGCTTGGCTTATCAAAGTTAAGGATGTAAGCGATAAGGAAGATTTGCTTACAGCGGATGAATATGAGGCGTTCTTAAAGACTGTATAAGAAAGGCGGTGAGGCTATGGGAAAATACATTCCCAATACGAGTACAGAGCAAAAAGAGATGTTAAAAGAAATCGGCTTTGCGTCTTTTGATGAGCTGTTTTCTCATGTACCCAAGGAAGTAAAGCTGAGTGCAGAATTAAACATCCCTTCAGGCAAGTCGGAGCTTGAGGTTCGGAAGATTATGACGGGTATGGCAAAGAAAAACCATGTTTTCCCCGTGATTTTCCGCGGTGCAGGTGCTTACAGACACTTTATTCCGGCTATTGTTAAGAGTGTTATTTCCAAGGAGAATTTCTTAACCTCCTATACCCCGTATCAGGCAGAGACCAGTCAGGGTGTATTACAGTCTATCTTTGAGTATCAGACGATGATCTGCGATATCACCGGCATGGATGTTTCCAATGCGTCTATTTATGACGGAGCATCTGCTGCAGCCGAGGCGGTAAATATGTGTCGGGAAAGGAAGAGAAGCAAGGCTCTTGTTTCCGCTTTAATGCATCCGGACTACATTTCCGCTATAAAGACCTACTGCCATGGAAATGGAATGGAAGTGGAAATCATTCCCGAGAAGAACGGTTTGACCGATATAGACTATATCAAGGCTCATGCAGATGAAGGGACGGCAGTAGTATTCATTCAGCATCCGAACTTCCATGGCAATCTGGAAAAGGCGCAGGAAATCGGGGAAATCGCACACGAAAAGGGTGCAAAGTTCGGAATGAGCGTGAACCCCATTTCCTTAGGTCTAGTTAAGAGCCCGAGAGAGTACGGTGCGGATGTTGCCGTTGGAGACGGACAAGCCCTTGGTCTTCCTATCTCCTTTGGAGGTCCCTACATCGGCTTTATGGCTTGTACAGATGCCATGAAGAGAAGTCTTCCGGGAAGAATCGTAGGAGCGACAGAGGATCATCAGGGAAGAACCGGTTATGTTCTGACCTTACAGGCGAGAGAACAGCACATTCGTAGAGAAAAGGCTTCCAGTAACGTCTGCTCGAACCAGGCGCTTTGCGCACTGGCTGTAGGTGTATATCTTGCGGCAGTAGGAAAGGAAGGCCTGCAGCAGGCTGCCGAGCTTTGTCTTTCCAAGGCGCATTATATGGCTGCCGAGCTGGAGAAGATTGGCTTTAAGAGAACAGAGGACGGAGAGTTCTTCAACGAATTTGTTACGGAATCAGAGATTCCTTCCGATAAGGTTTTGGCTGCTTTGGAAAAGGAAGACATCCTCGGAGGATATCCACTGGATGAGAAGAGAATCCTTTGGTGTTGCACGGAGGTAAATGACAAAGCCTCTATTGACCGGGCAGTACAGCTTATAAAGGAGGTGTAAGTATGCTGATTTTTGAAAAAAGCAGAGCAGGAAGACAATGTAGCTTATTTCCCCTTGTGACGTAGAGCTTAAGACTCTTCCTGAAGGCGATAGAAGAAAAACCGAGTTGCATCTTCCGGAGCTTTCCGAAACGGAACTCAGCCGACATTACACCGAGTTATCGAAGAAATCCAGAGGTGTAAACGACGGATTCTATCCTCTGGGATCTTGTACGATGAAGTACAATCCGAAGGTAAATGATGATATGGCGGGGCTGGAAGGCTTTTGCGGATATTCACCCCTTACAGCCGGAGAGTACAGTACAGGGGCTATGGAAGTAATCCAGACCATCGAAAAGCTGCTTTGTGAAATCACCGGAATGGACAGACTTACTGTACAGCCGGCAGCAGGTGCTCATGGAGAATTTACGGGCTTAATGCTGATTAAGGCATATCATGAAAGCCGAAATGACTTTAAGAGAGATAAAATCATCATTCCGGATGCGGCACACGGAACAAACCCTGCAAGTGCGACTATGGCAGGCTATAAGGTAGTAACCATTCCGTCGAACGAGCGCGGTTTAGTGGATATGGAGAAGTTGAAGGCGGTGCTCGGAGATGATGTGGCAGGCTTAATGCTGACAAACCCGAACACAGTCGGACTTTCGATGACAATATTCTGGAAATCACAAAGCTCATTCATGATTGCGGCGGCTTAAACTACTATGACGGTGCTAACTTAAATGCCGTTATGGGCGTAGTTCGTCCGGGAGATATGGGATTCGATGTTATTCACTTGAATCTCCATAAGACCTTCTCCACTCCACACGGTGGCGGCGGTCCCGGAAGCGGTGTTGTAGGATGTAAGAAGCTTCTAGCCGATTTCCTCCCTTCTGTACTTGTGGAAGGAGAGCAGGACAAGCACTTCGTTAAGCCGGTAAAGAGCATTGGAGATATGAAGGCTTTCTACGGCAACTTCCTGGTTGTAGTAAGAGCTCTGACCTATATTCTTACCTTAGGTAAGGAAGGAATCCCCGAGGCTTGTAAGAATGCGGTTCTCAACGCGAACTATATGCGCTATAAGCTGAAGGATCTTTATACCATGGCGTATGATGAAGTATGTATGCATGAATTTGTTATGAGTTTGCAGGATCTGAAAGATAAAACCGGCGTGTCCGCAATGGATATTGCAAAGAGTCTGTTAGACAACGGCATGCATCCGCCAACAATGTACTTCCCTCTTATCGTTCATGAAGCGCTCATGATTGAGCCGACCGAAACCGAGTCGAAGGAAACATTGGATCAGGCGATTGAAGTATTCAGAAAGCTTTACAAGGAAGCTGAAAAGAATCCGGAAGCGCTCCACAATGCACCGGTTACGACACCGGTCGGCAGACTGGATGAGGTAAAGGCTGCAAGAGAGCCGGTACTTCGGTATCAGTGGACATAAGATTGTTTGATTTTTTAGTAGAGTACTATTTCTGCTTATGCAGGAATAGTACTCTGCATATTTAAGGAGAAATATGGATAAACAGTATGATGTAATCGTAATCGGTGCGGGTCCGGGAGGATATGTGACGGCTTTAAAGTCTGCTAAGCTCGGCTTTAAAACTGCGGTAGTAGAGAAGGACAAGCCGGGTGGAACCTGCTTAAACAGAGGCTGTATTCCGACAAAGGCCATGATTCATGCTACGGAGCTGTTTCGAGAAATGCAATCGGCAGCGGAGTACGGCATTTTTGCGGAGAATGTTCGCTACGATTACGAAAAGATTCTATCCTATAGAGATGATGTGATTAATAAGCTTGTGTCCGGTGTAGGACAGCTCTTTAAGGCAAACGGAGTGGAGCTTTTGGAGGGGACGGGAACCTTGGAAAAGGATGGATCCGTAACGGTTCACTCTGTGGAGGGAGAACTACACTGCAAAGCAAAGCATACCATTCTTGCGGTAGGCTCTAAGCCGGCTACAGTACCGATTCCGGGCTCGATAGCGAGGGAGTTCTGAACAGTGATGAAATCTTTAAACTCACAGCAGTACCGGAGAGCTTAAGCATCATCGGAGGCGGAGTTATCGGAGTGGAGTTTGCTTCTATCTTTGCGGCGCTTGGCACCAAGGTTACCATATTGGAGGCTCTTCCCAGCATCCTTGCCAACATGGATAAGGATTTTGCACAGAATCTGAAGATGATTCTAAAGAAAAGAGGAGTAGAGGTTCACACCGGTGTACAGGTAAAGGAAATTAAAAAGGAAGCCGACGGAGTTTCCTGTATTTATCTGGATAAGGAACAGGAGGAGAGTGTTAGTTCTAAGTATGTTCTTTGTGCGGTAGGAAGAGTTCCTGCAACAGAGGGACTTTTCGGAGAAGGGGGTAAGCCTTAGCATGGAAAGAGGCAGGGTGATTGTAGATGAGCACTTTAAGACCTCTATGGACGGTGTGTATGCAATCGGAGACCTGATTCCGGGAATGCAGCTTGCACATCTTGCTTCCGCACAGGGGATTTGTCTTATGGAAGAGCTTGCAGGAGAAAAGAGAAGCATAGACCTTTCCGTAGTTCCGTCATGTGTCTACACTTCTCCGGAAATTGCTTCCGTCGGCATTACCGAAGCCATAGCAAAGGATAAAGGAATAGAGATTGAAGTTGGAAAGTTCATGATGAGTGCAAACGGAAAGTCCTTGATTTCCAAGGAAGAGCGCGGTTTTGTGAAGATTCTGGCTGACAAGGAAACAAAGAAAGTTTTGGGAGTCCAGATGATGTGTGCTCGTGCAACCGATATGATTGGCGAATTCGGGAATGCGGTAGCAAACGGTTTTACCGTTCCGCAACTTCTGAAGGCTATGAGAGCTCACCCGACTTATAATGAAGCGGTTGGAGAAGCTTTGGAAGATGTATTTTCCGAAGCAGTGCATGCCGCACCGAAGAGAAAATAAGGACAACGAGATATCGCAATCTTTATGAGTGATACTCGTTATGAATGATACTCGTTATGAAGAAAGAGGGATTTCAGTTTAATACAGGCTGAATCCCTTTTTTTCTTACAATTATAGGGAAGTATCTTGCAAGGAGAGAGAATATATCGTAAGATGCAGTGTAACTATGCGATGATAGGACCAAGGATGAGGGAGAGAGAATGCACAAGTTCCTACGGTCTATAGGATTTTCCGCATTACAGAACGATCGAGAAACGGAATTTTACTTAGACAGAGCAATCCATGAAAAATATCGTACTGCCTTTGTTGCCGCGGAGTCCGGAAGAGTAGTGGAGCAGTACCAGCTTCCGGTCGCACCGTCAATGGGAATCACGGTGGTGGGACATAGGGATCCGGACGGCGTGTTTGTTCGGGACTATTATTTTCCATATATGCATTCTTATGAGGGTACGCGCACGGAGGAAGCGGGGATTGAGCGACATACAGAGAGAGAAACTTATGCCGGTATCATGGAAGATTTCAGCTCAGGTATTACCCTGATTTTTTATCTTTGTAACTCCTTGGAGGCAAGACAATTAAAGCGGATGAGTGTACCAATTAAGCCCAAGCAGGTATTTTTAACCGGCATGGCTGTCGAAGGAAAAATCATTTTACCAATCGAAAAAAGAGTAGAAGACGAAGATGTTTTCCAGCAGAGAAAGAGAGAACAAAAACGCCTGTTTGATGCTGCAAGAGCCGGAGATGAGGACGCAATCGAGACTTTGACGGAGACCGATATGCATATTATGTCGGAGATTAACCGCAGGATTGAGGAAGAAGACCTCTACAGTCTGGTAGAGAGTAGTTTTATGCCCACCGGCGTGGAATGTGACCAGTATGCCATTCTTGGAGAAATCATTTCTTTACGCATTAAGAGCAATGTCTATACACAAGAAAATGTGCTGGACTTAAAAGTACAGTGTAATGATGCCATTTTCCATGTCTGCATGAATGAGAAAGATCTTCTCGGCGTTCCGGCTATCGGAAGACGCTTTAAGGGAACGGTATGGATGCAGGGGGAAATGGAATTTTTGGAAGAAAACAAATAGAGTTGTATAAGAGAATGGGAAGATAATAGACATAATAGACAGAGTTGCCGGAAAGAATCGGAAGAAAATACATAGAGCGGCATGAAAGAATGGAAAGACCATAGATAGAGCCATCATGAAAGAAAAAGAAGATATATTGTCTCACATTAAAGACTTACGGCGCATGGCGGAGGAGCGAGGTTACGCGACAACAAGCGCCTTTCTGTCGGAAGAGGAACGGGCAAAGTTCCTGCAAAGTATCAAGGGGGAGCGAGGCGCCTCCTATTTTCTTTTGCCGGAAAATGGGGAAAGACAGCTTTTTTTGTTTTTTTATCCGAGTTTTTATGACGGAAGAAGAATGTAGAACTTCTCTTTTAGGAGAAAATGCGCCCTATTCTATCCTGGAAATTAGGGGAAAGCAGGAAAAATTTGCAGAAAAGCTCTCTCATAGAGATGTTCTCGGCGCAGTGATGAATCTGGGAATTACCAGAGAACAGGTCGGGGATATCCTTTTTCAGGAAAGCATCTCCTACCTTTTTCTATTACGGAAAATGAAGGACTATGTTGCGGAAAATATTACGACTATCCGACACACTACTGTAGAAGTAAGGGAAGTTATGGATACGGAAGGGATAGAGAGAAGAGAGGTTGAAGAGCGGATTTTTGTGCCTTCCGAGCGACTGGATGCCGTTGTTTCCGCCGTTTTCCATCTTTCCAGAGGAAATGCGCAGGAGTACTTCAAAAGGAACTCGTTTTCCGGGACGGAATAACGGTAAAGGGCAGCAGCAGTCTAAAGGGCGGAGAAAAAATCTCCGTCCGCGGCCTTGGAAAGTTTCGTTATATCGGGGTGGAGAAGAATACCAAGAAGGGACGGATTGTAGCGGTGATTTTGCGGTATGTTTAGGGGCTATGTAGTGATAAAGCTCCAGCCATACTCTTAAGTAAAGTGTGCGGAGACGCCGGCACTTAATGAACACGAGTGAAACGAAGTGTGAATTTAGTATCGTTGCGTCGGAGCCCAAGCGAGAGCGCCTTTACAAAAGAGTATGGCTGAGCTTTTCTATACGGCATACACCCTTAGCTGTGCCTCCAATGCAGCGGGAACTTTGGCGGAAATCAGGATGCCGTCTTCTTCGTAGGAGAGGGAGAGGAGTTTTCCTTCGCTTCGGATTCTGCTTTCATAGGCGGAAGCGGAATAGGGGAGAAGGATGTCTACCTGCCTAAGGCCTGCGGAGAGGACTTGCGAAATCTTTTCGACAAGCTCTTGTAAGCCCAGCTTTTCTTTTACGGAAATGTAGAGCTTTTCGCCCCGCAGCTTTGGAAGCTCTTCTAAGGGAAGAACTTTATCGCATTTATTCATCACATAGAGCATGGGGATATGCCCGGCTTCGAGCTTCTTTAAAGTGTCCAGCGTGGCATCCATGTGTTTCTGATAATTTTCATCACTGTAATCCACGACCTGTAAAATCAAATCCGCTTCCACTGCTTCTTCCAAGGTGGAGTGGAAGGCATCGAGGAGCTTGTCCGGAAGTGAACGGATGAAAGCCTACCGTATCGGCAAGCAGGAATTCTTCCCCCTTCTCCTGTACAATTCTTCGAATGGTGGTGTCGAGGGTGGCAAAAAGCATATCTTTTTTCCTCTACGCCCTCTGCCTGATTTTCCTTACTGAGGGCAAGGAGTGCATTCATAAGACTGGACTTTCCCTGCATTGGTATAGCCGACCAGCGCCACCCTTGGAATGGCGGACCTATCCCTTTTTTGCCTTTTTTTACCTTTTCGCACTTCCTCCTGCTTTTTTTAATTCTCTACGGAGGATAGCCATTTCCTCCTGAATTTTCCGCTTATCCAGCTCGATCTGCTTTTCTCCCGAACCACGGTTGGAAAGGGAGCCGGAAGCACCACCCTGACGGGATAGATTTTCCCGTAAGCCGACAAGGCGGGGAAGCATATATTGGAGTGTGGCGTACTTTACCTGCATCTTCGCTTCCTTGGTTTTCGCTCTTTCCGAGAAGATTTGTAAAATAAGCTGTGTGCGGTCTAAAACCTCACAGGGAAGTGCTTTTGTTAGATTGTGAAGCTGAGAGGGGGAAAGCGGATTTTGGAAAATAACGAGATTTGCCTCATGGAACAGAATGGCTTCTCGTACCTCTTCCACCTTACCGCTTCCGATAAAGCTTGCGCTGTCTTCTCTCGCAAGGCTCTGACTAAGGCTTGTTACGGGACGAATGCTTAAAGCTTCACAAAGTCCGGAAAGCTCCTCCATATCGAGAGAAAAATCCTTATTGTCCGGAAACTGAACACCGACTAAGACGGCCTTTCTTTCTTCGATTTTATATTCTTCCATAAAACTCCTTTATACTTCTTTGGGATAACTCCCAGCCCTTAGCTCTTTTTCACAAAGAAAAAAAGCTTACGAGGAAGGGGAAGGCCAAAAGGAAAAGATAATGCATAAGAATTCTTAGGGCGGTATCTGCAAAAAATTCCTCCGGCATAATGTTAATCATGCGGCTCAGGCTAGGATCAAACTCCCAGTTTCCCTGTGAGAAGAAAATATGATGAAACTCTGTAAACGCGGTATCAAAATGCATTACGGAATAGAGGGAAAGAAGCAGCAGGAGAAAAAGCAGTCCTATAGAAGTAAAGAGAAAGCCCTTTCCCAGAATATAGAAGGCTCTTCCAGTGCTCCAAAATCAGAAGGAGAAAAGAGAATGGCGAGGCAGGAAAGAATAAACATGGTGCGTAGTGTAAGACTTGTCGTAAACAGCACCCGAACATCCGCCATGTGGGAAGCCTCATCCTCTTGGTAGAACGCCGTACTTTCTCCATTTACCGAAACGGGAATAAAGAGATTCTCCCGATCTCCCCGAAGATAACGCAGAGTTTCCTGCATCACATTTTTCCAAATCGGAAAGAGAATTTCCTCCCCTATATTCCTTAAGACTTTCTTCTACTTTGAATTTTTTAAATTCTTTTCTATAATAAGAGGAGTTGTTATAACAAGCTAAGTCAAAAGCACTGACAAAAAGAATAAAGTAAAGCATCAGCGTGAAAAGCACAGCCAAAATAGGATAGCTAAAGCGCAGATATTTTTTCATAAAAACCTTTCCGAAAACTTTTTTTGCATCATAAATACTTCGATATTGTAGCATAAATAGGGCGGAAAGAATATCTGTGTCGGCAAAGAAAGGGAGTGCGCTTTATGAATTCAGAGCAGATCGAAAAGAAGAGACAGGGTGAAATCCGTTTGATTTCGGAGATGATTTCTCTATACTGCAAGAAGAAGCACGGTAGCTCCGGGGCACTTTGCGGAGAATGTAAGGCGCTTTCGGACTATGCCATATCGAGGATTGCCCGTTGTCCTTTTATGGAAAAAAAGAGTTTCTGCAGTTATTGCCCGGTACACTGCTATTCCCCGGAAATGCGGGAGAAGATTCGGACGGTCATGCGGGTAAGCGGACCGAGTATGCTGCTCCATCATCCGCTCTTATTGATTTCTCATGCGGTAGAGGGAATGAAAAATAAGAAAGCGGGAAAAAAGCCGGATGCTTAGGGATAAAACTGAAATGATGGAAAAGGAAAGTGTAAATAGATAAAAGAAAAGGGAGAATTAATGATTAAAATGCGTTTGATTCGGCTCTTAGAGGGGGCCGGAAAGTATATCGTACAGCAGATAGTATGGCAATGGATTTCGCTCCTTGCACAGGTCGTGATTGTGTACAATATTGCCCATCTCTTAGAGAATGCTTGGCAGCAGAAATTAAGCATGGAGGGAATAGCCCTGACTATGGGGATTGTTCTGCTCGGACTGGGCTTTCGCTTTCTTTGTGACCGCCTTTATGCCAAAGGCGAGCTTTCATGCCAGTGCGGATGTAAAGAGAATTCTTCGGAATAAGATTTATGAGAAAATGCTCTCTCTGGGGCCGTCATACCGAGAAAGCGTAAACAGTGCGGAAATCGTGCAAATGGCAGGAGAAGGCGTGGAACAGCTGGAAACTTATTTCGGAAGGTACTTAAGTCAGTTCTTCTACTCCCTTTTGGCTCCGATTACCCTCTTCTTTATCCTCTCGCGCATCAGTTTTCAAACGGCACTGCTCCTCCTACTTGCTGTGCCTCTTATTCCTATTGTCATTATGCTTGTGATGATTGTAGCCAAAAAGATTGCTCAGCAACTATTTTTGCAATCTATTATGGACTTGGCGACAGCTTTTTGGAAAAGCTACAGGGCATGACCACCTTAAAGATTTATCAGGCGGATCAGGCTGCAGCGGAGGACATGGACAGGGAAGCGGAGCTTTTCCGGAAAATCACGATGAAGGTGCTTTCCATGCAGCTAAACAGTACTTCGGTGATGGATATTATCGCTTACGGCGGGGCGGCGGTCGGGATGATCTCGGCACTTGGTCAATTTTCCAAAGGGGCAATTTCTCTTTCCGGTGTTTTAATGATCACCCTCCTTGCGGCGGAATTCTTTCTCCCCATGCGACTGCTCGGAAGCTTCTTTCATATCGGCATGAACGGCATGAAGGCAAGTGACCGAATCTTTGCTTTTCTGGATCTTCCGGAAGCGGAAGACAGGGAAAGCTGTACTGAAGAAAAAGAAATACGGATTTCCATGGAGAAACTTTGCTTTTCCTATGAGGAGAGTCGGGAAATCTTTCGTGATGTCGAATTGGAAATTCCTGCCTGTTCCTTTGTGTCCCTCGTGGGTCTTTCCGGATCCGGAAAATCCACGATAGCCGGGATTCTTATGGGGAAAAATAAGGGCTACAAAGGCTCCGTAAAGTTAAACGGAAGAGAGCTTACGGAATTTTCGTCTCGGTCTATCCTCGATAAAATGACGATGATCGGGCATGACAGTTGGATCTTTAAGGGGACTGTGCGGGAGAATCTTCTCTCGGAAAGCCCTCCGCAACAGAGGAGGAAATGAAGGAGGCCTTAAGAAAGGTAAATCTTCTCTCTTTCGTGGAAGCACAGGGGGGACTTGCTATGCCGCTCCTTTCGAACGGCAGCAATATTTCCGGAGGGCAGAAGCAGAGACTTTCTCTTGCAAGAGCACTCCTCCACGATACTCCGGTCTATATTTTTGATGAAGCGACCTCGAATATTGATGCGGAAAGCGAAGAAATGATTATGGAGGTCATCCATGAGCTCGCAAAGAGCAGAACAATACTCCTGATTTCCCATAGACTGGCTAATGTTGTAGGGGAGTGATTGTATCTTCATGTTGGAAAACGGCAGAGTGGCGGAAGCCGGAAAGCATGAGGAGCTCCTTAAAAGGGAGGCAGCTACAGCCGCTTGTTTAGGGAGCAGAGTGAGCTGGAACGCTATTCGGATAAAAACACAAAGAGAGTTCTGCAGGAAAGACATAAAGAAAGTTTTGTAGAAAACACTAAAGAGATACTTGTATGGAAGAACCGGGGCATATGGAAGACTTGCAGGATCAAAGAGGAGAAAGGGAAGATATAAAGGAAGGAGGGAAAAGCATGAATAAAAGAAGGTCGGATTTGGCCATTATGCGGAAAGCTTATCGTTCTTGTAAAGCCTCTTACAGGGAGTGATGCTGACCGGCATTAGTCCCTAGGTGTTTTAGGGCTTTTTATGTGCAATCTTCCTTACCATTCTCGGGGGATACGGAATCCTAAAGGGGATTTTTGGAGCTTCCTGCTCTGCATAGCCTTTTCCGGGGCTGAGCTTTATCTATGCCGGGGGCTTCTTCTCTTTGCAACAGGCTCATGGCAGAAGCTCTTTACCGTGATTCTCCTCTTTGCCGCAGCGCGTGGAATCCTGCACTACGGTGAGCAGTATTGCAACCACTATATTGCCTTTCGGATACTTGCGATGATTCGCCATAAGGTTTTTGCGATTTCTAGAAAACTCTGCCCTGCAAAGCTGGAAGGGAAAGGAGAAGGGAAATCTCATCTCCGTGATTACTTCGGATATCGAGCTCTTAGAGGTCTTTTTTGCGCATACCGTTTCCCCGATTGCCATTGCGTTTTTGACTTCGCTGATTCTGCTGATCTTTATCGGAAAGCAGCATATTCTGGCAGGGGGATTGCTTTTTTGCCTATCTTACTGTCGGCGTGCTGCTTCCCATATGGAATGGAAAGCGCAGTGCGGAAGCCGGCATGGCACTGAGAAGCGAGATGGGAGAGTTAAATAACTTTGTTTTGGACAGCCTCTACGGTCTGGATGAAATCCAGCAATACCATGTGGGAGAAAAGCAAGCTATGGAAATGGACGAAAGGTCGAAAAGACTCTCCGCTTTCCAGAGAAACTTAAGCTCCTTTGAGGGCTCACAGCGTGCGGTGACGAATCTTGCGATTCAGCTTTTTTCCTGGGGAATGTTTTTTACCATGCTTTTCCTCTATCAGAGCCATGCCGTAAGCTTTCTCCGCTCTGCTCCTTTCCACCCTTGCCATGATGAGCTCCTTTCGGGACCGGTTGTAGCACTTTCTTCTCTTTCCAATACCTTAAACCAGACCTTGGCCTCCGGAGAGAGGGTGCTTTCCCTTTTAGAGGAAGAGCCGGCGGTAGAAGAGGTATCGAACGGAGAAGAGATTCCATTTAACGGTGCAAAGCGTCGAAAAACTGACATTTTCTTATCAGGATGAAATCATTCTGAAGCAGGTTTCGATTGATATTCCGAAGGGAAAGGTTCTTGGGATTCACGGTGTCAGCGGCTCCGGGAAAAATCCACCCTTTTAAAGCTGCTCATGCGTTTCTGGGATACGAAAGAGGGAGAGATTTTATTTTTCCGGAAAAAAATGTGAAAGGAAATCAATACGGACTGCCTTCGTAAAAATGACGAGCTATGTGACACAGGATACCATTCTCTTCCATGACACGATTGCAAAAAATATTGCGGTCGCAAAGCTCTCCGCTACGCAGGAAGAGATTGAAAATGCGGCAAAGAAAGCCAGCATTCATGATTTTATTATGAGCCTCCCTAAAGGATATGAAACAGAGGTGGGCGAGCTTGGAGATTCTCTTTCTGACGGAGAAAAGCAACGAATCGGCCTTGCGAGAGCCTTTCTCCACGATGCGGAGCTTCTGCTTCTCGACGAGCCTACCAGTAATCTGGATGTCTTTAAACGAGGGCATTATTTTTGCAGTCCTTAGAGAAAGAAAAAGAGGAAAGACCGTAGTGCTGGTTTCGCACAGACAGTCCACCATGTCCCTCGCCGACCGAATTTATGAGATGGAGAAGGGCGAGTTTCTTAAAGTTAGGAGAATAGTATGGGAAAAGAAACAAAAACCAATGCGTGCAGGATATCTCGACAGGGCGAAAGATTTCCTATGAGGAAAGGGAGTATCCCTGTAGACGAAAATGATCTTTCCGGTGTACATGTTGCGGAAGTGCTCGGTGTTCCGCCGAGAGTATGTATAAGACCTTGGTCCTAAAGGGCGATAAAACGGGCTACCTTGTGATTTTAATTCCGGTAGCCGAGGAGCTCGACCTGAAAAAGTGCGCGAAGCTTTCCGGAAATAAAAAGGTGGAAATGCTTCCGATGAAGGATTTACAGGGGATTACCGGTTATATCCGAGGAGGCTGCAGTCCGGTCGGAATGAAAAAGCAGTTCCCGACCTTTGTGCAGGAAGATGCAAGGGAACGGGAGAGCTTCATTATCTCTGCCGGAAGAAGAGGAGCACAGCTTGTCCTCTCTCCGAAAGAATTAGTCAGCTTTCCTACGGGGAGAGTTTGCGGATTGTATTCAGAAGTAGAACGGCTCCGGAAGCGTTTCGCTTCGGAGAAGATAAGAGATAGATACAGAAAAAATAGGCTTGAAAATCAAAGCTTTTTACACTGTGCAGGTCCGTTGCAGGGCACGCTCTCGCTAACCTCGCCCAGTAGGGGATACTAAGCGAAAAACAGCATTACATTTGTTTTTCGCAAGTACCCACGGGCTCAGATTACCCTGCAACGGACCTGCACAGCAAATTACTACAGCTTTGTTTTCAATAGCCTATTTTTTTTCTTTATGCTTTTAATGCAGCTTCCAGCACTCTCTTTACATTTTTCCTTTGCTTCGTCGTACTTTTTCTCCGACATGTGCTTCGTAAATCTTTTCTTCCTTTTACGAACATCGCCGGGGTTGCCCAGTAATCGTACTGATCGGCAATCTCAGGGTGCAGTCCTTCATCAATTTCTTCGAACTCTACCTTGCCGTATTCCGGGTTCTCCGAAATGAGTTCTTCTCTTGCCTTTCTTGCCTGTGCGCAGTAGGGGCAACCGTTTACATAAAAAAATCTTACTTGAGCCATATTTTACCTCCATATTCTTCAAAAACAGGGCTTTATCCGGTAAAAGCAGAGTATCTCATTTAAAGATAAAGCCTTTTTCTTTACTAGCGAGTATCGCTCGCAAAGCGTGCGGTATCTCGAGTACATTCTGTGTTTTACAATACGGGAAGCCGGGGCCTATTGCAACGAAAAAAATGCTTTATAGTTCTAAAATTTTTTTGTAATAACAGATAAGGGAAAGCTCTCCCTTCTCTACATTTTTTTATTTTTCTTTTAGATTGGCGACTATTTTTCTACCGTTAAACTTGTTTTCGATCGTTTTTAGTAGCATCCCCTTATGACAACTGAAACTCTTGGAGCAGAGCCTTTCTGTAGTCTGGGCTCTCGGAGGCTTTTTCAATGTCCGCAATTCTTCCTTCTCTTACGAGTAAACCCATCAGCTTAGCCATCTTGCTTTCACTCTCCGCGCTTCCCTTTGCTTTTCCCTCTTTCTCCCATTGTTTTTTTAATCGATCGTAATACGTTGTCATGGCGTCATGCTCTCCCTTCTCTATATTTTTGTTTTCTTTTAGATCAGCGACTCTTTTTGCAAGAACCTTGGAATGCATCTTCTTCGGATCTTTAGTATAGAAGTCCTTTATCAGCATACCCAGTTCATTATCACTGCTTTTACTTGCATTCAGATAAATGATTTCCGATTGGTCTGGAAACTTACTGCCTGATTCTTGAATCGTTCTGGAAATATGGTAAATCTGTTTGTTCTCTTTTAAAACGTCCTTTGCACAGATAAATATAACATAGCTTTCGGGCAAAGTTTCAAAAGTTTTTCCTTTTTTTAAAATATGCATATCAATGAGTCCGGAATGATAGCGGGCACGCTTTGGACTTGCTCCATGCGAATCGTTTTGAACCTCTATATTGTACACTGTGCCTTTTGTATCACTGCAAAGACAATCTAAAATAAGAGAGCGTCCCTGCAGATTTTTTAAATCACTTTGAATACTTTGCGTTTTTAACCTTTAAGTCCGTTTTTCTGTAAAATGGTTTGTAGAATAAATTCGGTACATTTCCTATCTTTTAAAACGATTCTCATGAAAATATCGTCCATAAGAATCAGCTCGGACAAAAACTTCTGCTTTGGACTAAGATGCTCTTTGGATTTAGAAAACCCCTTAACACTAGGCATAGACTGCCTCCTTTCAGAAGAGAATGGAAATAGAATCAGATTGTAAAAATAGAGTCAGATTGAAAAAATAGAGATAGAAAAAGACTTGATTATTCCGGCGCTTAAGAACCAAGCTTGCGTCTTTTACCAGTATAGCAGGTGGCCGAAAAATTGCCTATACTCCATATTCGGATATGGTTTTTAAGGCACGATAAGATTTGTTGCACAACAGACAAATCACCATTCAAAAAGAATTGCTTGAAAGTATTTCTGATATTGAAAATAGCATTAAACTTTCCGATGAAAATATTGCAAAGTCTCAAAATGAAATCAATGAATTAAATAGTAAAAATCAAGATTTTCATGAAAATAGAGAAAAATTGAATAAGAAAATGAATTTCATTAATGAGAAAGAGACTTTCTAAAATGAAGATTGAAATTAGAGAAGCCAGAAGAAATTTCCATTACAAGTTATTCTGTTGAGAAAGCAAAAGTGATTGCAGAATTAAATAAAAATTAAGAAACTATACTAGATATTCAAAAGAGATATAATGAATTCTGGAAAAATAAAAGAGAATATAATGTTCTTAATTTCATTGTGAAGTCATTAGATATCAAAGGTCCAGTTGTTTCTGATTTTATTAGAACCCTTGTTGAACCAATTGAAGATGTATGTAACGAACGGGCAACCGTGTTAAAAACTGGGATGAAGGTGAAATTGTTGGTAAAGGATGGACTCACCATGTTGTTTCCAACTTGGAGAATTAAAACCATTTTTTTACCCATATACTTCTTTGTCTGCTGGGGAAAAGATATTAGCGATTGTTCTTATGACAGATCTAGTTAATTTGTTTTCTGGTTCTGGTTTCTTAATTATTGATGATACGGATCATTTAGATGAGGATGGTTTTGAGGTATTGTTGAAATTTGTTACGGATCAAGATATACAAGAACAATATGATAACATCATCATTAGTTCTGTGAACCATTCTGATATTGTAAATAAGTAAAAGATTACGATGTAGACCATATTGAGATGTAAAAAAAGAAAAGAGGAAATTCCTCTCTTTTTTTGTGGATTATTGTTGTCTTAAATCTTTCTGGCATCTGGATGTGTACTGAAAAACAGAACAACCCAATAAGACTTTACCATTTCCATCAACATAATATCCAGAACCGAAAAGTTAGATAATCATCTCTTAAACATCAATTTTATTATGTTGTTTACTATACTTTCAAAAGCTAAGAAAAGCATCTTTTTGGAGTTGTTTGTCCCATATTTGTGCAATTTCACCATTCACCCCATACTCCCCAATTAAAACTTCCACCATCTGGTCTAATATGAGACAAACGTATACTTAATTCTTCAGCCCTAATTTGTGCCATTTCATTTTAGATAATCATTTTTCTTCCAAAGTGTTCAAACCATTATTTTTCTCTATATTTGTTCACTCTTCTTAAAAAGATCTGCACGATATTCATCTTGCTTTTTCATTAAAATCTTCATTGCTTTGATTTTTCTCAGCTTCTCGGTCAAGATTGTTGTTTTGTGTTTCTGTGAAAGTATTGCTTGCAGTGTTGTTACCGTTATTCATATTATTCGTATTATTCTTAGGAATCAAATCTGAGGGTTTAGTTTGAACAATGTTGCTTACTGTCCAAGCCCCATTTCCATTAACAGTATATCCGTCAGGGGTAATAGTGTTTTCATACATCCAACCATTTTCATCAAAACAGTAACATTCTGCAATGCCATCCTGATTGCCGTCAATCCATTGCCAAGAGGACTTGAAATAATCCCCATTTCCAAAAATCAAACCACCATGCATTTTTACTTTCTCCCTTTACCCAGTCTGCCTGTGCAGTACCGGAAAGAAGAAAGACGAAACTCATGAAAGCACAGAGTAGGCCCGGTAAGACGCGGAGTGAGCCCGGTAAGACACGGAGTGAGTTTCCTAAGCTATGGATAAGACTCATCGTCGCACGGAAAAGCCTTATTTTTTTCCTTATATTCTTTTTCATTCTATTCCTCCCTGTTTCCGCATCGAAAAGGGAAGGGTAAGAGAAGCGCCTCCCCGTGCCTTTCCTATCGGCAGGAGAGAAAAAAATATAAAGGGGAGAGGAATGACCTTTCTAAAATATCGTTCGCTACTAAAAAGTACGAAAGAAAGGTGGGAGATTTTATTCTGCAAGAGGATTTTTTTAGGTATAATAAGAAAAGTGCTTTTAATAGGCGGAAATCAGGGAGAAAAGAGAAAAGGAAAAAGTAAAGTGTAAAGAGAGAAGAGTTAAAGAAGAGAAGGCTAAAGAAGAGAAGGCTAAAGAAGAGAAGGCTAAAGAAGAGAAGAAAAAAGAGAAAGGAGCAAAGCAAACGATGCAATTTGATTTTACAAGCATTATCGATCGACACGGGAAAGATGCGACAGCGATTGACGGAATCGGGAAGCTGCCGGCTGCACCTAGGGCACCGAAAGAGGGCTTTGATGCGATTCCCATGTGGGTTGCGGATATGAACTTTCCTACAGCACCCTGCATTCAGAAAGCCATGGCGGACAGAATCATGCATCCCTGCTTCGGCTATTTTCAGCCGAGTAAGGAATATTATGAGGGGATTATGGACTGGCAGAATACGCAGAACGGGGTGGAGAGTCTCCTTCCGGAAAACATTTCCTACGAAAATGGGGTTCTCGGGGGTCTTCTTTCCGCTCTAAGTATTTTCTGCTCTAAAGGGGATAAGGTCCTTTTGCATTCTCCGACCTATGTCGGATTTACAAGAAGCCTTATCAATAACGGCTATACCATCGTTTCCAGTCCTTTGTATCGTGATGAAGAGGGGATTTGGAGGATAGACTTTGATGATATGGAAAGGAAGCTGAAGGAGGAAAAAATCCATGCTTCTATTTTCTGCTCTCCTCATAATCCCTCGGGGAGAGTGTGGGAAAGTTCCGAGCTTAAGAAAGCTATGGCACTTTACGAAAAGTATGATGTGCAGGTCATTTCCGATGAAATCTGGTCGGATATCATTATGCCGGGCTTTTCTCATATCCCGACACAGTCTGTGAGCGACTATGCCAAAATGCATACTATCGCCCTGTATGCGCCGTCAAAGACCTTTAATCTGGCAGGTCTCGTCGGGGCTTATCACATTTGCTACAACAAGACCTTGCAGGACAGAATGGAAAAGGAGGCTTCCTTAAGTCACTATAATTCCATGAATGTTCTTTCCATGCATGCTCTTATCGGCGCGTATTCCGAGGAGGGGAGACTGTGGCTTAAGGAACTTCTTTCCGTTCTTTCCGAAAACAGGGACTTTGCCTGTGCTTTTATAAAGGAGAATCTCCCGGGGATTTCCGTAATGAAGTCGCAGGGAACCTATATGCTCTTCCTTGACTGCGCTAAATATTTGGAGAGTCATAAGCTTTCCTTAGAGGAGCTGGAGAAGAGATGCTGGGAGGTTGGAGTCGCCGTACAGGACGGAAAGATGTTCCACGGATTGACGCACCTTCGCATGAATCTCGCGCTTCCGAAGAGCAGGGTGGAAGAGGCTTTCAGGCGGCTAAAGGAATATGTATTTGTCTAAGGGAAGATTTTCTAAGCCGCTTATCTCTTGCAGGAAGAGAGGTTTATCAATCTGCCTACTCCTTTAAAAAAACGAAATAAAAGAAAAAAGAATTGACATAGAATCAATATATGATAATATATTCATGTATCAATTCTATTTGTTGTTTATAAGCCGAGCAGAGGAAGCCTTAGATACCTTGCTCTTAGCGGATTTAGCTCGTTAAGAGTGCAGGATTTCATTTTTAACAAGTGCATGTAGAACTTCGGTATGTAAAATCCAAAAGGAAAGGAGGGATATGTGGAGACAAAGCTAAAAAAAATAAAGGATACGCTCTATGACCTCTCCGAACTGTTCAAGGTATTTGGAGATTCTACCCGGATTAAGATTTTGTATGACCTCTTTTCGGGCGAGAAAAATGTCACGGAAATCTGCCAAGATCTGGAAATGAACCAATCAGCAGTCTCTCATCAACTAAAGATACTCCGTACGACAAAGCTTGTGCAGGGAAGAAGAGAGGGGAAAAGCATTGTTTATGCTCTTGCGGATGATCATGTCAAAACAATCATCGCTATGGGGATAGAACACATAGAGGAATAAGTTTCGAAACTTTTGTCGAAGAAATAAGGAGGGGATAAAAATGAAAAAGAAATATGATTGTGAAATCGATTGTGCAAACTGCGCTGCAGAGGTACAGGATGCAATCAGTAAGATTAACGGAGTGCAGTCTGCAAAGGTCAATTTTATGATGCAGAAGTTTACTTTGGAAGCAGAAGATGAACGCTTTGACGAAATCTTGAAAGAGGCAATCCGTATCGGAAAAACCATCGAGCCGGATTTTAAGGTAATGGGAGTATAAAAAAAGGACTCTCTGCTTGAAAAATAAGAAGCTTTTTTAGCAGATAGAATGAGGAAAAAGAGGCCGGACAAAAAAATCCGGAAAAAAATCAGACATGGAGCCGGATAAAAAAATGCAGACAAAAAAAGCCGATGAGATAAAGGGGTTGTTTTTGGAGTAGAAAGAATTAAGGGAGAGAAGATGTCGGAGAAGTTAAAAAAAGAAAGAAATCGAGTTGCGGTATCAGTGGCGTTTTTTTACTTTTTGATACTGGTGGAAAAAAAGTGAAGCTGATTCCCATTTTCAATGAGCATCCGCTTTTCTTTCTGCCACTCTATCTTATTCCCTATTTTATCAGTGGATATGATGTGGTTCGAGAGTGCTTTCTTGGGATTAAAAATCGCCGTCCCTTTGATGAAGCTTTACTGATGACCATTGCTACCGTCGGTGCTTTTTTTGCAGGTGAGTTTGCGGAAGCAGTTGCGGTAATGGTGTTTTACCAGGTCGGAGAACTCTTCCAAAGCTATGCAGTCGGGCGGAGTCGTGCGTCGATTAAAGAGCTGATGGATATCGTTCCGGAATATGCGAATGTAGAACGGGAAGACGGCAGCATAGAAACGGTTGACCCGGATGAGGTTAAAATCGGAGATATTCTTCTCATTAAAGCGGGAGAAAAGGTACCCGTGGACGGGATTGTGCGGAGTGGAGAAAGTATGGTGAATACGGCAGCCCTTACAGGGGAGTCCGTACCGCGCTCCGTGTTTCCGGGAGATACTATTATTTCCGGCTGTATTAACGGAGAAGGTCTTCTTCGTGTAGAGGCCACAAAGTGCTTTGAAGATTCCACGGTATCGAAGATTCTCGAGCTTGTCGAAGAGGCTTCGGAGAAAAAATCGAAGACAGAGAATTTTATCACTCGCTTTGCTCGGATATATACACCGATAGTTGTATTTGCGGCACTGGCACTGGCTATTATTCCAAACCTAGGCTTACTTTTCGGAGTGGTAATCGGTGTTTTTCCACCGGTGGTTTGGAAGATGCACCCGCCAATCACCTGGCTTTATCGAGCTTGTACTTTCCTTGTTGTATCTTGTCCCTGCGCCTTGGTTATCTCTGTTCCGCTTTCCTTCTTTGGCGGAATCGGTGCAGCATCCCGGGAGGGAATTCTTGTTAAGGGATCGAACTATTTAGAGCTTGTTTCCAAGCTGTCTATTCTGGTAACGGATAAGACGGGAACACTGACCAAGGGAAACTTTGTGGTAAAAAGCTTATGTCCGGAGGAAGGGATTTCCGAGGATGTGCTTCTGAATACGGCAGCAATCGTGGAGAACGGATCCACGCATCCTATTGCACAGTCGATTTTACAGGCCTATCAGGAAAGATGGTTTGGTGATCAGGAGCTTCTTACGCCGGAGGAAATCGTAAATAGAAGCGGTAAGGGACTTATTGCAAAAGGTGCAGTCCAGTCGGGTTTTGGTTGGAAATGAAAAGCTTATGGAGGAATTCGGAATTGTCTATCAGGCAGGAGAGCAAAGCTGTGCTACCGTATGCCATGTAGCGGTAGATTCCTCTTATCTGGGAAAAATCTATATTGCGGATGAAATAAAAGAAAATAGCCATGAGGCCATTATGAAAATGAAGGAGGAAGGCGTTAAGGAAATCGTAATGCTCACAGGAGACAGTCGACCTGTGGCGGAAGAAGTAGGTGAAATTCTGGGAGTGGATAGGGTGTACAGTGAACTTCTTCCGGCGAATAAGGTAGAAAAAGGTAGAGGAACTGCTTAGGGGATTGAAAAAGGATGGAAAACAAAGCAGTTATCTTGCTTTTGTGGGAGACGGCATCAATGATGCGCCGGTACTTTCCCGTTCGGACGTAGGGATTGCCATGGGCGGTATGGGCTCGGATGCCGCTATAGAAGCGGCGGATATTGTTATTATGGATGATGATTTGCTTAAGATTCCAAGAGTGATTTCCATAGGAAGAAGAACAGTGAGTATTGCTACACAGAATATTGCTTTTTGCTCTTGGTGTAAAAATCCTCGTTTTACTGCTTAGTGCTTTCGGCTTTGCCAATATGTGGGCGGCTGTTTTTGCCGATGTGGGAGTGACCGTGATTTGTATTGTAAATGCAATGCGTTTACTGAAGCGCTCGTAGAAACGGAAAGAAAAAAAGCTATGCACCTTAATCCAAGGAAAAATAGCAACACTTTTTGTGGGTTATAGGACAAAACGTGTTGATGAAAACCGCTCTACAGCTAGATAAATAAAGGCTGTAGGGCGGTTCAATCTTTTTCAAAACAACTTTAAGGGTGGACAAAACGTGTTGATAAAAATGCTGTAAGTCCTTGTGCAGTAACGAGTTATGAGGGTTTAATCTTCCTTGAAACCATACTCCTTGGAGGAAGATGAAATGAATCAAATAAATTGCCCTATTTGCGGAAAGAGATGTGTTAAATCAGGAAAGACCAATGCCGGCTCTCAAAGGTGGTTATGCAAAGCATGTAAGAGTTCTTTCACGCATAAGATTGATAATAACTCAAAGGAATTGAAGAGCTTTTTAGAGTGGCTATTCGGCAAAGAGGCACAATCCACCATGCCTGGAGAAGGAAGGAGTTTCAGAAGAAAAACTGCTAAATTTTGGGATATATGGACAATGCCTCCTAAGATAGAAATCTCCGGGGATGTCTTATTTTTAGATGGTATATATCTTGGGCGAAAGGCATGTATACTCATTTGCTGTGATGAAAAATGTGCTTGGATGGTACCTCTGCAGATATGAACATGCAGGTGCATGGATCGCTCTTATGAAGCGTATAGCAGAACCAAGAATGGTTGTTTCAGACGGGGGAACCGGCTTTGGAAAAGCACTAAAGCAAATATGGCCTAATGCCAAGCATCAAAGGTGTATATTCCATGTGTTCTGTCAGATAAAGCGTTATACAACTTCAAGGCCAAATACTATGGCGGGTATAGAACTTTATTCTTTGGCTAAAGATCTCTTAAAAAAATAGAAAACAAAAACGAAGGTGGAAACTGGGTGAAACGCTTTGTGGACTGGATTAAGAAATACCAGGAATTCCTTAGTGCAATGACTATAGATGAGTATGGGAATAAAAAGACCAACACATGAAAGACTACTAAAAAGCAGAAAGGTCCTTACTAAGACTCATTCGAGAGAATACTCTATTTACATATCTTGATGATGAATTAACTACTAGTTTTTTCTACGCCATCAACGAATAATAGAATAGAGGGTGGCATTAATTCGCGTCTTAGGGAAATGCTAAGAAATCATAGAGGGTTATCGATAGAAAGAAGAATAAAAGCGGTCTTCTGGTGGTGTTATATGCACTCTCCAGAGCCGCTTTCTTCGACTGAAATATTAAATATAATGCCAACTGATAAAAGCATTGCAAGGCTTTATAAAAAGATGAATGAGAAACAGAGGTTAGAAAAAGCCTTTCCATTTGGGGTGATGCTATTGTGTGGAGCGATCTCCATAACGAGAATAAAACATTCATTGATTGGGATTAGCCATCAACACGTTTTGTCCTATAACTCCTTTTTGTCCCTATAAGCCTTCTATAAGCCAAATGATAGAAAAAAACCCGGTCAGTGGAAAGTCCACAAGCCGGGTTTTCTTACATTCTTTTATAACATTGATGCATCGCTTAAACTGATAAATTTCTTCATCTCTTCCGTCATCCACTTGTCCTTGTGATAGAAAAGTTGCCGATACATGGTAAGCTGAAAATCTTTCACTTCCAGCTTGCGCAAAGAGCCCTCTTCAATGGCTTTCTGTACGGCATAGTAAGGCAGGAAGGAAATTGCCTTATTTTTCCTTAATCAGTTCAATAATCACTTCCGTATTTCTGGTTTCAAAAAAATGGACGAATGGTAAGGTGCTGTGATGCCAACTCCTGTTCAAGTGCAAAAACGATAGTTGGAATCCTTCTCCGTTAAGAAGAAGGGCAGATTCAAAAAGCTCCGGAAGAAGGTATTCGCTCTTCTCCGGCAAATCGGCATCTTTTGCGGCGACGAAAATAACGGACTCCGGCTCTTCCAGAGTTTTTTCCCAGTTTTGCCCGTAAACCTTTTGATCGATATAATATGCCAGGTCAATCTGATTATGATCCAACATCTCGTTCAATTCCTTTGGTGTACCGGACTTAATCTCTAACGAGATGGAGGGATAATGACGATAGAAATAAGTTATAACCTCAGGTAGCTTAAAGTTTAAAAGAGACTCTAAGGTACCGATGCGCAACTTATGATCACGTACCACCGTGGTGCCTAAAATGGTATGTACATCATCTACCTTCCTTAATATTTCATTGGCATAGAGAAGGAAACTTCTTTCCGGGTGGGGTTAACTCCACGTGTCTTCCCACTCGATCAAAAACGAGTATTAAATTCCAGTTCCAACTGACGAATCTGGATGGTGACAGCGGCTTGGGTATAACCCAGAGCTTCTGCTGCCTTGGAGAAGCTTTGCAACTCAACGATTTTTTTATAAAAGAATGCAGCTGTCTAATTTCCATGATGTCATACCTCCAAGCATTATCTTTTAGTATTATATACCCCCATCCCGCCTTTTTGTGGAAACGGATGTATAAAAGTTATTTTCGATTCGTGCAAAATTACTTATAAAATTGAAAATTTGAATTTATGATGTAGATTATTGCCTATATTTTATCACTAAATCTAAAAAAAGATAAAAGTGACGCTTTTTATAAACTTTTTCTTTAGAGATATATCCTTTCTCTTTGACAGAAAAAAATGCAAAGGGAGTATGATAGGGAACGGCAATTTTTAAGATGAACAAGCAGGCGGATTGAATTGTATTTTTAAAGAGAAGGGGAAGACGTGAAAGAGCAAGTAAAGACGATAAAAAGTTTGGTGAAGAGGCTATTTTTGATGCAAGATCTTTGGGGGGTGGAGATTCTTTGTTTTAGGATTCCAGCATCTCTTCGCGATGTTCGGTGCTACGGTACTTGTGCCTTTACTTACAGGTCTGCCTATCTCCTCTACATTACTTTTTGCAGGACTTGGAACACTTCTGTTCCACTTGATTTCGAAAAAGAAGGTTCCTGCATTCCTCGGCTCTTCCTTTGCATTCCTTGCGGGCTATATGAGTATTGCACCGAATAAGGAGCCGGAATTACTTCTTTATGCTTGTTTCGGTGTCGCCCTTGCCGGGTTGATGTACCTGATTCTGGCTTTTGCTTTTCAGGCATTCGGGGCAAAAAGTTATGCAGTTCTTCTCTCCGGTAGTAACGGGCCCATTATTATTGCAATCGGTTTAAACCTATCCAAGTCTGCGGTGGAAAACTGTTCCAGCAATTGGGCATTGGCTTTAACCGCCATAGTAGTGGTTATTGTCTGCAATATTTTTCGGAAGAGGCATGGTGAAAAATCATTCCCATCCTTCTTGGTGTTTTTGGTTTCTTATCTGCTAGCGGCAGTTTTTGGGATTCATAAATTTTGAGCCTGTGAAAAATGCGGCTTGGTTCGGTTTCCCGGTACAGTACAACAGAACGGTATTTTCTCTCTTTACAAGCGGAAATCTGGATCCTGCCCTATTGCTTAGCAGTTGCTTTACCATTATCCCCATCTCCTTTGCGACCATGATGGAGCATATCGGGGACATTTCCGCAATTTCCTCTACTGTGGGAATAAACTATATGAAGGATCCGGGTCTGCACCGAACTCTTACCGGTGACGGATTGGCAACGACTTTGGCTTCTCTTTTCGGTGCACCGGCAAATACAACTTATGGTGAAAATACCGGTGTATTAAGCCTTACTAAGGTGTACGATCCGAGAGTTATCCGATTGGCTGCGGTTTTTGCCGTATTCTTAAGCTTTTGTCCGAAATTCTCCGCTGTGATTGAAGTTATGCCCAGCGCCGTTATCGGCGGTATTTCTTTAGTGCTTTACGGAATGATTTCCGCAGTCGGAGTACGAAATGTAGTGGAAACCAAGGTGGATTTTTCGAAGAGTAGAAACATCATTGTAGCGGCAATGATTTTGGTTCTTTCGATAGGAATCAACTATTCCGGTGCAGGGGCATTGATTTTCAACGTCTTTGGAGTACAGATTGCTTTCTCGGGCTTGGCAACTGGTTCTTTGGTGGGAATTCTCTTAAATGCAGTTCTTCCGGAAAAGGATTACAAGTTTGAGGAAGATGAGCCGAACGAGACCGGTGTGGATTTACAGATTTCACAAGGAAAAAGCTTACTTTGGGAACTTGCTATGAAGACGAAAGAGGAAGAAGAAGCAGAGAAGTAAACTACGATATCCGGTTTCATTTTTCCTTTTAGTTTATTTCTTTTTCTCTCGAAGGAGCAACTCTCCCATGTCTCTCCCGGCTTTCCCGCCAAACTCTAATGCAATGGAAGCCGGGCTCTTTTTAGGGATGATTTTCACCCTTTGATCGGAAAGACTGTCTGAATCGGCACGAAAGGCTGAAAGAGCATCGTCCGACACTGCAAGAATGATATAGTTGCAGTAGTAGAACTCTTCCGGCTCTTTCTCGGAGTTCTGTACCGAGATTGTAAAATAGGCATCTTTCATTCCGCTGTTCTTGTTCATCTGAATCGATGTAAGCGCAGTATGCGGAGCAGTCTTTATTTCATAGATTTCTATGAGTCTTAAAAACTGTGCTATAAAAGTTCTTTTCCGGAAAAAGGTCTTTCCGGAAAGAACAATCGGCTCTGTATTCGTTAAGAGTTGACCACCGACTTCGTTGTTTTTTTCTCCAGGAGAATCGTTTTTGTTACGCCGAGGTCCGCCATAGCAGAAATGGCGGCGAGCCCGAGGCTCCGCCGCCAACAACGATGCAATCATACTTTCTATCGTCTGTATATTCTTGCATTTCTTATTTCCTTAACGCTTAATTATGAGCGTCACCCATCATAAACTCTACAACTTTTTTCATATCTTCCGGCTCGTGTACGATTAACTCAAGCTCCTTAATATAAGCCTTTATCCAGCATCTGAGACATTATAAGCATCTGAGAAAGCTTGGACTTTAAGTTAATGCGGTCTCCTTCCTCGGAAATCAGTTCTACTTTACCTTTTAAACCGTTTAAAAGATTAAATAAGCCCTCAACGTTATTTACATTTTTCAATTTTTCATGGTATTTATATTCCCTTTCTCCTAAAAAAATATGGCAATATGAAGTGAATTTTTGCCGTCCCAAACTGATTTTTGCTTCTTTTTAGAAATGTGAATCAGTCGATTTGCTTTCACAATAGTACAAAGAAGAGGAAAATGCAAGGCGACATTTATGAAAAAAACGTGAAAAAGGACAAAAAAATGATGGATAAAAAGAACTCGACAGTCTGGAAAAACAGGCTTAGAGAGAAGAGAGAAATAGAAATGAACAGGGGGAGTTACAGAACACGGGAAGTGTTTCAGAAAAAAATTTCCCTAAAATTGTGCTTGCCAGTCGCTCTCCAAGGCGGATAGCTTTGATAAAAGCTTCTGGCTTGAACCCTAGCGTTTACGCGAGTGAGGCGGATGAGAACAGCACGGAGAAGGACCCGGCAATCCTTACACAGCGTTTGGCCTTTTTAAAGGCGGAAGAAGTGCAAAAGCATTTTGATGATAGAACGCTGATTATCGGAGCGGATACCGTGGTATTTTCCGGAGAAATACTCGGGAAGCCGAAGACGGAGGAGGAAGCCTATCGTATGCTTTTCCGCCCTTTCGGGGAAGGAGCACGTAGTTTATACGGGGGTTTGTCTCCTGTATGGAGAGAAGAAAATGGGTTTTTTTCTGAAAAGACGGTAGTGTATATTGCGAAGATGTCCGAGCGGGAAATTCGGGAGTATATTGCGTCCGGGGATTCCATGGATAAGGCGGGAGCGTATGGCATACAGGGGGCATTTTCCCGTTTTGTGAAGGGAATAGTAGGAGACTATTACAACGTGATGGGCTTACCCGTTGCAAGACTGTATCAGTCCCTAAAGCTCTTTAGCAAGGAGATATAATCCGGCTAAATCCTTTTATTGAAGCTGAAATAATGAAGCCGGAATATTGAAGTTGAAATAATGAATTTGGAATATTGAAGCTGAAAAATAGTGAGTTAAAAATAGTATATGGATAAATCAAAAGAGCTCTTTGTTTTATTGGAAATGGAATAGGAGTATAGATGGACGAGAAAAAGAAAAGAAGTAAATTTTCATCAAAATTGGGCTTTGTGCTTTCTGCGGCAGGCTCTGCTGTGGGACTTGGGAATATCTGGCGCTTCCCTTATCTTGCTGCGCGCTACGGGGAGGGATTTTCCTTCTGATCTATCTTGTTTTGGTACTGACCTTCGGCTATACCATGATTATTGCGGAGAGTGCCATCGGCAGAATGACAAGAAAGAGTCCGGTCGGCGCCTATGCGCATTTTTGGAAAGGACTGGATGTTCCGTTTGGGCGGTTGGATCAATGCGGTCATTCCGATTCTCATTGTACCCCTACTATTCTGTAATCGGCGGCTGGGTATTAAAGTACCTCTTTGCCTATGTTCGAGGAGAGGAAAACGGCGGTAGCAACAGGAGAATATTTTTACCGGCTTTTATCGGAAACGGGATGCAGACTGAGTTTTGGTTTATTGTTTTTACGCTTTTTAGTTATGCTCATCATTTATATGGGTGTGGAAAATGGAATTGAAAAAGGTTTCTACTTTTATGATGCCTGTCCTTGTTGTACTGGCTCTTGTTTTGTCAATCTATGCCATTACAAGACCGGGGGCACTGGCAGGTGTAGCGTATTTCCTGATTCCGAATGTAAAAGAATTTCTCTTGATGACGGTTGTGTCCGCCATGGGACAGATGTTCTACTCTCTTTCTATTGCTATGGGAATACTGGTGACTTTCGGTTCTTACATGAAGTCGGACCATTCCATTGAAGAGTCCACAGGCAATGTCGAGATTTTTTTGATACAGCTATCGCGATTCTTGCCGGTCTTATGATTATTCCTGCTGTTTTTGCTTTTTCGGGCGGCGATCCGGAGGTCTTAAAGGCAGGTCCCTCCCTTATGTTTATCACTATGCCGAAAATCTTTGTCAGTATGGGATTTGGAAGAATCGTGGGATTCCTCTTCTTCCTTTTGGTTTTTCTTTGCGGCGCTTACCTCTGCGATTGCACTTGCGGAAAGTGCTGTATCCACTTTTCAGGATGAATTGAAATGGAATCGCAAGCTATCCACTTTTTGTATTGGCGCTTATTATGGTGTCTTTAGGAACCTTGAGTGCATTAGGCTATGGTCCGCTTTCCGGAATCAACTTGATTAAGGGTATGCCTTTCTTGGATTTTTGACTTCTTAACAAACTCCGTGATGATGCCGATTGCCGCTATGGCAACCTGTCTTTTTGGTGGTTCGTGTCATTACGGTTAAGGGTATAGCGGATGAAGTGGAAAAATGGTGCACCGTTTAAGAGGAAAGCTATTTTCAACTTCATGATTAAGTATCTTTGTCCCTTCTTTGTAGCTATTATTCTATTTAGCTCCGTGGCAAGTGTACTGGGATGGATTAAGTTCTAAAGCAATCTGAAATAAAGAAATGACTTGTTCTGGAACAATCTGAAATAGGAAATGACTTGTCCTAAAGTAATCTGAAATAGGAAATCCCGATATGCAAAGGAAATTCAACCCGCGCAGGGAAGGGGATTGAGATAAGGAGGATAATATGGATTTGGGATTGAAAGGGAAGGTAGCAGTCGTAACCGGAGGCAGTAAGGGAATCGGATATGCTACGGCAGAGGCCTTTTTAAAGAGGGAGCTTCAGTTGCTATTTGCTCCAGAAAGAAGGAAGAGCTGGAAGAAGCAAAAGGAGCACTTGAGAAGTTTGGGCCGGTTTATGCGGAAGTGGTGGATGTCTCTAAGGGAGAGGAGAATTATCGTTTTGCAGAGCAAGTCTTCCAGCATTTTGGGAGACTGGATATCTGGGTGAACAATGTAGGTACGACAGGATATAAAAAGGGGAAGAATATGATGAGGAAGAGATTAACCTCATGGTGGATACCTGCTTTAAGTCTGTGGTATATGGTTGTCAGGCTGCTTTTCGCTATATGAAAAAGAGCGGAGGCGCCATTGTGAACGTAAGTTCTTTGGCTGCACGCTGTTCCTCGGCGGGACGGAGTACTTTGTACGGTCCGTTAAAGTCCGCAATTAACAATTTGACCAATACCTTTGCGGGAGAATACTGTGCTCACAATGTCCGCGTCTGTTGCATTATGCCGGGCTTTACAGCAACACCACTGGCAAAGGCCGCCATTCCGGAAGAGGAGCTAAAGAAAAATGCTATGGGAACCTTGCTTAGACGGATGGCTGAACCGGAAGAAATTGCAAAAGCCAATCGTGTTCTTGGCATCCGATGCCGCAAGCTATATGACGGCAACAACGATTGAAGTATCCGGTGGAAGAAGCATGACACTGAATCCAAGCTTTGCCTATGATCGCTTGAAAGAGGACGTGGAATAAGCGAAATACCTTTACATATTATTCTACTTCCCCGTGATATACATGGTCATTCTGGCCGTGCAAAGGAGCTTCTCTTCCTTGTCTCGAACAGTGACATCCCTGCACAATGGTTGTTCTTCCCTTGTGCAGGGTGTTGCACTCGATATATAGCGTGTCGACCCCTGCCGGACGGACATAGTTGATGTTTCCGGAGAGGGTGACATTAGTTACGCCGTAGGCATAGGCGGTCATACCGGAAACCATGTCGCAGAGCGTGTAAAGTGCCCCGCCATGCACTGCCCCGTAGTGGTTCAGCATCTTTTTCCGTGACTTCGATTTTTGAAAAGACTGTGACCCGGCTCGATTTCTAAAAAGCTCTATCCGGTCAAATCCGGAGAGGTCCTGCATATGCGCACGAATCCCTTCCATTATTTTTCTCATTCATCATTTTTAGATATCATTTTCCCGTTTCCTTTGCCCCTTCCCTTTTCCCCTTATAAATGCTATATTGTCGGAGGATAATATAGCGTATTTTTATGAGGAAATATAGAGGTAAAAACATGATTGCTGCAAGTAATGTAACCTACAGAGTGGGGAAAAAGGCCCTCTTTGAGGATGTAAACATCAAATTCACGGAAGGAAACTGCTACAGGGTAATCGGTGCGAACGGTGCCGGAAAAGTCTACCCTCTTAAAGATTCTTTCCGGTGCTCTGGAGCCCACCTCCGGAGAGATTATCCTGACTCCCGGACAGCGCTTGTCTGTTCTCGAGCAGGATCAGTTTAAATATGACAATTTCTCCGTTTTGGACACACGGTAATCATGGGCAATAAGCGCCTCTATGAAGTGATGAAGGAGAAGGATGCCCTCTATGCCAAGCCGGATTTTTTTCCGATGAAGACGGCATTCGTGCGCGGAGCTGGAAGGCGAGTTTGCGCAGATGGACGGGTGGAATGCGGAAGCGGATGCGGAGACCATGCTAAACGGTTTGGGAATCGAAACGGAGCTGCACCACAAGATGATGAACGAGCTGAAGGGCTCCGAGAAGGTAAAGGTGCTTCTTGCGAAGGCCCTTTTCGGAAATCCGGATATCCTTCTTCTCGACGAGCCGACAAACCACTTGGATTTGGTTTCCATTGAGTGGCTCGAGGATTTCCTCATTAACTTTGAAAATACGGTCATTGTAGTCAGCCATGACCGTTATTTCCTGAATAAGGTTTGCACCAATATTGCGGATATTGACTACGGAAAGATTACCCTCTTTGCCGGAAACTACGACTTCTGGTTTGAGTCTTCTCAGCTGATTGTTCGTCAACAGAAGGAAGCGAACAGAAAGAAAGAGGAGAAGATTAAGGAGTTACAGGAATTTATCCAGCGTTTCTCCGCGAATGCCTCGAAGTCAAAGCAGGCGACTTCCAGAAAGCGTGCGCTCGAGAAGATTGAGCTCGATGACATTAAGCCGTCTTCCAGACAGTACCCTATATCCAGTTTAAGCCGAACCGGGAAATCGGAAATGATGTATTGGAAGTCAATAACCTGACAAAGACGATTAACGGCGTAAAGGTTCTCGATAACATCAGCTTTATCTTAAACCGTACCGATAAGGTGGCTCTTGTAGGCCCGAACGAGCTTGCAAAGACGGTACTCATGCAGATTATTGCAGGAGAAATGGAGCCGGATTCCGGAGATTATAAGTGGGGACTGACAACCAGCCAGTCCTATTTTCCAAAGGACAATAGTAAAGGAATTCAATTCCGAAGACACCATTGTAGAGTGGTTGACCCTAGTATTCCCCGGACAAGGATACCCAGTTTGTCCGCGGTTATCTTGGCAGAATGCTCTTTAAGGGGATGACGGCGTGAAGAAGGTCAATGTCCTTTCCGGAGAGAGAAGGTCCGTTGTATGCTCGAAAAATGATGATTTCGGGTTCCAATGTCATCATCTTGGACGAGCCTACAGACCACTTGGATATGGAAGCGATTTCCGCTTTGAATGACGGCTTAAAGAACTTCCCGGGTGTGATTATCTTTGCCTCCCGTGATCATCAGGTTGTGAAACCACCGCAAACCGTATCATGGAAATCATTGACGGAAAGCTGATTGACAAGCTTACGACCTATGATGAGTACCTTGCATCCGATGAGGATATTAAGAAGAGATTTACCTATACCGTATCCGAGGATGATGCAGGGAGATAACTAAGAGAAGAGCGGCAAAAGAGAATTTAAAAAAACAGAATGCTTTTTCTGTTCTGATGTAAAGGAAATAGAAGAAGAGTGATAAAAGGGGCTGTAAAAAAATCAAAATGTATTGCAAAAGAATTCCTATATTAATTTGATTTTGTTACAGCCTCTTTACTATCAAGCAGTATAATAGAGCGATATGAAATTGTAAAAGTAAAAAGAAGCCTGAAATCATCAGGCTTCTTCCTAATCTCTGAGAGCGCGAGACGGGAATCA
>BNJT01001404.1_pt1 | contig 145746 bp, 135 predicted proteins | sample 8540491 | NCBI WGS metagenome assembly BNJT01 (sample SAMD00202455, study PRJDB9452) | human saliva metagenome | host: Homo sapiens
ACCTCGGCTGGGTCGACGGCATCGAGCTGCCCTTCCGGGAGGCCCTGGACGCCCCGGAGCCGTGGCTGGCCGAGCAGCTGGCCGGGCGCTTCGACCAGTGCGTCATCACGGCGATCCCGGGCACCATGGGGCGCGCCGGGGCCAACCCCGTCTTCGGCCTGGCCTCCCCGACGACGACGGACGCGCTCAGGCGCTGGCCTACACCCGCTCCCTGCTGGAGGCCGTCGACCGCCTGCACGAGGCTGCGGGCGAGCAGCTCGTCACCCGGGTGGAGCTGCACTCGGCGCCGCACCACCAGGCCACCCCGAGGCCTTCCACGCCTCCTTGAGCGAGCTGAGCGAGGACTTCGCCTCCCGCGGCCTGGGGATGATCGTGGAGCACTGCGACGCCGAGGGCGGTGTGGGTCCCTCGGAGAAGGCCTTCCTGCCCGCTGAGCCAGGAGATCGCCGCCTGCCGGGACACCGCGGCACTCATCACCGTCAACTGGGGCCGCTCGGTCATCGAGACCCACGACCCGGCCACCCCGGAGAGCCACGTGCGCGAGCTCGTGGAGGCCGCCGGCTGGGAGGTGTCATGATCTCCGGCGCCGGCCCCGAGGAGACGCAGTGGGCCTGGGCGTGGGCCGACGCTCACCTGCCGCTGGCCGAGCACGAGCCGACCAGCTGGCTCACGCCGGAGCGGGTGGCCGCCACGATGCAGGCCGCAGGGGGCTCCCAGGTCTACGAGGGCCTCAAGATCAACACTCCGGCGAACGCCTCCCTGGAGGAGAAGCTCGCCTGGATCGGCCGCCTGCGCGAGACCATGCTCACGGTCTGAGTCCCGCTCCGCTCCTCTCCACCCGACCTCATACGACGTTCGGCCCGCTCCCCTGCCGGGGAGCGGGCCGAACGCTATACGAGCCTGAGGCCCCATGGGCCAGGTGAGGGCTCGATCAGAACTCGACGTCCTCGCTGCTGGAGAAGCCGGTACGGAAGTCCTCTGAGAAGTCCGCACGCAGGTCCCCGCCGAAGTGGAAGTCGTCCAGGGCGACGGACTCGCCGAAGACGCCGTCTCCCAGGTCCACGCGGGAGAAGACCTCGGCCTTGACCGTCTCGGTGGGCTCGACCTCGATGTCGGAGTAGCGGGCCAGGCCCGTGCCGGCGGGGATGAGCTTACCGAGGATGACATTCTCCTTGAGGCCCAGCAACGGGTCGGACTTGCCATTCATGGCGGCCTCGGTGAGCACGCGCGTGGTCTCCTGGAAGGAGGCGGCGCTCAGCCAGGAGTCCGTGGCCAGCGAGGCCTTGGTGATTCCCATGAGCTCGGTACGGCCGGTGGCGGTCTTGCCGCCCTCGGCCATGACCCGGCGGTTCTCGGCACGGTAGTGCATGACGTCCACGAGGTCGCCCTGGAGGAGGCGGGTGTCCCCGGAGTCCAGCACGGTCACGCGGCGCAGCATCTGGCGCACGATGACCTCGATGTGCTTGGAGTGGATGTCCACGCCCTGGGAGCGGTAGACCTCCTGGACCTCCTCGACGAGGTGGCGCTGGGTGGCGGCCACTGAGCGCAGACGCAGGACCTTCTTGGGGTCGACCGGTCCCTCGGTGAGGGCCTGCCCGGGCTCGACGTGGTCGCCGTCGCCCACCAGCAGGCGCTGACGGCGCGAGACCGGGACGATCACGTCCTCCTCGCCGTCGTCGCGGGTGATGACCAGGCGCTTGCCGTCGGCATCGTCCTCGATCTTGAGAGTGCCGGCGGCCTCGGCCACGGCGGCCTCGCCCTTGGGAGTGCGGGCCTCGAAGAGCTCTGCACACGGGGCAGACCCTGGGTGATATCGGCGGCGCCGGCCGCACCACCGGTGTGGAAGGTACGCATGGTCAGCTGCGTACCGGGCTCACCGATGGACTGGGCGGCGATGATGCCGACGGCCTCACCGATGTCGACGCGCTTCCCGGTGGCCAGCGAGCGGCCGTAGCAGGCGGCGCAGGTGCCGACGTTGGAGTCGCAGGTGAGCACGGAGCGGACCGTGATCTCCTCGATGCCCGCGTCGATGGCGGCCCGGATCTCGGCGTCGCCCAGGTCGGCGCCGGCCTCGATGACCAGGTTGCCCTCGGCGTCGATGGCGTCGCGCGCCAGGGTGGTGCCGAACACGGTGGTGCCCAGGATCTCCGAGGGCTCCTTGATGCGCTCGTCACCCGCGTCGATCCAGGAGAAGATCCGCTTGGTCAGGCCCTTGCGGGTGCCGCAGTCCTCCTCGCGGACGATGACGTCCTGGGATACGTCGACCAGACGACGCGTGAGGTAGCCGGAGTCGGCGGTACGCAGCGCCGTGTCCGCCAGGCCCTTACGGGCGCCGTGGGTGGCGATGAAGTACTCCAGGACGCTCAGGCCCTCGCGGTAGTTCGACTTGATCGGGCGCTCGATGAGGCGCTGCTTGGGGTCGGCCACCAGACCGCGCATACCGGCGAGCTGGCGGATCTGGTCCCAGTTGCCTCGGGCCCCGGAGACCACCATCTGGTAGACGGTGTTGCGCTGCGGGAAGTTCTCGCGCATCGCCTCGGCGACCTCGGCGGTGGCCTTGGTCCAGATGTCGATGAGCGAGGCGTAGCGGTCGTCCTCGGTGAGGGCACCGAGCTCGAACTGCTCCTCGATCTCGGCGGCCTCGTTCTCGTAGCGGACGAGGATCTCCTGCTTTGCCTCCGGGGAGACGACGTCGGCGAAGGCGACGGTGATACCGGACCAGGTGGACCAGTAGAAGCCGTTGGCCTTGAGGGCGTCCAGGGAGGCGGCGACCTCGACGCGCGAGTAGTTCTCCGCCAGGGCGTTGACGATGTTGCCCAGCTGCTTCTTGTCAACGACGTAGTTGACGTAGGGGAAGGTCTCGGGCAGCGAGGTGTTGAACAGGGCCCGGCCCAGCGAGGTGCGCAGGGTGATCGGGTCCCCCTCGCTCCAGTCCTCGGGCGGCTGCCAGCCCCTCGGGCGCGGAGATGCCCTCCTCGAAGCGGATGTCGCAGGCGGCGTTGACGTGGAGCTTGCCGAAGTCGTAGGCCATGACCGCCTCCGCGAAGGAGGAGAAGGCCGGAACGATCTCGTTGCCCTCGGCGTCGCGCTCGACCTCCACCGCCGGGTCGGGGTCGGAGGTGAGGTAGTAGGTGCCGATGATCATGTCCTGGCTGGGCATGGTCACGGGGCGCCCGTCGGAGGGCTTGAGGATGTTGTTGGAGGACAGCATGAGGATGCGGGCCTCGGCCTGCGCCTCGGCGCCCAGCGGCAGGTGGACGGCCATCTGGTCGCCGTCGAAGTCGGCGTTGAAGGCGCCGCACACGAGCGGGTGCAGCTGGATGGCCTTGCCCTCGATGAGCTGGGGCTCGAAGGCCTGGATGCCCAGGCGGTGCAGGGTGGGGGCTCGGTTGAGCAGCACGGGGTGCTCGCGGATGACCTCGGCCAGGACGTCCCAGACCTTGGGGTTGGCGCGCTCGACCATGCGCTTGGCGGCCTTGACGTTCTGGGCCTCCTTGAGCTCGACGAGCCGCTTCATGACGAAGGGCTTGAACAGCTCCAGGGCCATCTGGCTGGGCAGACCGCACTGGTGCAGCTTGAGCTGGGGGCCGACGACGATGACGCTGCGGCCGGAGTAGTCCACGCGCTTGCCCAGGAGGTTCTGGCGGAAGCGGCCCTGCTTGCCCTTGAGCATGTCGGACAGGGACTTCAGCGGGCGGTTGCCCACACCGGTGACCGGGCGGCCGCGGCGGCCGTTGTCGAACAGGGCGTCGACGGCGTCCTGAAGCATGCGCTTCTCGTTGTTGACGATGATCGTCGGGGCGCCCAGGTCCATGAGCCGCTTGAGGCGGTTGTTGCGGTTGATGACGCGGCGGTAGAGGTCGTTGAGGTCACTGGTGGCGAAGCGACCACCGTCGAGCTGGACCATGGGGCGCAGGTCCGGTGGGATGACCGGGATGTTGTCCAGGACCATCGACTCCGGGGCGGTGCCGGTCATGCGGAAGGCGTTGACGACCTTGAGGCGCTTGATGGCGCGGGTCTTGCGCTGGCCGGTACCGTTCTCGACGATCTCGGCCAGGGCTGCGGCCTCACCCTCCAGGTCGAAGCTGCGCAGGCGGGCCTGGATGGCCTCGGCCCCCATGGAGCCCTTGAAGTAGATGCCGTAGTCGGCGACCATGTCGCGGTAGAGGACCTCGTCACCCTCCAGGTCACCGACCTTGAGGCTCACGAAGCGGTCCCACACCTTGTCCATGTGCTCCAGGGCGCGCTGGTTGCGGCGACGCATGGCCGTGATCTCACGCTCGGCGGTCTTGCGGAGCTTGTCGCGCTGGGAGGCCTCGGCGCCCTCGGACTCGAGCTGGGCGAGGTCCTCCTCGAGGCGCTGCTGGCGCGCCTCGACCTCGGCCTGGCCGGACTCCTCGAGGTGCTTCTTCTTGACCTCCAGCTCGTTGCGCAGCGAGGGCAGGTCGTCGTGACGGCCCTCCTCGTCAACCTCGGTGACCATGTAGGCCGCGAAGTAGATGACCTTCTCCAGGTCCTTGGGCGCGAGGTTGAGCAGGTAACCCAGGCGCGAGGGGACGCCCTTGAAGTACCAGATGTGGGTGACCGGCGCGGCGAGCTTGATGTGGGCCATGCGCTCGCGACGCACCTTGGAGCGAGTGACCTCGACCCCGCAGCGCTCGCAGACGATCCCCTTGTAGCGCACGCGCTTGTACTTGCCGCAGGCGCACTCCCAGTCCCGGGTGGGGCCGAAGATCTTCTCGCAGAAGAGGCCGTCCTTCTCTGGCTTGAGGGTGCGGTAGTTGATGGTCTCGGGCTTCTTGACCTCGCCGTGGGACCACGAGCGAATGTCCTCCGCGGTGGCGAGGCCGAGCTGGATCCTGTCGAACACGTTGGCGTCGAGCACAGTTCCTACTTCCGATGGTGAATCTCATCAGGTGGTGGTCTGGGGGCGTTCCGTCGTCGTTGTTCCATGACTCCGACGGCGCCTGCGAGCCTGGTGGGAGGGCGGGCGGCGGGTGGGCCACCCGCCCTCAACCGGGGCTCGATGAAGTTGTCACGAAGTCGTCACCAGGCGGTGGCCACTCAGATCTCGTCAACCGTGGAGGCCATGGCCCCGCCCGGACGCCGGCCCAGGTCGAAGCCGAGCTCCTCGGCGGCGCGCGAGCCGTCGTCGTCGGTGTCGTCCAGGGCGATGGCGACGCCCTCGGCGTCCAGGGCCTCGACGTTCAGGCACAGCGACTGCATCTCCTTCATGAGCACCTTGAAGGACTCAGGGATGCCGGGCTCGGGGATGTCCTCGCCCTTGACGATGGCCTCGTAGACCTTGACACGGCCGTTGACGTCATCGGACTTGACGGTGAGGAGCTCCTGGAGTGCGTGGGCGGCGCCGTACGCCTCCATGGCCCACACCTCCATCTCACCGAAGCGCTGACCACCGAACTGGGCCTTACCACCCAGCGGCTGCTGGGTGATCATGGAGTACGGACCCGTGGAGCGGGCGTGGATCTTGTCATCCACGAGGTGGTGGAGCTTGAGGATGTACATGTAGCCCACCGAGATGGGGTACGGGAAGGGCTCACCGGAGCGGCCGTCGAACAGGCGCGCCTTACCGTTGGGCTCGACCAGCTGCAGACCGTCGGAGGTCGGCAGCGTGGAGTTCAGCAGGCCCATGAGCTCGTTGTCCCTCACACCGTCGAAGACGGGCGTGGCCACGGGCGTGCGGGGCTCGGCCTTGATGCCGTTCTCGGGGAGGTTGGCGGTCCAGGCCTCGCCGGCCTCGTGGGCGGCGGTGGCGTCCCAGCCGCGGGAGGCGACCCATCCCAGGTGCAGCTCGAGGACCTGACCGACGTTCATACGGCTGGGAACGCCCAGCGGGTTGAGGATGACGTCGACCGGGGTGCCGTCGGCCAGGAAGGGCATGTCCTCCACGGGCAGGATCTTGGAGATGACGCCCTTGTTGCCGTGACGGCCGGAGAGCTTGTCACCCACGGTGATCTTGCGGCGCTGGGCGATGTAGACGCGCACCATGCGGTTGACGCCCGCGGGCAGCTCGGCGTCGTCTGAGGCGGCGTCGATCTCGCGCACGCCGGTAACGATGCCGTACTCGCCGTGGGGCACGCGCAGGGAGGTGTCGCGGACCTCGCGGGCCTTCTCACCGAAGATGGCGCGCAGGAGGCGCTCCTCGCTGGTCAGCTCGGTCTCCCCCTTGGGGGTCACCTTGCCCACGAGGATGTCACCGCTGCGGACCTCGGCGCCGATACGGATGATGCCGCGCTCGTCGAGGTTGGCCAGGGTCTCCTCGGAGACGTTGGGGATGTCGCGGGTGATCTCCTCGGCGCCCAGCTTGGTGTCGCGGGCGTCGACCTCGTGCTCCTCGATGTGGATCGAGGTGAGCATGTCCTCGGCGACCACGCGCTGGGAGATGATGATGGCGTCCTCGTAGTTGAGGCCCTCCCAGGTCATGAAGGCGACCAGGAGGTTCTGGCCCAGGGCCAGATCTCCCTCGTTGGTGGCGGGGCCGTCGGCCAGGACCGAACCGACCTCGACGCGCTCACCCTCGGCGGCCACGACCCGCTGGTTGTAGCAGTTGCCCTGGTTGGAGCGGCGGAACTTGGCGACCTTGTAGACGTTCTCGGTGCCGTCGTCGTTCGCCACGCGCACGAAGTCCGCGCAGACCTCGGTGACGACACCGGCCTTGTCTGCCACGAGGACGTCGCCGGCGTCGACGGCGGTGCGCCGCTCCATGCCCGTGCCCACCAGCGGGGCGTCGGGGCGGATGAGCGGCACGGCCTGGCGCTGCATGTTGGCGCCCATGAGGGCGCGGTTGGCGTCGTCGTGCTCGAGGAAGGGGATGAGGGAGGTACCCACCGACACCATCTGGCGCGGGGAGACGTCCATGAGGTCCACCTGCGAGGAGGGCACGAGGGCCGGCTCACCGCCGGTGACGCGGCACAGGACGTGGTCCTCGGCGAAGTGGCCGTCCTCGGTGAGGGTGACGTTGGCCTGGGCGATGACGTGGCGGTCCTCGTCGTCGGCCGTCAGGTAGTGGGTCTCATCGGTGACCCGGCCGTCGACGACGACGCGGTAGGGGGTCTCGACGAAGCCGAAGGGGTTGATGCGCCCGAAGGTCGCCAGCGAGCCGATGAGGCCGATGTTGGGGCCCTCGGGGGACTCGATGGGGCACATGCGCCCGTAGTGCGAGGTGTGGACGTCACGGACCTCCATGGAGGCGCGCTCACGGGACAGGCCGCCGGGGCCCAGGGCGCTCAGGCGGCGCTTGTGGGTCAGGCCCGCCAGCGGGTTGTTCTGGTCCATGAACTGGCTGAGCTGGGAGGTGCCGAAGAACTCCTTGATCGCGGCCGTCACGGGCCGGATGTTGATGAGCGTGTTCGGCGTGATGGCCTCGACGTCCTGGGTGGTCATGCGCTCGCGCACCTGACGCTCCATACGGCTCATACCGGTGCGCACCTGCGCCTGGATGAGCTCGCCCACCGCGCGGATGCGGCGGTTGCCCAGGTGGTCGATGTCGTCGTACTCGACGGCGATCTCGGTGATCTCGCCGTCACGCACACCCTCAACGGTCTCGGCGCCGGCGTGCAGGGCCAGCAGGTAGCGCAGGGCCGCGACGATGTCCTCGATCCGCAGGGTCGACTCGGTCAGGTCCGAGGCCAGGCCCAGCTTCTTGTTGATCTTGTAGCGGCCGACCTTGGCCAGGTCGTAGCGCTTGGGGTTGAAGTAGAAGTTCTCCAGCAGGGTGCGCCCGGCCTCGACGCTCGGCGGCTCACCGGGGCGGATCTTCTTGTAGATGTCCAGGAGCGCCTCGTCCTGGGTGGTGATCTTGCGGTCCTCGTCCAGGGCGGAGGTCAGGGCCGGGAAGTCGGCGAACTCCTTGCGGATCTCCGACTCGTCCATGCCCAGGGCCAGCAGGAAGACGGTGACGTCCTGCTTGCGCTTGCGGTCGATGCGCACCGCGACGCGGTCGGACTTGTCGATCTCGAACTCGAGCCAGGCACCGCGCGAGGGAATGAACTTGACGTTGTAGACGTACTTGTCCGTGGCCTTCTCGGTGGTGCGCTCGAAGTACACGCCGGGCGAGCGCACGAGCTGGGAGACGACGACGCGCTCGGAGCCGTTGACGATGAAGGTGCCCTTGTCGGTCATGAGCGGGAAGTCGCCCATGAAGACCGTCTGGGACTTGATCTCACCGGTGGAGAAAGTTCTCGAAGTCCGCCACCACATAGAGGGGGGCGGAGTAGGTGAGGTCCTTCTCCTGGCACTCCTCGGCCGTGTACTTCGGCTCCTCGAAGCGGTGGTCGTGGAAGGACAGGGCCATGGTCTCCCCGAAGTCCTCGATCGGGGAGATCTCGTCGAAGATCTCCTCCAGACCGGAGGTCTCGGGCAGGGAGCCCGGGTGCGCCTTGTTGGCGGCGGTCATCCGCTCGCGCCACCTCTCGTTACCGACGAGCCAGTCAAAGCTCTCGGTCTGAAGGGCAAGCAGATTCGGAGCCTGCATGGGCTCAGCGATCTTGGCAAAGTTGATACGACGCGACGCGGTACGGGCGGCGATGTCAGCAGCAGTGGGTGCGGAGGTGCGCGAGGCAGCCAAAGGGGGATCCTTCCCTCAGATCGGGGATCACACAACGCACACCGCGGGCACTGGCTTGAGTAGAATCTCCGTTGCCGGGCTCACGCCCGCCAAGGTTCCGACGGGCCTGGGCCCGCACGGAGGGCAGATACTCCTCGCACCAAATACACACAATGCACGCAAAGCGCTAGCGTACACGGCCGACGTCAAGGACTCCACGCCGATCCTCACCGGTTCCTTGCGATTCCCACCACAGTCGCGCATACTGCCCCACCCGTGTCCGTCGCGTGACCTGAGTCCCTCGGCGTGGCCCACTCGCTGAGCGACTGCCGACCGGCTCGCACAGACCGCTGCAGCCCCTGCGTATCTCCCGGCCGGTCTCCGGCCTGAGCTCGACAACGTCGAAACGCGCCGACGCCGGGCAGCGCCAGGGCGCCTCGGAACGCGACTGGGTCCCGCCCACCATCAGATGGACGGGACCCAGTGACGCTGGGCCTCCCCAGCCGTCGGCGACCCTCAGGCCGCCTCAGGCAACGGGGAGAGGCTCACTTGAGGGTGACGGTGGCGCCGGCGCCCTCGAGCTGCTCCTTGGCCTTCTCGGCGGCCTCCTTGTTGGCGCCCTCGAGGACGGGCTTGGGAGCGCCGTCGACGAGCTCCTTGGCCTCCTTCAGGCCGAGGGAGGTCAGGGCACGCACCTCCTTGATGACCTGGATCTTCTTGTCACCGGCGGCCTCGAGAATGACGTCGAACTCGTCCTTCTCCTCGGCGGCGGCCTCGCCACCGGCAGCGCCGGGGGCAGCGGCAACGGCCACGGCGGCCGGGGCGGCGGCGGTAACGTCGAAGGTCTCCTCGAAGGCCTTGACGAACTCGGACAGCTCGATGAGGGTGAGCTCCTTGAACTGCTCGATGAGCTCTTCGGTGGTCAGCTTCGCCATGATGGGCGTTCCTTCCTTATCAGGTTCCTGCGCGCGCAGGGTTGGTGGATGACGCGTGCGGCCTCAGGCCGCGGTCTCCTGCTTCTCGCGCAGGGCGTCGACGGTGCGCACGGCCTTGGAGGCCGGTGCGGCGAAGAGGTACGCAGCCTTGGACAGGGACGCCTTGACGGCGCCCGCGGTCTTGGCGAGCAGCACCTCGCGGGACTCGAGAGAGGCAAGCTGTCAACGCCGTCGGCGGACAGCACGGTGCCGTCCATGACACCGCCCTTGATGACGAGCTGCTGGTTGTCCTTGGCGAAGTCACGCAGAGCCTTGGCGGCCTCGACCGGCTCACCGGTGACGAACGTCAGGGCGGAGGGGCCCGTGAGGTCGTCGGCGAAGCCCTCGAGCCCGACCTGGCGGGCAGCGATCGCAGCAAGCGTGTTCTTCACCACGGTGTACTCGGCGTTACCGGCGAGGGAACGACGCAGCTCCTTGAGCTGGGCGACGCTCAGTCCCCGGTACTCAGTCAGCAGGACCGCGTCAGCCTGGCGGAACTTGTCCGCCAGCGCAGCAACGGCTGCTTCCTTGTCAGGCCGTGCCATGGGCCCTCCTTCCGTGGTATGCCGCAGGGGTCCATTCACTGGAAAAGCCCCGCGCCGGTGGGCACGGGGCTCGCTCTCGGGCACGCCCGACGAAGTCTCGTTCTCACCTGCGCCGGCCCCACCTCACGTGGACTTGGTCCCGCCGAAGCGGGCGACCTGCGGTCTTTGGCAGAGAGCACCATACCCAGCAGCGGGCTCTGCCACGCAAGGCAGGAGGCCGTGGAACTGGTCACGTCACCGCCGACGCTCGGCGGGAGCGGCCCGACTGAGCCCGCGCTCCAGGGTCGGCGGCCGGTCCGACGCCAGGCACGGGGCGCCCCTCCCACCTGCCGCACCAGCTGCGTCAGACTCCAAGACTCTCGGCAAGCGCCTCCCGCTCCGTGACGTCGTACCAGAGCAGGTCGGCCTCGGCGGCACGCTCGAAGGCGTCCTCGTCGCCGAGTCTGGCGGCTCGCACATCGGCGTCCGCCTCCGGCTCGTCCACGAGCAGGGCTGCGACGTCATCCCAGGCGATCTCGCCGGTGACCTCGATCGTGCCGGGCAGGACATCGCCCTCCACGGCAAGCTCGCGCACGTTCTCGGCGTCGACATCCGCCGCGATGACGATGCGCCGGTCGGCCAGCCCCGCAGCCTCGGGCTCGGCCAGCAGAACGAGAGAGGCATCGGCGGCGCACAGTGAGGCGGAGACCTCCAGTCCCTCCTCATCCTCCTCGGGCAGAGCGTGGGCGAGCGCAGGGGTGGCGGCGTGAGCCGCGAGCGGCTCGTGCGAGGAGCCGAGGACGCTTGCGCGCAGGTGGGCGGCGGTGGCGGGCAGGTAGATGCGCATGCCCTCAGTCTGCCCTACCACCGCACTCGGCCTCCCGAGAAGCGCACGGAGCCTGTGCACCGGCACCGCCCTCACATCCCCCGACCTCAGTAGCGGTGTCGCCCGGTTCCCGGTGGCACCGACGGAGGGTCACCCGAGCCCCGATCGTCGTTCCCGCCCGGGGCGCGGCCGGCCTGCGGGCCTCGCACCGCTCCTGGGGAGCTTCCCGCACCCGATGCCCTCCCCTCACCGGACCACGGCGTCGCCGAGGGCCGGCACGGTGAACCGGGGACCGATCCCTGAGCCGGTGGCGGCGACTGAGCCGGTGGCGATGACTGAGCCGGTGGAATGATCGGAGAGCGGCTCGGGGACGGTCCCTGCGGCCGCCCCGGTGGATGATTCACAGGCTGATTCACTGGCTGAATCGCAGGCGGTGGAGCCTGGAGCGGCTGCTGCGAGGTGCGCGCGGGCCCACCTGGCGCCTGGGGAGCCGGTAGACGCTCGCCAACCGCTCGTCCCCCGCCCCCGCCTTTGCGACGACGCCTCGCACCTGCGCTGCGCGCGGTCGAACGGTTTCTACCTCTGGTGCTTGGGACCTGGTCCGCGGGGTCTCGGTGCCCGTCACGCTTCTTCGAGCGCCGCAGCAGGGAACGACGAGGGGAACGGGCCTTGCGAGCCGCTGCCGCCTGCGGATCGATCCGGTCGACCAGTGCGCTCAGGGCCTTGCCCAGCGCGCTGGTGGGCGCCCCTTCCAGGACGGCGCACCCCCGGAGCAGGCAGGCATCAGCCGTTGCCGCGTCGTCGGGCAGGAGCACAATGTCCTCCAGCCCGCCGAAACGCGCCAGCGCCTCTCGCAGAGCATGCTGGGGGGAAGGACCTGCGGCCGAGGCACGCACCCGGTTGATGATGACCTCGACCCGACCGGTGGGGCTCATGGAGGACCCCACCTCGTCGAGAAGCTGGAGCAGACGACGCACCCCGACGGGGTCCGCCCCGCCGACGACCAGGATCACATCGGCATGCGATACCAGGTCGGCGGTCACGGCCCCGCGCCCGGGCTCCAGGGTGAAGTCGTCGACATCATCATCGACTGGCCCGCCGGCCACGTCGACGACGGTCCAGGCCGCGGCCCGACGGCACTGCAGCCAGACCTCGGTCATCGAGGCCGGTGGCAGCTCGCGCCAGCGCCCGGATCGCCCCAGGCCGCCCAGCAGGGAGAGCCCGCCACCCACCGGCGCCAGGACCCGTTGAAAGCTCTCGGCGTCAAGCCGGCCGTGGGTGGCCAGACGGGCCGCCCCGGCCAGAGCCGAGGAGTCCTCCGGCATGCCGAGGAGCTGCACGAGGCTGGGCGCCTCGACGTCGGCGTCCACGAGGATCGCACCGCCGGAAGCGGCCAGACCGTGGGCGAGGGAGGCGGAGACCGTTGAGCGTCCGGGAGATCCATGGGGCCCCCATACCAGGACGATTCTCCCCCGGCGCCCGTCGTCCGCCGGGCTCATCGCAGTCGGCTCCGGGCCGCGCCGCCGGTTCTGTCCCGAGATGTCACCGGTCCCAGCACCACCGGAGAACCAGGACAGCTGCGACGGCACCATTCCGTCTCCTGGGGAGCCGGGCGACTGGCGCCACAGCTCTTCGAGCCAGGCGGTCTCCTGGGCGGCCGCATTCGAGCCCGTAGAAGCGGGGGTGGCAGCGCTCAACCAGTCGGTGTCCACGGCCACCGGCCCAGTCACGGTCTCCGACACTGCAGCGCTGGCCGGTCCCGTCCCCTGGGATGATCCGCCGGAGGGCGCGCCGCGACGCACGAGGTCCTGCATGACCGAGCAGATGCGGCTGGGATCCGTATCGCGCCTGAGAACCGGCCAACCCGCGCTGCGCCAGCGCTCCTCCTCGCAGTCATCGACCAGGAGCAGCCCGCTCAGGCCGGCGCGCGCGAGTCGGTCCAGGACGGTGCGGTCGATCTCGTCGAAGCCGGTGTCCAGGAGGGCGAAGGTTGCCAGTCCGGCCATGCCCGCTGAGAGCAGCTCGGGCAGGTCGGCGCATCTGCGTACGACGCACAGTCCGCTTCCCGCCTGGCTCAGCACACGCAGGATGTCTGCGTCGTCACCGCTGAGAGCCAGGAGGACTCCGGCTCCTGGGACACTCACGAGGCCTTCTCCGCAGGCGCCTCCTGGCCGGTGGGAACCAGGACGAGTGCACCTTCTTGGCCGACGGCGCTGAGAACCGCGGCGAGGGAGCCCTCGGGGACCTTGACCTCCACTCCGGTACTGGGTCCGGAGATCAGCCCCTTGCTGGCCTCACCGACCGATGCGATGACCAGTCCTGTGGCCACGCGGCGGGCTTCGACTCCCCCGGCCTGTCCTGATTGGTCGCCTTGACCGCTCTGAGCAGTCTGTCCGTCCTGCCCGGCCTGCGCAGTGGCGGGCGCCTGGGCCGCTGGCCTGCCCGCAACGCCTTCCTTGGGCACGATCCACAGATCGACGTAGTCGCCGACCCTCGTCGAGGCCGGCAGGTTGGAGGCGACATTGAGGACCACCGGCCGCAGGGCCTGTTCCTGGCCGCTGTTGACGGCCGCCGTCGCCAGCAGCTCCCCCTTGCGCATGGACCGTGTGGCCACAGCGCCGTCCGGTAGGTGCCCGGCCTCAACATAGGCATCGGTCCCGGGGTGGGCCTCGACCACCGTGAGAACGCCGTCGGCAGCCAGGTCCGCCCCAGGAGCGACGTCCTGGGACAGCACGTAGACGCGGGTGGTGTCAGCGGCCGCGTCAACCGCCCAGGCTCCCAGGGCGACGGCTGCGGCGACCAGGACCACTCCCCCGGCCATGCGCGGGTCCTTCCACGCAGGACGGCGCCAACGGCCACCCCGGGGACGCTCAGGGTTGGTCAGGGATCGGGAACGGCGAGATGACATCACGGGAATCCTCCTTGATCTCCTGCAATCATCGTTGGGATAAAATAGTACCTCAAGGTTATCCACAAGTGTCTTTAAGAATTGTGGAGAGGATCCAGCAGTGGGATCATCGTGGTATGAGCACACGATTCCTGACCATCGCCGACGTCGCCGAGCAGCTTCAGCTGTCCGCCCAGGCCGTGCGCGCTCTCATCCGTACCGGCGACCTTCCGGCCATTCAGGTCGGCGCCCGCAAGCTCTGGCGCATTGAGGATCAGGCCCTGGAGGACTACATCCAGCGCCAGCTCGCCTCGACCAGGGCCATGGTCGCGGCGGGCTGGAGCGAGGACGAGGAGCCCTGAGCCACCCCGTCCGGTACCGACGTCAGCGACTGCGCAGCACCTCGATGGCAGCGGTCATGACGCTGACAACCCCTGCACCACCCGCCCCGGGGCCACGACGCGAACGGCCCCCGCCCTCAGGGTCGACGGCGACATCGACATGGTCCGCTCCCACCCGGACCAGCCGCCCCACCACTTCTCCAGAGCCCATCACCAGGCGCACCCGCGCTCCCCGCCGGGCGATCTCACGCATCAGAGCGGTGAGCGTGGGCCGACGTCGACCATCCCGGGGTGCCGGGCCGGCGAGGGACACCACGGTGGCCACCGCACCCACTGGGACAACGGCCTGCAGCCCCTCCCCCCTCATCGATGAGGACATAGGAGGGCTCCACCCGGGAGACGACACCATCGACAGGAACACCGCTGCGAGTCCGCACGTGGATGGACCGCCCCACAGAGCCTCGCAGACGGTCGACGACCTCGATGGAGGCCTGCTCGGCCTCCGCGAGCTCCGCACTCTGCGCCACCAGGTCCGCCCGACGCTCAGCATCGAAGCCGCTCTCCAGGTCGGCAAGCATCGCATCCCAGTCCATGGGCCCACCTCACCACAGTCCGCACGCCGAGGAAAGCGTTCCGAGGCGGCTCATACCGTGCCACCGGCAACACCCTCCCCACCGCCACGCCCCAGGATTGCGACATGACGTATCACGACTATTGACATCTTTGCACTATAGGCGTACACCTAACATTATCAAAAGAACATCATCGGTGATGGAGGATGACATGCGGGCTCATCAACGGCTGGTGCTACTGGCCGGAGCGTCAGGGGCTGTCCTGATACTTCTGGGACACATGGCCCACCGCGCCGCGGAGCAGCTCCTGGAGGTCCCGCCGCAGTCCTGGGGTCTGAGCGAGCTGTCCGACGCCATCGTCGCCGGGACCTGCGCATTCGGAACCCTGGGGGCCTTGTGGCACGTGATCTCAGCCCTCCTGGCACTCATGACGCTTCCCAGGGCGGACGGGCCCGGATCCCTCCGTCGAGGCGGCGCCTCCGCACTGGCGGCCAGGCTTCTCGAGGCCTGGGGAGCACCCGCGGTCAGGCGCATCACCGCTTCCGCACTGCTCGTCTCCCTGTCCTCGGCGCCGGCACTGGCCGCCGAGGGGACCGCCGGCGGGGACGACCTCGGATGGCACCCCACCAGCTCGGCGCCCGCCTCCCCACCGTCGCAGTCCTCGACGCCGTCGCCTCAAGCCGACCAACCGGCTCCGGAGGCGACTGCCGGGACGGGAGCCTCCCAGTCCCGGTCCGAGAGCTCCACGGCTTCAGCCGAGCAGGCCCCTTCGACCGGCTCCAGCGCCTCGGACCGCTCGAGCCAGTCAGCGGAGCCGCCCTCACCGAGCAGCTCCCGGGCGCAGTCCTCCGCCGGCCCCGCCCCCCAGACCTCGTCGACACCCACCTACACCGTCGTGCCCGGCGAGAGCCTGTGGTCGATCACCGCCCGCCTTCTGCCCGCCGGATCCGGCCCCGAACAGATCGCGCAGGCCTGGCCGGTCCTGTATCGCGCCAACTCCGACGTCGTCGGCGCCGACCCGTCACTGATCCGGCCCGGCACGGTCCTGAGTGTCCCGGACTCCCTGTCAGCACCGAGCACGACGACAGGAGGCCAGGCGCCATCACGATGAATCGCACCGCACCCGCACCGACGGCTTCCACCGTCGGCCTCGAATGCCGTCACCAGTTCACCTCACACTTCGTGCCCACCGGGCACCCGCCTACTCTCAGGAGCCCGCCATGACCGCCACCACCCGAACCACTCAGCCCGTGCACCGCAAGACCGGCCCGCAACGCCGCAGCCGCCCCGCACCGAGTCACCCGACGCCGACTCGTGCCGTTCCGCAGAAGCCCTCCAGGCCGGCGAACAGCTCGGGATCCGTCACACAGGGGGGCTCTCTGACAAGACAGCCGAGCACCGGCACCGACGCCTCACGCACGGCCGCGATCGTGGTGACTGCCGCCAGCGAGGTCCTGGCCGGACTGCGACCCGTGGACCACCTGGTCCGCTGGACGAGCCCCTCCCTGTTCGAGGCCATCGCCCGCCGAGCAGGCCTGGCCGCACGGATCCTCGGGCGCCAGGCGAGCCCGCGAAGACCACGCATCCGCAGCGTACGCACCGAGCTGACGATGTCGGGGGCCTGCGAGGCAACCGTTCTCCTGGAGGAGGGAAACCGGGTCCGGGCCGCGGCGGCACGCCTGGAGCTGTTGCGCGAACGCTGGATCCTCACCAGCCTGGAGATGGCGTGATCCCGTCGGAGCCCGGTTGGTCACCGGGTTCCGACGGGATCGTCCGCAGTCCTGTCAGCTCTTACTGAGCCTCAGTGCCGGCGCCTCTTCTTGGAGCGACGGCGCTCGGCCCGGTTGCCGCCGGAGTCGGAGGCCCTGCGCGAGGAGGCTCCCGATCTCTCCTCCTCACCGGACTCGCTGGGCCCGGAGTAGGTGACTCGCTGCTCCATGGACGCCTGGCCGGTGTCCCCCAGAACCGTGCCGTGCCCCTGGCCGTTCGCCTGACCCACGCGGATACCGGCTGCTGCGGTGGCGTTGGCCTTGGCAACCGCCTGGGCGGCCTCGACGGTACCGTCCTCGGCGGCGCGCTGGGCGGCGGCGTCGAAGCGGGCGACATTGGCGAAGATCTGCTCGACGGTCTCCTCCCGGATCCCCCTCCATCATCGCCCGGAACATGCGGGCGCCCTCGTTGGCGTACTCCACGAGGGGGTCGCGCTGGGCCATCGCCCGCAGACCGATGCCCTCCTTGAGGTAGTCCATCTCGTAGAGGTGCTCCCGCCAGCGCTTGTCCACCACGGCCAGCAGGATGCGGCGCTCCAGGGTGCGCATGGGCTCCTCGCCGAGCTGGACGTGGGCCAGGGCATTGGCCTCGATACGCGCCTCGGCGTCCTCGTAGGCCACGGCGACGTCCTCGCTGAGCTCCTCGATGAGGCGCTCCGAGGTCAGTACGTCCTTGCCGCCCAGCGCCTCGACGACCTCGTCCTGGGTCAGGCCCACCGGGTAGAGGCGGCCGAGCTCGCCCCACAGAGCGTCCAGGTCCCACTCGTCGGGGCGGCCCTCGGCCGTGCCGGCCTCAACGATGGAGGTGACGGCCTGGGTCCGGAAGGCCTCGATCTGAGGCTCGAGGTCCTCACCGTCCAGGACGCGGCGACGCTCGGAGTAGACCTTCTCGCGCTGCTCGGTCATGACGTCGTCGTACTTGAGGACGTTCTTGCGGATCTCGTAGTTGCGCGACTCCACCTGACGCTGGGCCCCGGCGATGCCGCGGGTGACCATCTTGGACTCCAGGGGGGACGTCATCGGGGTAGGCGCCCGAGGACATGATGCGCTGGGCGAGCCCGGAGGCGAACATGCGCATGAGGTCGTCCTCCATGGACAGGTAGAAGCGGGACTCGCCCGGGTCCCCCTGACGGCCGGAGCGGCCGCGCAGCTGGTTGTCGATGCGCCGCGACTCGTGACGCTCCGTGCCCAGCACGTAGAGGCCGCCGAGCTCGACAACCTCGTCGTGCTCGGCCCGGCAGGCCTCCTTGGCGGCGGCGAGGGCCTGCGGCCAGGCCCTCTCATACTCCTCGGCGTTCTCCTCGGGGTCCAGACCGGCCTCCTTGAGGGCGGTGACCGCGATGTGCTCGGCGTTGCCGCCCAGCATGATGTCGGTTCCGCGCCCGGCCATGTTGGTCGCCACGGTGACGGCGCCCTTGCGCCCGGCCATGGCCACGACGGCGGCCTCACGGGCGTGCTGCTTGGCGTTGAGGACCTCGTGAGGAATGCCCTGCTCGCGCAGACGCTCGGAGAGGATCTCCGACTTCTCCACGCTGGTAGTGCCCACCAGGACCGGCTGGCCGACCTCGTGACGCTCGGCGATGTCGTCGACAACGGCGTCGAGCTTGGCCTCGACGGTGGTGTAGACGAGGTCGGGCTGGTCCTCACGGATCATGGGCTTGTTGGTGGGGATCGGGACGACGCCGATCTTGTAGGTGCCGGCGAACTCGGCGGCCTCGGTCTCAGCGGTACCGGTCATGCCCGAGCGCGAGCCCTCGGGGTAGAGGCGGAAGTAGTTCTGGAGGGTGATGGTGGCCAGGGTCTGGTTCTCGGCCTTGATCTCCACACGCTCCTTGGCCTCGATGGCCTGGTGCATGCCCTCGTTGTAGCGGCGGCCGGGCAGACACGGCCGGTGTGCTCATCCACGATGAGGACCTCGCCGTCACGCACGATGTAGTCCTTGTCCCGGTGGAAGAGCTCCTTGGCCTTGATGGCGTTGTTGAGGAAGCCGATCAGGGGGGTGTTCTCCGACTCGTAGAGGTTGTCCACCCCCAGGTAGTCCTCCACCCGCTCGATGCCGGCGGACAGCACACCCACGGTGCGCTTCTTCTCATCGACCTCGTAGTCCTTGCCTGCGCGCAGGCGCTCGGAGATCGTGGCGAACTCCTTGTACCACTTGTTGACGTCGCCACTGGCCGGCCCGGAGATGATGAGCGGGGTCCGGGCCTCATCGATGAGGATGGAGTCGACCTCGTCGACGATGACGAAGGCGTGGCCGCGCTGGACCAGGTCCTCGGGGCGCTGGGCCATGTTGTCGCGCAGGTAGTCGAAGCCGAACTCGTTGTTGGTGCCGTAGGTGATGTCGCAGTCGTACTGCTCACGGCGCTCGGCGGGGGTCTGGCCCACGAGGATGCAGCCGGTGGTCAGCCCCAGGAAGCGGTGGACGCGCCCCATGAGGTCGGACTGGTACTCGGCGAGGTAGTCGTTGACGGTCACGACGTGGACGCCCTTGCCGGTCAGGGCCCGCAGGTAGGAGGGCATCGTGGCCACGAGGGTCTTGCCCTCACCGGTCTTCATCTCGGCGATGTTGCCGCGGTGGAGCGCGGCCCCACCCATGATCTGGACGTGGTAGGGACGCATGCCCAGGACCCGGTCGGCCGCCTCCACCACCGTGGCGAAGGCCTCGGGAAGCAGATCGTCGAGAGTCTCACCGTCCTGGTAGCGCTCCTTGAGATCATCAGTCATCTCGCGCAGCTCGGCGTCGGAGAGCTCGCTGTACTCGTCGGCGAGAGCCTCCACCTGGTCGGCGATGGCATCAAGCTTCTTCAGGGTGCGGCCCTCGCCAATGCGAAGGATCCGGTCCACGATCGACACGCTGCATTCTCCCTTGGGACGTCATATTGCGAAGAGCGATGATGAGACGGATGCCGTCTCGGCGCGAGTCGCCGACTCGGCATAGGCTCAGGATCGGCTCAGGATCGGCTCGGCATCGGTTCAGGTCTCACCGGCTACCTGCCTCCGTACTCTAGTGGACCTCGGTGAGCGGCGGTCTTTCCAGCACCGAGATTCTTCCCACCGAGGACACGGACGGAGCAAGGGGCCACAGGGGGCGGCGATGGCGACCGCCCCGCCGCAATGTGGACCGCGAGCGCCAGCAGGAGCGGGAACAATCCTCCTGCGTCACAGTGAGGGCATGGCGCAGCACCGGCACGAGCCTTGGCATCCCACCGCACTCCGTCTGCCGCTGGACCTGTGGGCGGGGTTCTCACCGGGCCTGTCCCTGGGGCTGCCGACGAGCTGCGCGGGCTGCGGACGCTGGGAGACGGCGCTGTGCCCGCGGTGCCGGGAGCTGCTCGAGGCGGAGCCCTTCGCCGTGGAGCACGCCGACGCCGCCGGCGACCTGGACATCCAGGCCCTGGCGTCCTACACCGGTCCGGTGCGCACCATGGTTCTGGGGTGGAAGAACGGCGCCCGGGAGGACCTGTCGGAGGTGATGGCCCGCTCCGGTCGGCACCTGGGGCGCTGGTGGGCGCAGACGCACGCGCCGGACGAGGTCTGGGCGGACCCTCCCCGGGGCACGCGGGCTCTGCTCGTGGTCCCGGCACCCTCCGGGGTCGCGCGCCGTCTGCGCGGCCGGTTGGTGGCGGCCCGCCTGGCCGACGCCGTCACCCGGGGGATCTCCGAGCAGTGGGCCGAGCAGGTGCGCTCCACGTCCCCCGCCGCCCCGTCGGTCCTGGAGGTGGCGGCTCCGACGTCGACTCCCGGGGGGGCCGACCGCCGCGCTCGTGCTGAGCACGGACCTGCTGCGGCGTCGGGGCGGCGGGGCGCACCAGGCGGGTCGATCCGCCCGTCAACGGCGGGGCAACCGCGCCGCGGCTGCGCGCCTGCTGGCCCCCGTCGCCGGCCTGCCGGTCCTGCTGGTCGACGACGTCGTGACCACCGGGGCCACTCTGGGCAGCTGCGCCCGGGCACTGCGGGCGGACGGCGGGCGGGTGCTGGGAGCCCTGGCACTGAGTGCCGCCCCCGCCTCCGGCGCATGCGCGCGTCACGGTGCCGGCCAGACCCTCCCCGACGGTCCCGGGACGCGGCAGCCCCGTGACGTCGATTGATCCGGGAGCGTCCGCCTTGTCCGCCTGCGGCGATCAGGAGGCTTCTTCTGGGCGTGGCGCGTACGGAAAGGAGGCATGAACAGCCCCATATGGTGTACCTTGTGTGGCACAAAGCACAGGCGGTTCCGACGCCGACAAGGACGGTCGGCCGGGGCCCGCCTCGGTGCCTGAGGGCCCTCACGAGGTGATCAGGAGGTGATGACACCAGTCCCGAACCCGCCGTGAGACGTGGCGGGTACTTGTCACACGGCCCGTCAGGGCCGGCCCACGAGCCCAGAAAGAGGTTCCACCATGGATATCACCGTCGTCGGTCGTAACGCCGAGATCAGTTCTCGCCTGCGCGACTACGTCGAGGACAAGGCCGTCAAGGTTGAGCAGTTCGACCCCCGGGTCCAGCGCGTCGAGGTGGAGGTCACCCATGAGCGCAACCCGCGTCAGGCCGACACCGCCGAGAGAGTGGAGATCACCGTCGTCTCCAAGGGCCCGATCATCCGGGCGGAGGCCTCCTCCTCGGACCGCTTCGCCGCTTTCGATATCGCCATGGGCAAGCTGACCGAGCGCCTTCGCCGGGCCAGGGACCGCAAGAAGGACCACCACCGCCGTCACACCGTGGCCGCACCGAATGAGAACCTCCAGACAGCACGCGACACGGAGGAGCCCCTCGTCCCCGAGACCGATGACGCACCGATCGAGGACTCCCCCTCCGCACCCACCGAACCGGGCGTCGCCGTTGAGGCGCAGCTCGGCGACTCCCCGGTGATCGTGCGTCAGAAGCTGCACGAGGCCAGGCCGATGACCGTTGACGAGGCCCTCTACCAGATGGAGCTCGTGGGGCACCCCTTCTACCTGTTCATCGAGAAGTCCACCAAGCAGCCCTGCGCCGTCTACCACCGGCATGGATGGACCTACGGCGTCATCCGCCTGGACGCCCAGGTGCTGTAGCCCGTCCGGCCCCGCATCGCGGGGTCCGTCCTGATATCCGGGTGCTCCGCGGTCCTCACCGACCGGGGGCACCCGGAGTTGCGTGACCGAGGGCGTCACCGGGGTAAGAGTCGGGCGGCGGGAGCGGGTGGAGGGGTCAGGGCAGGGGGAAGGAGGGTGTCGGTGACCTCCGAGGTGAGCACCCGCCACATCGCGCCACGACGCTGCCAGGTCTGTCCGTGCTCGTCGACGATGAGAAGGGACTCCTCGGAGCGGTCGGAGATGACGGAGCGTGCACCGCGCACTCCGACCAGCGTGTTGACCGCACCGCCGACCTGGATGAGACGCACCTCCGGCACGCCCCCGCCCTCGGTGCCGGCAGCGGCCAGGACGCATACGGCATTGGGGGCGCACCAGGAGAGTCCGCGCGTGCCCGACCCGCTGGCGCGAGGCATCTCCAGGGCAGGCCCCAGCCCGGTGGGACGGCCGTCCTGGTCCCTGATGATGACGGCGACGGCAACCCGCCCGTCGGTTCGACGCACGGCGATCCGCTCGGACTCCACGGACAGGTCGAAGGCCGTCACCGCGCCATTCTGCAGCCAGGGCAATTCCAGGGTGGCACGCTGCCCCGAGCCGTTGACGGCGGTGAGCCGCCCCTCGGCCAGCAACCAGGCCCAGCCGTGCCGGTCACCCAGCGGCGCCCCCAGCCCACCAGCGCCCGCGGAGGGATCCCCTACCGAGAGGATGACACTGGCGGACTGCTGTCCCCGGGGCAGACGCAGCAGGCTTGAGGCCGACAAGGCGTAGACGGCCCCGTCCGCCCCCAGGCTCGGGCTACGGGCATCAGTGGTCCCCAGAACCCGGTCGGTCGCCAGGGTGACACGCCTCGCCCCCGAGCCACGGACGACGGAGCCCTCCGACATCCCCACGACACCTCCGACCTCGGGGGCCATCGGTGTCAGCTGGGCGGGGGCACCGAGGTCGACGGTGCCCGCGAGCACCCGGACACGGTCGATGCCGCTGATCTGAACGAGGCTCTGCTCGATCTGGGCCACCATGAGCCGACGGTCCTCCTCCGAGGCGGGGTCGGAGTCCGCACTCAGGTGAACGGTGGCGGTGCCCGCCTCGACGACGACACCCGCCCCGCCCGCCCGGCGTTGGGCGGGATGAGGCTGAAGGCCCCCTTCGAGAGCCACTCCGACGGCCCGGCCAGCAGCCCTGCGACGAGGGAGTCGGCCTGCGAGCTGCGCGGGTACCACCTCAGCTCGGGGACGAACCTGGACCGATCACCGGACAGGAAGGCCAGAGAGCTGACCGCGAAGTTCTGCATGAGCCGGGAGAAGGGCAGCAGGATGCCCTGGGGCAGACCGACGATGCGCCACTGACCGGTGGAGTTGGTGGCCAGGGAGAACTCGCCGTCGTAGGTGGCCCCCTCCTGGGCGGGGGTGAAGACGCCCAGGGAGTCCAGGACCCCCACCTGCCCGGAGGTCACCCTGAAGGAGCCGTTGGCCGCCACGGAGACCTGCGGCTCGGTCGACCCGCTGTAGGCGCTCACCGTCGCCAGGGGCCTCCACTGCGCGACGGCGTGATCACTGAGGAACTGCTTGGCGGTGGCGAAGTCGTCGGAGAACCCGGCGATGGCGGCGCGCAGGAAACCGTTGACGATGTCCTCGGCCGAGTCCCCCTCGCCCGGTCCTGGCGCGGTCTCGATGAGGGCGTTGGTGTCGGAGGCGGCCACCCCGGAGCGGGTGACGCCGCTGGAGCTCGGAAGCGCTGTGCAGCCGGCCAGCATGCCGGCTGCCGTGGCCGACAGCAGCCCCAGCGCGCTGCGTCGCGACGGGGAGGACGGGGCCGTCCCGGAGGTCTCGAGGGCCTCGGTGAACTCGGTGAACTCGGGGGACGTGCGCCCCCCCGGTGAGCGCCTTGCTGTTCATCGGCTGCTTCATCGGCGCCACCCCTCTTCCTCAGTCTCCTCGGGTGTGCGGGTGGCGGGCTCCTGGCCGGGAAGGACGACGACGACCCGGCCGACGTCCTCGGTGACCGCCTCATGGCTCTCCCCGGCCAGAGGGATGTCCCCCAGGACGACGCTCTGGCGCGCCCGGCGCGTGGCGGGCGCGGGCCCCAGGGGTCCGACCGGGGAGAAGGAAGACTCCTCATCGATCGGCATGCCGGCACGGGCCACGGCGGGCGCGTCCTGCGGGACGAGCTCGAGCGGCCCGGGACCACTCAGCCGACCGGGACCACCGTCGGCCCCCTGGGTGCGGGGCAGGACCAGCAGGAAGGAGGAGCCGTCGGCCGGCCACCCCCAGGCCGACAGGCGACCGCCGTGCAGACGGGCGTCCTCCATGGCGATGGACAGTCCCAGGCCGGTTCCTCCCAGGCTGCGCTTGCGCGAGGGGTCGGCGCGGTAGAAGCGGTCGAAGACCTTGGTGACGACATCGGGACTCATTCCGATCCCGTGGTCGCGCACCCGCACCGCGACCGCGTCGTCGTCCACGGCGACGGTGACGTCCAGCGGTTTGCCCTCGCCGTGCTCGAGCGCGTTGACCACGAGGTTGCGGATGATGCGCTCGACCCTGGTGACATCGATCTCCGCGGTGGCCGGATCCTCGGGAAGGTGAAGGCGCAGCTCGGTGCCGGTGGCCTCGAAGTGGAACTGGGTCGTCTCGATAACGGTGTCGACCACCTGGGCGAGGTCGATCTCCTCCAGTCGCAGCTTGACGTTTCCGGAGTCGATACGGGAGATGTCCAGCAGGTCGGTGAGCATGGTCTCGAAGCGGTCCACTGAGCTCGACAGGACCTGGATGCTGCGCAGGGCGAAGGGATCGGAGATCTCCTCACGCGCGTCCTGGATCTGTTCAGTGGCCAGGCGGATCGAGGCCAGCGGGGTGCGCAGCTCGTGGGAGACGTCGGAGACGAAGAGGCGCTGCACCTTGGACAGGGACTCCAGGCGCTCGATCTGGTCCTCCAGCGAGGTCGCCATGTGATTGAAGGACCTGGCCAGGGTGGATATCTCGTCCTCCCCCTCAATGCTCAATCGCTCGGCCAGCAGCCCGGAGGCCAGCCGTTCAGCGGCCCGTGCGGTGTGCCGCACGGGGCTGAGCACCCATCTGGTGAAGGCCCACACCACGACGATGAGGATGGCCAGGAAGCCCAGCCCGCCAATGGTGATGTTGCGGGAGGCCAGGGAGACGATGCGCTGCTCGCTGGCGAGGCTGTAGACGAGGTAGAGGTCGTACTCCCCGGCCAGGGGCAGGCTCACCCGGGTCCCCACGATGAGGCCCGGATCCGTGCCCCCCTCATTGTTGGGAACGGACACCGACTGCCAGTACTGCGCCCGCGCCCCGCCCTCGTCGAGGGCACGGGACATCTCACTGGTGATGAGGGAGCGCAGACGGGTGTCGGTCTCCAGGTCGTTGACGACCGTCGTCGAGGTCTCCTCCTCGTTGCGCAGCATGAGAACCCCCACCCCTCCGGAGGAGGAGATCGAGTTCTTGGCACCGTTGACCTGCTGCTCCGCCGTGGCCGAGACCTCATCAACGGTGACTGCCGTGGTCGAGTCGAACTCGGCCTGGGCGACGCTGGCGCGCAGCGCGGCGTCGGTAAGGATGACGTCACGCTGATCGGCGAACACCTCGGAGCGGATGCGGTCGGTCACGAAGGTCAGCAGCAGCACGATGAGGAGCAGGCCGATGACGGTGGCGGTGCACACCATGCGCACCTCAAGGCTGCGGCGCAGCAGCCCCGGCAGAGGCAGACGCCGAACCAGCCGCTCCTCCGCAGTGCCCACCGATGACCCCATCGACGTGCCCACTGAATTACGCATCGGGTTCATTGTATGGCGCCCGATGCGCTGTCGCTCACGCCGATTCGCCGACCCTGTAGCCGACACCGCGCACCGTCACCACGATCGAGGGACGCTCGGGGTCCTTCTCGATCTTGGCCCGCAGGCGCTGAACGTGGACGTTGACCAGACGGGTGTCGGCCGGGTGCTGATAGCCCCACACCTGGCTGAGGAGCTCCTCACGGGTGAAGACCTTCCACGGCGAGCGGGCCAGGGTCACCAGCAGCTCGAACTCGAGCGGTGTCAGGGAGATGACCGACTCACCGCGCTTGACCTGGTGACCGGCGACATCGATGTCGAGGTCCCCGGCACGCACGTGCTCGGCCGCCCCGGGGTTGGTGCGGCGCAGACGGGTGGAGACGCGGGCCAGCAGCTCCTTGGACTTGAAGGGCTTGGTCACGTAGTCGTCCGCGCCCGCCTCGAGGCCGGCGACGACGTCCTGCGTGTCGGTCCGCGCGGTCAGCATGATGATCGGCACGTCGGACTCGGAGCGGATGAGCCGGCAGATCTCGACGCCGTCGAGCCCCGGAAGCATGAGGTCGAGCAGGACCAGATCGGGGTTGACCTCATGGAAGGTGTCCAGGGCCTTGGCCCCGTCATGACAAAGTGTGGGCGTATAGCTCTCCGACTCAAGCATGATGCCGATCATCTCGGCCAAGGATGCATCGTCGTCGACGACCAGAATGCGCGTGCTCATAGCCCGTATCTTGGCATGAGCCCAGGACCCGAGGGACATCCGGACCAATGAGGTGGCGTCCACAGTTTCCTCAGGATTTTAAGAGATTTCCTTCAGTTACGGGAAAACGGCGTCAGAGCGCCCAAGAGCCGGAATTATTGCGGCCGAACCGTGATCTTCGAGAGGCCCCGGACCCGGCCCGGACACGCACATGGAGCCTCACGCAGCCCCCTGCAGCAGGATTTCCTCCTTCAGGGGGAGGGCCAGGTGACGGCTGAGCATGACAGCATGGGCTTATGAGTACCGACTCCCACCCTGACAATGTCAGCCCGAGCGGCGGCCCGGATCGTGAGACTCCCGCCGACCCCGGCCACGACGTCGCCGGAGGCGGCCAGGACGGATGGCAGGCCCCGGACGCCGGGACATTCACAGGGGCCTCCTCCTACCCGTCACAGGGCTCAGCACAGGGATCGCAGTATCCCGGCTACGGCAGCTATCACACACCGCCGGTCGGCCAGCCCGGGTACCCGCCTCACAGCCCCAGCGGCCAGCCCGGCTACGGAGGCGCCTCGGGGCCCGGTTACTCCCCTTATCCCGGCGCCCCCGGTGGCCAGGCGGGCTACGGCGGCTACGCGTCGGTCCTGGCCCCCAAGCCGTCGATCATTCCGCTGCGGCCGCTGTCCATCGGGGAGATCCTCGGAGGCGCCTTCGAGTCCCTGCGCGCCAACCCCAAGGCGATGTTCGTGCCCTCGCTGGTGGTGATGAGCATCGTAGGACTCCTGTCCGCCGGAAGCCTCGTGCTGTTCCTGTCCCGGCTCGACACGCCAGGCGTGATAGCCGGGTCCGGTGAGATCACTGAAGCGGAGGCCCAGGCCAGCCTGGACCAGCTCGGATCGTCGTTCGTGGGCCTGTTCGCCCAGCTCGGCGTGACCGTCGTGCTGGGCACGATGGCCACCTCGATCATCGTCGGTCTGCTCATCGTGACCGTCTCACGCACCATCCTGGGCCGCAAGGCGTCCCTGAGCGATGTGTGGCAGCGAACCAAGCCGCGAGCCTGGGCACTCATCGGTCAGACGCTCCTCATCCAGCTCATCCTCCTCGTGGTGACGGCCGTCTTCGTCGCGATCGCCGCCGGTATCGGCTGGGCGCTCCTGGGGAACATCATTACCAACGGGGCTGACGAGGACTCCGCCGGAGTCATCATGCTCGCCGTCCTGGTGATCCTGGCGGTGACCGCCGTGCTCGGACTGTCGCTCTTCGCCCTGATGTGCAAGCTGTGCCTGGCACCGGCGGCGCTGGTCCTGGAGAACATCGGCGTCCTCGAGGGGATCTCCCGCTCCTGGACCCTCACACGGGGCTACTTCTGGCGGATCGTCGGCATCCGCCTGCTCTCCTTCCTCATCGTCCTCGTCGCCAGCCAGGCGGCGTCCTACGGCGTATCCCTCATCACGCAAGGGCTCGTGTACGCCGCTCCGGACGCCGTGATCGTGCTCATGGCGTTATCGACGCTGCTCAACAGCCTCGTCCAGGCCGCTATTCTGCCCTTCGACTCCTCCGTGATCGCGCTCATGTACACCGACCTGCGGATGCGCTCCGAGGGCCTGGACGTCGAGCTGCGTCGCGCCGCCGAGTATGAGCCGGCCGTGGTCCCTCTCAGCATGATCGGCACCAAGGCCCCGGCGACCCCCGATGCCGACGAGGCGCGGCGCGCCGCGGAAAAGGAGCTCTCCCGTCCGATCTACCACGATCATCATGATCTGTGGGACCGGATCTGGAGCTGGCTCCGGGAGCACTTCAACACCGACGGCATGGTCCCAGGGGTTCCATCCTGGATGTCAACGGTCATCGTGGTCCTCGTCGTCGCGGCCGGTATCGCGCTGCTGATCCTCCTGCTGACCAGGATCTCCTCGACGCGCCGGGTATCGACGCCACCGTCGCTGTCCGTGCTCACTGACGACCGTGATGCCACCACCCTGACCCGGGCCGCAGACACGGCGGCCGCGCAGGCCGACTTCGCCACCGCCGTCGTCGAACGGTTCCGCGCCATCATCCGTTCCCTCGACGAACGCGGGATCATCGACGAGTACCCGGGCATGACGGCCCTGGAGGCGGCCGCACTCACCCACCAGGCCCTCGGCGAGCACCGGCTCATGGCCCCGCTGCACGAGGCCGCTCACCTGTTCGACGCCGTCCTCTACGGCCGAGTGGTCTCCACCAGCTCCCAGGACCAGCAGATGCGCGAGCTCGCCGATCAGATGGCCACGGTCACGCTGCCCGCCGGACGTGCCCTCGTCGGCGCCTCCACCGCGGCCCCGGGGGCGCCGGCATGAGCGCGCCCACAACGACATCGCCGCAGTCCGCGCCCCCACCCTCCCCTGGCGAGGCCTCCGCGGCCCAGGCGACAGGCCCGCGTTGGTCCCAGCGCTGGCGCCGGTGGCGACCGGGTGTCATCGCTGTGACCCTCATGCTCGTCCCCGCCCTGCTCACCGTGTGGGCGCGGACCACCACCTCCACGATCCCTCTGGCCATCGACAACCCCAAGGACTGGGGAACCATGGCCGTCGCCGAGCTGCTGCGCCACGAGGGGGTCTCGGTGAGTAAGGCGAGCAGCCTCTCCGAGGCCGTGGATGCCAGTCGCCAGGGCGCGACCATCGCCGTGGTCAACGCCGACCAGCTCAGCGACCAGGACAGGCGGGCCCTGGCCCAGGCGGGGGGAGACGTCGTCGTCATCGGTGCCAAGGGGGGCGGCAACGCCTTGGCGGGACTGACGGATATGACCGCCAAGGGCACCGCGGCATCGACCTCCTCCACCCTGGCGCCGCAGTGCGACGACGCCGACGCCCAGGCCGCCCGGAGCCTGGCCGGTACACGCGCCTCCGTGTCCCTGCAGGGCGATGACGACGCCGTCGGCTGCTTCCCGGTGGGCAAGGACCGCTACGCCTACGCCACCGACTCCCTGCCCAGCGGTGCCACCCTGCGTGTGCTGCCCGACCCCGCACCGGTGGCCAACGCTCACCTGGCCCAGAAGGGGCACGCGGCCATGGGCGTGCGCGCGCTGGGCCATCACAGCCGTGTCCTGTGGCTGGACGGGCAGCGCATGAAGACCCCTTCCTTGTGGAACTCCCCCTCCACACCCCCCTGGCTACCGGTCCTCATCCTTCAGCTCATCGTCATCGCCGGAGTGCTGGCCATTGTCCAGGGGCGTCGCTTCGGCGGCATCGTGAGTGAGGACCTGCCCGTCGTCGTGCGCTCCACCGAGACCACGGTGGCGCGCGGGCGTCTCTACCGCCAGGGCTCGGACCGCCCCCGGGCGGCTCAGGCCCTGCGCTCGGGTACCGCACTGCGTCTGGGCGCCGCCCTGGGCCTGCCCCCCGGGGCCTCGCGTCGCGACGTGATCGCCGCCGTCGCCATGGCCTCGGGCGCCGCTCCGGCCACGGTGGACTCTCTTCTCTACGGTCCGCCACCCTCCAGCGACGACGCCCTGGCCACCCTGGCAGTTCAGCTTGATCAACTCGAGAGCGAGGTTCACTCCGTATGAGCATGGACAGCACCGACCCCACCCGCGAGCCGGGCACCGCAGGTGATGCGAAAGCCGGCGTCCCCCACCTGCGGGCTCCCGGGGGCCCGCAGGCCCCAGGCACCCGCGGCGCCACCCAGGCCCCCCAGCCGTCCCCCCATGGGGAGGCCGGCTCCGACCCGCGCAAGCGCCTGGTGGCCGTGCGCAGCGAGGTGGGCAAGGCCGTCGTCGGCCAGGAGGCCGCCGTGACCGGACTGGTCATCGCCCTGCTCGCCGGCGGGCACGTCCTGCTCGAGGGAGTCCCCGGCGTGGCCAAGACCCTCCTGGTGCGGTCGCTGGCCACAGCGCTGGACGTGGAGACCAAACGCATCCAGTTCACCCCCGATCTCATGCCCGGGGACGTCACCGGCTCTCTCATCTACGACTCCCGCAGCGCGCAGTTCTCCTTCCGGGCCGGCCCCGTCTTCACCAACCTCCTGCTGGCTGACGAGATCAACCGCACCCCACCCAAGACGCAGTCGGCGCTGCTGGAGGCCATGGAGGAGCGCCAGGTCTCCGTTGACGGCGAGCCCCGGGGCCTGCCGGATCCGTTCATGGTGATCGCCACCCAGAACCCGGTGGAGTATGAGGGGACCTACCCGCTGCCGGAGGCCCAGCTGGACCGTTTCCTGCTCAAGCTGGTGCTGCCCCTGCCCGAGCGGGCCCAGGAGATCGAGGTGCTCTCCCGTCACGCCTCGGGATTCGATCCACGTCACCTGCCCTCGGCAGGACTACGGGCGGTCGCCGGGGTCCAGGACCTGGCTCAGGCCCGGGCCCAGGTGAGCACCGTCGGAGTCACGCCGGAGGTGCTGGCCTACGTGGTTGATCTTGTGCGCGCCACTCGCTCCATGCCCTCGGTGGCCCTGGGGGTCTCGCCCCGCGGAGCCACTGCGCTCCTGGCCGCGTCGCGGGCCTGGGCATGGCTCGCCGGCCGGTCCTTCGTCACTCCTGATGACATCAAGGCGCTGGCCCTGCCGACTCTGCGCCATCGCATCAAGCTGCGCGCCGAGGCCGAGATGGAGGGCATCACCCCTCAGTCCGTCATCGAGTCCGTGCTGAGAACCGTTCCGGTCCCGCGCTGAGGCGTGGCCTCGGACGGCCAAGAGCAGCACAGACACCGTTCACCTGACCGACTCACGACAGGAGTGGCATGTTCCTGACGATGCGCGCCGTGTGGGCGATGCTTGCGGGGATCGCCCTGGTCCTCATCGCGCCGCGCCCGGCGACCGTGCTGGCCTGGGCCGGCGTGGTCATCGTCCTCGTCATCATCGACGTGGTCTGCGCCCCCTCGCCCGGAGTGCTGCGGGCCTCGCGCTCGGTGAGCCACGGAGTGAGGCTGGGCGAGTCGATCACCGCGACGCTGACGCTGACCAACACCGGTCGGCGCACGGCCCGCCTCCTGCTGCGCGACGCCTGGCCTCCCAGCGCCGGGGCGACCCACGAGCGCGGGACGATGACGCTCCCGCTGCCCAGCGCCGTCGCCACTCCACGGTACTCACGCCCCGACGCCGGGGGGATCGTGAGGCGGGACCGCTGACCATCAGGGTGATGGGGCCTCTGGGCATCGCGGGGCGCCAGGCGTCATTGAGCGTTCCGGCCTCCGTCCGGGTCCTGCCGGCCTTCCGCTCACGCCACCACCTGCACTCGCGCCTGGCCCGGCTGCGGGAGATGGACGGACGCAGCGCCGTCATGGTGCGCGGTGAGGGGACCGAGTTCGACTCCCTACGGGAGTACGTCGTCGGAGACGACGTGCGCTCCATCGACTGGCGCTCCACGGCCCGGCGAGGCGAGGTCCTGGTACGCACCTGGCGCCCGGAGCGTGATCGGAGAGTTCTCATCATCATCGACTCAGGTCGTCTGTCGGCCGCCCGGTTGGGAGACGCCCCCAGGCTCGACGCCCAGATCGAGGCCACTCTGCTGCTGGCGGCCCTGGCCTCCCACGCCGGAGACCGGGTCGACGTCCTGGCCATGGACGACGCCGTGCGCGCGCAGGTGCGGGGCAGCGCCGGACCGGTGCTCATGACCGAGCTGGCCGAGCACCTGACGGACGTGGAACCGCGCCTGACCGAGCTCGACTGGACCCTCGTGGCCTCCCTGGTGCGCACGACGCTCTCGCAGCGTGCGCTGGTCGTTGTCATCTCCGCCCTGGACGGCAGCGGTGGGGACGCGACGATGATCCGGACGCTGGCGACGCTGGCCCGGGATCACACGGTCGTTCTCGCCTCGGCCCTGGACCCCGAGCTGGAGGAGCTCAGGGCGGCGCGTGACGACACTGACTCCGTGTACGTGGCCGCCTCCGCGGAGAAGGACCTGGTGGAGCTGGAGGCTGTACGTCGCCGCCTGCGCCGTGGCGGGGTCGAGGTCGTGGAGGCTGCGGACCAGGGGCTCGCTCCCGCACTGGCCGACCGCTACCTGGACCTCAAGGCGGCGGGGCGGCTATGAGACGCACTGTGGCGACACCCGACTCAGCCGGCCTCGGGCTGAACGTAACCGGCCTCGTCGTCGTCCTCAAGGTCCCCCGTGGCTCCCACGGCAACGGCGGAGCGCCCCAGGATGAGCGTGTAGGCCCACAGCAGCGCCAGCGCACCGGCTCCGATGGTGATCTTGACCGGCCAGGCAATGGGGGCCGGAGTCACGAATGCCTCAATGAGTCCGGCGATGGCCAGGGCGACGGTCAGGCCCACGGCCACCGTGATGAGGGCGCGCCCCCTCCGCGGCCAGTGCGGCGGCGCGTCTGCGGGGGCCGGGGACCAGCATGGTCCAGAAGAGCTTGAGTCCGGCCGCACCGGCGATGAAGATGCAGGTCAGCTCCAGCAGGCCGTGAGGCGAGATGAGCGAGAAGAACACGCCGAGCATGTCGTGGTCGGCCATGATCGCCCCGGACTGTCCCACGTTGACGGCGTTCTTGTAGAGCATGACGAGCGGCACGAAACCGGTGATCCCGCCAGCCACGCAGATCGCTGCGAGGCGGGCGTTGTTCGTCCACACCACCGCGGCGAAGTCTGGGGCGGAGTAGGTGGAGTAGTAGGACTCGAAGGCCTCATGGGCGTAGGTGTCCAGCTTCTCAGGGCTGCCCAGGGCGGCCATGGCCTCAGGACTGTGCAGGGTCCACACCCCCACCACCAGTGCCAGGGCGATCTCGGCGACCATCACCCCGCAGGTCCACCAGCGGATGCGGTACAGGGCCGCGGGCACGGACTGGAGAACGAATCGACGCACCGAGTGGCTCCTCACCTCCCGCGTTCCGGTCAGACGGCCACGAGCCGTGGCCACTCGGGAGGACAGCTCGGCGATGAGCTGCGGATCCGGCGCGGCCGAGCGCACCCGCGACAGATGGCGGGCACAGGTGCGGTAGAGAGCCACGAGCTCATCGGTCTCGGCGCCGCTGAGATGGCGGCGCCCCACGAGCACGTCGAGGCGTTCCCACTGATCACGGTGCGCTGCAGAGAAGGCATCAAGATCCACGCAAGGAGTCTGTCACGATGACCGCGTCACCCATATCCTCCGAGCGAATGATCGAGCCCGAGCTGCTCATCACCGGCGAGGCGGTCGCCCTGGACATCACCCCGGCGACGGTCGCCAATCGCATCACCTCGGGACTCATCGACTACGGCGTCTACGCCCTGGGGACAGGAGTGTCCGTGCTCGTGGTGATGGCACTGGCCGTCGCCGACGGCTCAGAGCTCGAGGACAATCTCGCGTTCCTCCAGGCAGTGCTGTCCCTGGTCGCGCTCGCCTGGCTGGTCGTCATCCCTTTGCTCGTCGAGTTCCTCAGCGGGGGCCGGAGCCTGGGCCGGATGGTGACCGGGGCCCGGGTGGTGCGGGACGACGGCGGCACCGTCAGGCTGCGTCACTGCCTGGTGCGGACACTGCTCGCCGTCGTCGAGATCTGGGGCACCTGGGCCGTACCGGCCCTGTGCGCCAGCGTCGTCTCCAAGCGGGGGAAACGGCTCGGGGACATGCTGGCCGGTACCTACGTGGTTCGAGAGCATCACCGCTCCCAGACGGCGCCACCGCTGCTCATGCCCCCCGAGCTGACCGAGTGGGCAGCGGGCACGGACCTGCGCGCCCTGCCCGGGGACCTGAGCCTGACGGCGCGCACCTTCCTGCAGCGCGCCTCCTCCCTCATGCCCGCCTCCCGCCACCAGCTGGGGCTGGAGCTGGCCTCTCAGGTCCAGGAGTACGTCTCTCCCCCACCGCCTGCGGGTACTCACCCCGAACGGTTCCTCGCAGCGGTCCTCACCGAGCGGCGCAACCGGGAGCTGGTGCTGGAGAGCCGCGACCGCCGACTGGAGGAGGACGTGCTCCGAGACATGGCTCGTCCTCCCTACGAGGTGGGCCCGGAGGCCCGACGGCGCTGAAGCCCCCTCCTCACACCTGGGACGGATCATCCGGGTTGGAACGGGGCGCGCCGCCTCATCCCAGCGGGTCAGGGTCGGGAGCGCACACGCGTCGTGCCTCGTGGACCAGGAGGATCGGCACGCCGTCGCGCACCGGGTAGGCCAGGCCCGCGTTCTGAGAGACGAGTGTCGGGTGACCGGCGTCGTCGATGCCGTCAACGAGCTCGTCCCCACTCAGCGGGCAGCGCAGACGGCCCTCAGCCCGGAGGGGAGGAGGCGCGGCTCGGGCACGGATGCGTTGTCCGGCAGGCTCATACGTCGTCCTTCTGTCCGCGCAGGACCCGCAGGTGTCCACGCCGCAGGATCTCGTCCTCGGCGATCTCCGGCGGGGGCGGCAGCGGGGCCGTCAGGGAGGCCGGCATGATCCCGCCGGGGCGAGGCCTGTGCTCGGCCGGCGAGGCGACCGGGCGCGGAGCGCGGGAGGCCTCACGAACGGCGTCGGCCAGGGCCAGGAGGTCGTCCTCACTGGGAGGCGCCGGCTCGAACTCGGTGGCCAGGCGGATGATCTGCCAGCCCCGGGGGGGCCGTGAAGGAGGAGACGTGCTTATCGCACAGGTCATAGGCCTCGGGCTGGGCCTCAGTGGCCAGCGGCCCCAGCACGATGGTGGAGTCCGCGTAGACGGAAGTCAGGGTGGCCACGGCTGGGCGCTCGCAGCCGGGCTTGCGGCAGTGTCGGACTCTTCTCACGCTCGCAGGTTACCGTGCCGCTGCCCGACGGTCATCCAGACGCCGCCTAGGCTGGCTGATGTGACCGACCTGTTCCCCTTCTCGCCCGGGCCGATTCCGCCGCGATCCGCCACTGCACCGGTGCGGCGCCCGGGCAGTCGTCGTGATCGTCACGGTCGGGGGCTGCGTGGTCCGCTCCTGCCGCCGAACCTCCCGGCCTGGCGCACCCGCGCCGAGCGCTTCGACGAGCTCGTCGTGGACGCTGCCCAGGACCTGGCCAGGCGTTGGCCGTCGGTGGACCAGATCCAGTTCGCCGTCGAGGAGGTCCCGCCCTCGGACCCGGCGCCCTGGGAGCGCTCGGTGGTGCTGGGACGCGGCTTCACCGCGGAGCCTCGCGCGGGGCTGCCGGCGCGCGTCGTCATCTACCGACGACCGGTGGCCTCCCGCGCCACGAACGAGGCGGAGCTGGCCGACCTGGTGCGCCGTGTCGTCGTCGAGCAGGTGGCCCTCATGCTGGGACGTCGACCTGAGAGATCGATCCGGGCTCGGCTCCGTAAGACGGACTCCCCCGCCCGGGGCGAAGGCCCGTCAGTCCAGCAGGATGCGACGCTGGGCCTGAACGGTGGCGTCGGGCTGAGCCGGCACGGTGGAGATGAGCGTCCCGTCCATGTCTCCCCCGGCCTGTGCGGTCACGATGGTGGCGGCGGCCAGGCCGCTGGAGGTGCGGGACGTCCCCGACGAGCTCTCCTGGTTTCCTGTGCTCAGGCGGACGGCGGCGACCTTGGCCGGAACCTCGACGACGACGGAGCCGCCCTTGGCGACCTTGACGTCCTGGCTCCAGGAACCGTCGAGGGAGGACAGGGTGACGGAGGTGGTCGCACCGCTGTTGGCCACAGTGACCGCGGAGCTCAGGGAGGACCCGCGCGGCACGGCCAGCAGGCCGGAGTCCGCGGCTCCCGGCAGGCCGGCCTGCGCCCATGCCTGGTCATGGATGAGGGCCTTGGAGCGCTGGGGGTACTCGGCACCGCTGCGCACCATACGGACAGCGGCTCCCACCGGCGTGCTCGAGGTGACCTGCACGCCGTAGGTGCCTGCGGGCACGCCGGCCAGCTGGATGTCGAAGACGGAGCCGGCATCGATGGTCACGGACTGCGCCCCGCTCAGCGGGCGGGCCCCGTCCTTGCCGAGCATGGTCACCGACACGGTCGCCGGAGCCTGGCCGGGATTGACGATGCGCACGGCCGGGGCGTCGGAGGAGTCGGCACCGGTCTTGGCCTCAGGAACCTCGCCCTGTGCGGCCGGCTCGACGATCTCCACACCCGGGATCACGAGGTCGGTGGCCGGGGAGGCTCCCGGGGTGATGACGTCGGTGCCGGCGGGGGTCTCCCCGTCGAGGGACTCGGTGACGAGCGTGGGCACCACGGAGCCGCCATCGGCCTCGACGGATACGGCGATGCGCGGGTCCTGGCTGCCCTTCGTCTCCAGGGGCAGCGAGGAGGAGCCGCCTGCGGGCACGGTGATCTCCCCGTTGCTGGGCAGGCTGAGTCGGCCGATGGATCCGTAAAGGGTGACCTTCGCGGTGGCGGGGGTGACGCCGGGGTTGGTCAGTCGCAGCTCGGACGAGGAGCCCGCTGCGATGGATCCGCCCACGATCCAGGACATGGCGGCCGGCTGGGTGCAGGGGGCGGCGGTGAGCCCCCTCAGGTCACCGTTCCTGGTCAGAGTCGTCACCGATCCGACGGCGTTGGCCACCCGGCCGTCGGTGGGGACGAGGGTGAGGATGCCGCCCTCGGCGGTGTTCATGGAGGTGGCGGTGTCGGTGGGGATGCTCCGCCCCGCGTAGGTGGCCGACTGGGCGGTCCCGGTTCCCTTCGCGGGAACGATGGCGGTGGTGGACTCCGTGGCGCCGACGTCGGTGCCCCGCAACGTATTGGTGGGCGCGTGGGGGCACACGTAGGTGGTGGCGCCTCCGGGCTGGGCCAGGCTCAGGGCCTGCAGCTGCGGGGTTGGCGTGGTCGGTGCGGCGTGCCCCCACCAGGTGACGCCTCCGATCGCTGTGGCGAGCGCGGCCGAGGTCAGGATGCCGACGCTGCGAGCGAGCGTCCGCCCCAGCGAACGGCGGTGGCGCCTGGGGCTGCGGGAGCCGCTCCGACGCTTCTCGGAGGGGGGCGTCGGGCCCGGCAGGGCCGGGGACCTCGGAAGCGGCAGCGTCGGCCACCCCCCTCGGTGTCAGCGCCGGCGTCATCCTCAGGGGCATCATCGGCGGAGGAGCTGTCCTGGTCCTGGGGCGCGGGGCTGCCAGCGGCCTCGTCGTCGGCCGTGTCGTCGACCTTGCCCACGGTGGTGGTCTCGTCCCCGGCCTGCTCCGGACCCGGGCTCGTCGACCCGCGCTCCAGGGCCTGGGGCTCGGACGTGTCCTTCGACTCCTGCTGGCTGTCGGCGTCGTCCTCACGGGGCTGAGTCATGAGGCCATCTCCTTTCCGCGTCGCAGGGGCAGCGCCGCCACCAGGGTCAGGGCCCAGACGGCCCAGATCGTGTAGGTCGCAGCGGCGGTGGACTTGCGGGTGTGGGTGACGACCAGCTGCCCGCCCTCGGAGCCGACGGTGAAGCCCTGCTTCCAGCTGCCGTCCCGGGCGGGAACCGTCGTGGCCTCGAGGCGTCGGCCGTCGAGGGTGGCGCTCCATCCGGCGTCGGCCCGCTCCACCATGACGAGGGTGCGGGTGCCCGTTCCAGCGGGGATCCGGGTGCGGGTCCCAGACCTGGTACCGGTGGAGGTGACCGGGGCGACCTCACCATCGGCGTCGACAAGGCTCAGACGGGCCGAGTCGGGGTGCGCCGAGGACGTGACCCGCCAGGAGTTCCCCGAGGTGGTCTGGGCGAGCTGTTCCAGTCCCGGCGTCGAGGCCAGACCCACGCGGGCCTCGGCGGTGACGGTGTCGCCCTCCTTGTGATCGAGCAGGACGACGGCGATGCCGTGGGCCGCCAGGGCGTCAGCGGCCCCCTTGTCCTGGCCGGCGGTGGCGCGCGTGACGATCTGGGCGAGCTCGGCGTCGGCAGGATCCTCCAGGACAAGAGCCTGGGCGGAGGAGGTGCTGCTGCGCCTCGTCCTCTGTCCGTCCTTGGTGGGCTTGAGTCCGGGGTCGGCCAGAGCCGCTGCGGCACGGGTGCGCGCCTCAATGTTGACCGCTCCGGGCAGGACGTCGCTGATCTGGGTGCCGGGCCCTCGCCAGATGGTGGCCTGAAGTCCCTGAGGGGTGGAGGTGAGTCTGAGAACTCTTCCGGCTGCCCCCGACCCTTGGAACTGCTCGGCGATGAGCGGGATCTGCTGGGGCGTGGAGTGCAGCGCCAGGACCTGCGGGTTGCTGCCGCGGTGGGCCTGGTAGGACCAGACGGCGCCAAGCACCACCGGGGCGAGCAGGACGAGGCAGGCCGCCGTCGTGAAGACCGTCCTGAGCCGGCGCGAGCCCGCCCGCTTCACCGTCGGGCCGGTCTCTGCCGAGGAGGCTGAGGAGACGGAGTCCTTCGCGCAGGTCGCGTCGGTATCCTCCCGGCTCCGGCGCTCCAGGGCTCGGCGGCCGCTTCCGACCCGCTGTCCGATCAGGGTCCAGATGGTCTCGCCGGCGGTCAGGGCCGCCGTGAGGAAACCGCTCAGTGCCAGGGACAGACCGGCTCTGCCCATCCGTTGACGGGAGTCAGGCCGTCTCCGGCGACGTCCGGGCCCAGCCCGGTCGGTGTGCGCAGGCAGAGCCCGCCCAGGACGAGGCCTCCCAGGGCCAGGAGGATGCCGGTGCGGGCGACCCGGACGCGCCGAGAGATGAAGAGACCGACGACGCCGAGGACCGGGACCAGCATGAGCAGTGCCCGGAGCAGGGCGCTCAAGGCCCCGGAGGACACGAGGGCGTCCATGTCCACTGGGGAGCCGGCCAGCAGGTCGAGACTGCTCGGTGCGGGCACGGAGATGGGCAGGCCGATGTCGGTCAGCAGCAGCCGGACCCCCTCGGCCCAGCCGGCCCTCTGACCCAGGCGCCAGGCGCCCCACCAGGCCGGGGCGGCCGTGACCACCATGGGAACCAGGGTGAGAATGAGCTTGAACCCGCGTCGCGTGGTCACCGACAGCAGCAGGATGATGACGGCCAGCACGGCCGCAGTGGCCGGGACGGCCGCGACGACGACGCTCAGCAGCAACCCCGCGACAGCGGCGGCCGTCGCCGACCCGTACCCGTACTTCTCCGTGGGGGGGCAGATCGACCTCGGTCTCCGGAGCGGCCGGGTCGGGGGCGTTGAGGGAGTCGAGAACCTCGCGCGCGGTCGCCAGGGCGGACGCCGCTCGGCCGGCCTCCTCGTCCTCACCACGGTCACGAGCGCCGTCGTCCGAGGTCGCGGCCTCGGCGTCGGTGGAGGCCGTCACGCTGGTGGTGCTCGGGTCCGCAGCAGCACCCACCGAGGCGTCGTCCGGGGCGGGTGTCTTCTCAGTGCCCCCCCTCCTGCGAGGACCCGGTATCGCCCTGGACGCTCGAGGCGGCCTGCGTCCCCTCGTCCAGGTGGGCGAGGTCGGTGACCTTCTCGGTGGAGAAGCGGTCGAGCTCGGCGCGTTCCTCATCGGTGAGCAGGTGAGCGCCCACCAGCCCGGACAGAACGAGGTCCCGCCGGTCGGCGCCCACGGCGCGGGCGAGGGCCAGTAGCGCCCAGGGAAGGACGAGGTGGACCAGGAGAGCACCGAGACGCCCCTGCCCCAGGGCGAGCAGGAGGCTGGGAGCCAGAGCCCACACGAGCGCCGCCCAGGCCCGCAGAACCACCTTCCGGGTCATCGTGCCGGCGGCGAACCATGCTCCCAGCGCCGCCAGGGGCACGGCCAGGAGCACCAGGGCGCTGATGAGCACGCCGGCCTCCAGCCCCACCAGCCGCCCCAGAGCCGCCAGCCCGGCCAGGATGGCCAGCAACGGGGTGACGCCTCCCGGATAGCCGTCAGCGGTGGCGATCCAGGTGCTCCAGGCGGTGTCCCACATCTGGCGCCAGCCGCCGCTGAACAGGGGCAGGGCCCCACCGGTGATGGAGCGGGTGAGCAGCAGCCGGGACAGGCCGTAGGTGCTCAGCGCCAGCACCAGCACCATGACGGCGCTCAGGGTGCGACGCCGGCTGCGGGCCAGTGCGGCGAGCTCACGCAGCTCGAGCTCGCTGGGGGCTGCCGCTCGGGCACGACGCTCACGCTCCTGGCGGGTGCGGTCGCGGCGCACCCCGCGGATCTCGGCCGGCGTGGCGTAGAGACGCCCCAGCGCGGATGCGGGCACGCTGGTGTGTCGGGCGAGCCGCCGTCTGGCCGCCCTGACCCGTCGACCGCGTCCGGCCACGGCCAGAGCCGCACCGAGCTCATCACCGGCCAGCGCCGGCGCCTTGGAGGCGAGGCGCCACACGGCCCGCATCAGTCCGAGAACGACGAACCAGGTCAGCAGCAGGCCGATGGGCCGGGTTGAGAAGGCCGCCCAGTTGGTGAGCTGGGCAGTGCGCCGAGCCCGGAAGGACCTCTCCGGGTCAGGTTCCGGGAGCCTGACCGCGATGGCCTCAGCATCGGTGCGGGGCGGCGCGCTGGAGGAGTGAGAGACGGGTGCGGGGCGTCGAAGCCCCTGGTAGGAGGCCCGTCGGTGGCGGATGACGGCGGTGGGTTCGACGATGACGCGGTATCCGGCCAGGCGCGCGGCGCGCGAGAACTCCAGACCGTCACCGAAGGGGCCGAGCCACGGGGCGATGCCGCCGATCTCCTCCCACACCGCCCGGTCGACGAGGGCACCGGCCGTTCCCACGGCCAGAACATCGCTGCGGTCGTCGTGCTGCCCCTGGTCGACCTCGCCGGGGACGATGTCGTTGGCGCGACGGGCCGAGGCAGTGGCGCGCAGCCCGACCTCCAGGAGCAGCTCGGGGTTGTCCCAGCCCACCTGCTTGGGCCCGACGACTCCCACGGAGCGCGCATTGGTCGCGGCGGTCAGGAGCCGCTCGAGGCAGTCCTGAGCAGGAGCGGAGTCATCATGGAGCAGCCAGAACCACACCTGGTGCTCCGGCATCTCCGGGGTGGCCTCGGTGAGGGGCCACGAGCCGCTGCTCGTAGGCGGTGATCGGTGAGAGCGCTCCGGTGGGACCGGTGATGGGACCGGAGCCTGACAGCAGAAGGTCACGCACCGAGGTGCGCGGCCCGCCCGAGGTGGCTTCGCTGTCCGAGCCCTCTGCGCCGTCGACGGTCTCCGGGCTGCGGCGTCTGCGGTTGCCCGCGGCGACGAGCCCGGCGTAGGCGGTCAGCCCCCGGGAGACGGCGTCCCCGAAGCTCTTGGCCTCCCTGACCCTGACGACACGCACCGCAGTGACGGCATCCAGCCCCGTTGTCTCAACAAGCTCCTCGATCGGGGTCCCGTCTCCCAGCCCGTTGGCTCTCGAGGCGACATCGACGACGAGGACGACGTCAGGCGCACAGGTCTGTGAGGCGATCGCGGAAAGTGTCTGCGCCAGAAACGGGCTCGCCCCGGCCGACACGACGACGGCCAGGGCTCTACCCGACTGGCTCCCTGTGTGGAGCCGGCGCGGGTCATACTGCGCGACGCTTGAGCTTGCGCCGCTCGCGCTCCGACATACCGCCCCAGATACCGAAGCGCTCGTCGTTGGCGAGGGCGTACTCGAGGCACTCCTCACGAACCTCGCAAGTCGCACAGACTCGCTTGGCCTCACGTGTGGAACCACCCTTCTCCGGGAAGAACGCCTCTGGGTCCGTCTGAGCGCACAGTGCGCGCTCCTGCCACGCCAGAGGACCTTCATCGACGTCGTCACCACCACCGAAGAGGAGCGACAGGACTTCTGCGTCAGGCTCCTCCGGCTGCTTGAGCGGGCCGTCGCCGAGGATGTTCCACATGTCGGCCTCCCTTCGATCCGAGCTTCTTGTCAGTAAGAATTACATGCGTGTGAGACAAGGCCAGTCAAGCCGGCGAGGGAAAGTTCATCCTCTCGTGACCGTCGACATCATTCCTTGATATATCAAGGAATAACCCCATCTGGTTGCTACCATATGTTGGCTTCCTACAAATCCCCTGAGAGCCTCCCGCAGCCTGGCTGACAGCAGGAATGCGCGTGGCGTTTCAGAGAATTTCAGGGTTCCTGACGCACGTTTCCATATTGCCCCAACCGACTGGACGTTACCAGGGAGATTCCTGAAAGTCAGTAGATCTGCTTCAATCGGAGTCATGTACGACCCCCTGCTGCCGCTGCTTCCCGGCCCTCAAGACGCCGACAGACCGTGGCTTATTTGTTATGGAATCGATGAGCGAGTCGAGTTGACGGGACACGTCCTGTCCATGTGGCTGGCAAAGATCGCGGGATTGATCACATCGGAGTCCACACAGGGTGATGGAGTCCACGTCGGTCTCCCTCCGCACTGGCGGACCGTCGCCTGGACGTGCGGTGCGTGGTTGGCGGGCCGGGGCGTGCTCCTGGGGGATGAGGAGGAGATCGCTACCGCCGGCCTGACCCCTGAGCTGAGTGTGGCCTTCACCGCGGAGCGCCTCTGCGATGAGGCAGAGGTTCAGGTGCTGGTTCCTCCTGCCTCGCTGGCACTGCGCTGGCCGGGCGAGCTTCCCGCCCTCGCACTCGACGGCGCCGCCGACCTCATGCACTATCCCGACCACTTCACACCGGTGAGCGCCGCTGCCGACCTGACGTGCCTCAGTGACCTCACCACTGATCCCGCAGCACCGACGACTCAGGGCGGACCCGCCGGCACCATCCCGCCAGACGCACGGCCCGCCACCCTGACGCGTGCCGAGCTGGTGTCCCGTGTCGAGGCGGCAGCCGGAACCGCGGGGGCTGAGAGCCGCTCCACCTCACGTGCCGTCCTGGTGCGCTGTCCTGGCACGGCCCAGGCGCTCCAGGAGGTGCTGGTCGCCTGGCGAACAGGACGCACAGCGGTGCTTCTCACCCCCGAGGCCGGTGACGACGTCGCCGCGGCCGCCGTCCGGCAGGAGGGCATCACCGAGGGGACTGACCGTACTCAGTCCCGCTGAGCACCGGGGTCAGGGGACATCGGCCTGGACGAGGGTGCCCTCCCCCTCAACGGAGAGGCTGCGTTCGTCGGCACCGACGAACACCGCCTCGCCCTGGGCGAGCGTCTGCGAGTCGGCCTGGGTCACCAGCGTCATGGCGCCCTCGACGGCCAGGAGGATGCGCGGGCCCCGTCCGGGGACCGGCAGGCGCCCGTCGGCGGCCACCACGGTAGTGACCATGAGCTCGAAGTCATCCACCGGCGCGTAGTAGGCACGGGTGGCACGAGAGAGGTACTCGGGGGCAGGGCGCACCGGCGGCGCCGCCACGTAGTCGACACACGCCAGCATCTCGGGGACATCGATGTGCTTGGCGGTCAGTCCGGCGCGCAGCACGTTGTCGGAGGAGGCCATGACCTCCACGCCCAGACCGGAGATGTAGGCGTGAACGCTTCCCGCAGGCACGAACAGCGCTTCACCGGCCTGCAGGGTGACGGGGTTGAGCAGGAGCGCGGCAGCGATGCCGGGATCCCCGGGGAAGGTGCCCGCCATCTTCACGACGTTGGAGTCCACCCGAAGCGACGGGGACGTGCCGGCCTCGAACCTGGCTGCGATCTCAGTGACGAGGGCGTCGATCTCCTGAGGACTCGGACGCGTGGCGGCTGAGACGACGTCGGAGAAGACCTGCCGGATGCCGTAACGGGTGGGGTTGAGCCGCAGGGTGCGGCGCATGCGTCGGGCCAGGGGGCTGTCCAGACCGGCCAGGACCTCGACGGCCCGGCGCGGGGCCCGGAAGCCGGCGACGGCCTGGAACCGCGTGAGTGCCAGAACCATCTCCGGCTTGTGGTTCGCGTCCTTGTAGTTGCGGGAGGGGTGGTCCAGTGCGATGCCGGCCTCATCCTCCAGGGCATAGCCCTCGACGGCCTGAGCCTGACTGGGGTGGACCTGGAGGGACAGGGGCTGCTCGGGTGCGATGAGCTTGAGGAGGAAGGGCAGACGACGCCCGAAGCGCCAGATGATGTCCTCGCCCAGGAGACGCTCCGGCTCGGCGTCAATGAGGTCGGACAGGGCAGCGCCTTCGGCGACCCGTGCGGGGCCGGCCGGGTGGGAGCCGTACCAGGCCTCAGCCCAGGGAGCACCGTCGTCGGCCCTGCCCAGGAGGGCGGGAATGGCGGAGGTCGACCCCCAGGCGTACTGCTGGCGCGCTGGCTCAAGTCGTCTCATAGCGCCCTACCGTACCGGTACGCAGGCACGTCCTAGGCCCCGTTACCGTACCGGTACGGTGTGCCTCCTAAGCCTTGGCCCCGGGAGCCGGGAAGGGGGTGACGTCGGCCAGGCGGGGGTGCGCCTTGTCCTTGTCGGAGAGGATGGCCTCACTCAGCGCAATCGGCCAGGGCACGTTCGCCGTCTCATCGGCCAGGTTGAGGAAGGTGTACTGGGCATCGGCCGACCAGTGGTCGTTGACCAGGTAGGTGTAGGCGGTGTTGGGCTCCAGCGTCTGATAGGCGTTGCCCACGCCCCGCGGCACGAACACCGCCACCGACGGGTCGATCTCGCAGGTGTAGACGGCCCCGAAGGAGGACCCCTCACGCAGGTCCACCCAGGCGCCGAAGACGCGGCCGGTGGCCACCGAGACGAACTTGTCCCAGGGCTCGGCGTGGATGCCCCGGGTGACCCCGACCTCGTTGTTGAAGGAGATGTTGTTCTGAACCGGTCCGAAGTCGGGCAGCCCCAGGGCCAGCATCTTCTCCCTCTGCCAGTTCTCCTTGAACCAGCCTCGGTTGTCCCCATGAACAGTCAGGTCGATCCGCAGGAATCCCGGAATCGGCGTCTCCTCGATGGCGAGCGGCTTGCCCAGCTCGATCTGCCCCATTGATGGCCCCTTCTGTGCACATAGGTCTCGGTCTCGGCGCCACCGCGTCGGCGAGGCGCCACTGAGGGAGTCTATCGGCGCCACCTGCCCGACACCCCGGAGACAAGGCCACAGGGGCCGAACGTGCCGGGAACCACGGACATGAGTTCACGATCCACCCGATCCTGGCGCCATTCGGGACCGGAATGGGCCATGCTTGGAGCATGCGAGGAATCATTCTGGCCGGAGGCTCCGGCACACGACTCAACCCGATCACCCTGGGAACCTCCAAGCAGCTGGTGCCCGTCTACGACAAGCCGATGATCTACTACCCGTTGAGCACCCTCATGCTCGCCGGGATCCAGGACGTCCTCATCATCACCACCCCCCATGACGCCCCCTCCTTCCACCGCCTCCTGGGTGACGGCTCCCAGCTCGGTGTCAACCTGTCCTACACGGTCCAGCAGGAGCCCAACGGCCTGGCCCAGGCCTTCGTCCTGGGTGCCGACTTCATCGGTGACGACAGCGCCGCCCTGGTCCTGGGCGACAACATCTTCTACGGCCCCGGCATGGGCACCCAGCTGCGCCGCCACACCAGTCCCGACGGCGGCGTCGTCTACGCCTACCAGGTCGCCGACCCCACGGCCTACGGCGTGGTCGAGTTCGACGAGAGCTTCAAGGCCATCTCCATCGAGGAGAAGCCGGCCCGCCCCCGCTCCAACTACGCCGTTCCCGGCCTGTACTTCTATGACAACGACGTCGTCGAGATCGCCAAGAACCTCAAGCCCTCCGCCCGCGGAGAGTACGAGATCACCGACGTCAATCGCACCTACCTGGAGGCCGGTCGGCTCACCGTCGAGGTCCTCCCCCGCGGCACCGCCTGGCTCGACACCGGCACCTTCGACTCCCTGGCCGACGCCACCAGCTTCATCCGCACCGTCCAGCACCGTCAGGGCCTCAACATCGGCGCCCCCGAGGAGGTCGCTGGCGCATGGGCTTCATCGATGACGAGGGCCTGCGCCAGCGCGCCGAGCCCCTGGTGAAGTCCGGGTACGGCGCCTACCTCCTGGGTCTGCTGGACCACCAGCAGTCCTGAGGCTCCTCGCCGGAGCACCCGGCCCGTTCCTCTCCCCCCTCATGCCTGTGTGGGCGGGTGGCGCCAGTTCGCGCCACCCGCCCACGACGTTCAACGGCGGCTCGACGGAGCAGGCCCGGGTGCGGGCTGTCCGGCAAGCACACGGACGGCTCTACGCGTGCTTCTCGGCCGTGCGCGTCAGCATCGCCATGGAGGTTCCCAGTGCCGCAGTAGCGAGGCATGTCGTGAGGAACCAGACCATCATGGGTGAGACCGGCGCACTCCACCACCACTCGATGTTCTTGTTGAGGTTGAGCTCCCACCGTTCGTTGGCGCCCTGAACGAATCGCAGCAGCAGTGTATGCAGGGTGATCGTCTGGCACAGCGAGATGCAGACGGTGACCCAGACAGCCTGCGGAACTGTGAACCACGCATCTTCATCCTGATCGACGGCCAGCATGAGGAAGAAGGTGGGCGCCAGCAGCGGGAAGATGTACCGGGCCTGGTAGAGCTCGATGGTGTCCATGGCGCCGTTGGCGTAGAACAAGGCCGGAAGAAGGCACATCGACCCCACGAGGATCATCAAGGCGGTCCACTTGCGCCATCCCCCGCGGCGCAAGGAGATCGCCACGAAGGCACCGGCCGCCATAATGGTGAGCACGTAGGGGGCGCGAGCCCCCAGAGGAACATCGTGCCAGCCCGGGGTCCATGTGTGTCCCCAGAATCCGCCAAGATACTTCGGGGCGGTCTCGAGCCCAACGAGGAGCTTCTCGAAGAAAGGCTGCTTATCGGCGGATGTCGCGGGATCAGACGCCTCGAACACCCGCAGGAAGTAAGCGACCTTCGACACCTGGGACGAGGCCATGAAGGTGACGCCCCCGAGGACGGCCACCCCGGCGAGGGCGCTCAGCCCTATCCATCCCCCTCGTTTCCACGGCACCACGAACAGCAGGGCGAGGCCGACGACGAGGAGGAAGAAACGGCGTCATATCGCGACGTCAAGCACATCACGGCGCCGATCACCGCGCAAAGCACCAGAGCGATACGACGACGCCCCTTCTGCTGCGTGGCCATGTACGTTGCCGAGGAGTAGGCCATCAACCCTGAGACGGCCCACGAGCTGGGATTGTTGGAGGCGATGAAGTAGACCCCCATGGGGACCCACGACGCGACGATCGCACCGATGAATGGCCGCCTCAGCCCCTGCGGTGCGCAGAGGCCGACGGCTCCCAGAACAGCAACGGCGATCAGCACATTGACGCCGCGCATCACCAGAACCGAGGTCTGCACATCCTTGCCGACGAGGAGGTGATGGAAGTGGTAGTAGCCAATCGGGTAGGCGCCGTTGTCAAAGCGCTTGGACCACACCATATGAGAATCGTCGTACCCGAGCGCACATCCCGCTGACTTGTTCGACTGGAGGACGTAGCACCTCATCGACTCGTCCGCCACCGCGATCGGAACCCGGACAACCGGATCACCGTCGACAACGCTGGTCTGGCAGGACTCGCCCGATGGACGGGGGCACCAGATGCTGCCCAGGTGATAGTTGTCGTCCGGAGACGACTCCACCGGCGAGGACACCGCCCACCCGAGCCCGGTCAGCAGCATGAGAACGAGGAGGAGCCCACCAACCAGTGCCGGGCGCCGCGACAGGAGCGCCCCGGCCTCTGAGCGGCCCGGGGACGGCAGTCGTAAGTACTTGGTGAGCACACGTCTCATGCTGGTCTCCGAAGGAAAACAGGGAATCAGGGAGTTCAATCCGGTCGGATTCAACCTACAGGAGGTCCTGAAGATAAGCCTCCAGGCGCTCCGTGGAGTCGGCCGGGGTGAAGCCTGCGGCCTTGATCCTCGTGAGGTCCAGGGCTGAGCTCAGCGGCCGGGGCGCGATCCCCTCCTGACCCGCGTAGTACTCCTCAGTGGTGACAGGCGTGACCTCGTCGGGACTGTGGCCGGCGCGCTCGTAGACCCGTTTGGCGACGTCGGCCCATGAGACGATCGGCCCCTCGCCGGAGAGGTTGTAGGTGCCGAACTCGGCGCCCGAGGCGAGAAGGTGGATGATGCCCGCCGCCAGATCGGAGGCGAAGGTGAGACGACCGGTCTGGTCGCCCACGACCCGCGGGCTGACACCGCGCTCCGCCAGGGAGAGCATCGTCTTGACGAAGTTCTTGCCGTCGCCGACCACCCATGAGGTACGCACCAGGTAGTGCCGGGGACAGACGCTGACGGCAGCGTCCCCGGCGGCCTTGGACTGTCCGTAGACCCCCAACGGCGAGGGAGACTCTTCCTCGGTGTGGACAACCGTCACGCCGTCGAAGGTGTACTCGGTGGACAGATGCACCAGGGTCAGGTCGTGCTGCACGGCCGCCCGGGCCAGGTTGACCGGGCCGACCGTGTTGGCCCGCCAGGACAGGCGGCGCCCCTCAGGAGTCTCCGCCCCGTCCACGTCGGTCCAGGCCGCGGCATTGATGATGATGTCGTAGCTCGCCCAGTCCCAGGAGGACATGGCGGCCGCATCTGAGATGTCCACCTCCGGCAGATCGACGCCGGTGGGTTCGAAACCCGCCTGTGGCAGCAGGGCCATGAGCTCGCGCCCCAGCTGGCCGTTGGCGCCGGTGAGGAGAACACGGCCACGCACCTGCCCGCCTCGGCACCCGGCGCGCGGGAGGGAGGACCCCTCGGCCCCCAGAGGTTCAGTGTCGTTCACGGCCCGTCTCTTCCTTCCCGCATGCGTCGTTTCGCCGACGCCTCACCATGGGTCATAGCCCGTCGATGAACACTACACGAGCGCGCCGGCCACTTTGGTCGATATCACCGAGGACAAACGGCATACCGCGCTCCGCACAGGGGTGCGGCGCTAGCGCGCCATGGCGGCGCGGTAGGCCTCGACGTGCGCCTGGGCGGAGGCCTTCCAGGTGAACTCGGCCGCCCGATCGAGGGCTGCGGCCCCCAGTGCCCGGCGCCGCTCGGGCTGGGCATCCAGGACCACGAGGCCACGGGCAATGGCCTGGACGTCCGATCCGCAGTAGGCGACGGCGTCGCCTCCGACCTCCGGCAGACTCAGCTCGCGAGTGGTGAGCACGGCGGCCCCGCAGGCCATGGCCTCGAGAACCGGCAGGCCGAAGCCCTCGCCGATGGAGGGATAGGCCAGGATCTCGCAGCCGGACAGGAATCCGGGCAAATCCTCCAGAGGCAGGTAGCCGGGCCGCAGGACGTTCAGGTGCCGGGGCACCTGAGCCAGGACCGGCTCGATCTCCTCATCCCAACCGGGACCGCCGGCCAGCACCAGGGCCGGGGCGTCCTCGGAGTCGCGGAAGACGTCGATCCAGGCGCGCACCAGGTTGGGAACGTTCTTGCGAGGCTCCAAGGTCCCCAGGAAGCCGATGTAGCGCTTGCCCTCCAGGCCGAGGGAGGCGGCCACACGGGCCCTCTCAGCGTCGTCGACCGGGTGGAACACGGAGGTGTCCACACCGTGGTAGGCGACGTGAAAGCGCTCGGGATCGCCACCGGCGTATGCGATGGTCTCGTCACGGGTGGCCTGGGAGGGCACGATCAGCGCATCGGACCCGCGCACGGCCCGACGGATGGCGCGGGAGAAGAACTTCTGCTTGAAGGGCGAGTGCGCCTGCGGGTGGGAGAAGAACGTGGCGTCGTGGAGGGTGACGGCCACGGGCACCTGGTGCAGCACCGGAAAGGTGTAGTGGGGCGAGTGCAGGACATCAGGGCGGATCCGATGGATGAGTGCCGGCAGCCCCGTCTGCTCCCAGGCCATCCGGGCACCGCGCGACTCCATGGACTCAGGCACCGGGAAGAGGTGAGCGCTGGGCACCTTGGCGGAGAAGTGCGCGACATCCCGCTGCTGGACGGCCATGGCCAGGTTGACGCCGGAGGCGATGAGCTCGGGCACGAGGTCGTCGACATAGCGCCCCACGCCTCCGAGATCAGCCGGGATCGCCGTTGCATCAAGAAGAACCTTCATGACGGCAGGCTACCGCGCCGCGCGCGGCCACCCCGTACTCTGAGCCCATGAGCGCAGATCACTCCCGCCCGGCGCACTCCCCGGCCCCTTCCTCCTCCCCCGCCTCCCGCACCACGACCTCCAGGTCCTCCAGCGCCAGCGGCTCCCGTCCGTCGGCTCGCCCCCGCGGTCCACGAGTGGGCCTGGTGGTTGAGCAGCTGTGGCAGCCCGTCCCCGGGGGCTCGGGCACCTACATCGTCGAGCTCTCCCAGGCCCTGCGCGCCCGGCGGGTGCCCGTGGCCGGGATCACCGCCCATCATCAGGGGGCTCCCTCGCCCAGGGAGGTCGGCCTGCCACTGATGCCGATGCGCTCCTCCCACCTGCCGCGCACCGCCCTGTACGAGTCCTGGAACCGCCTGGGGCTGCCGCGGGCCGAGTCCATCCTGCCCGGCGCCCAGCTCATTCACGCCACCACCTGGGCCCTGCCCCCCACCTCGCTGCCACTGGTCGTCACTGTGCACGACCTGGCCTTCCTGCGCGCACCGGAGCACTTCACCCCACGCGGCAACGCCTACTTCAGCCGCTCCCTGGAGCGCGTCATCGCCGAGGCGAGCGCCATCATCGTGCCCTCCCAGGCCACCGCCGACGACTGCATCGCGGCAGGGATCGACGCCGCCCGCCTCTACGTCATTCCGCACGGGGTGCGCACCCGGGCCGTCAGCGACGAACAGATCGGGAGCTTCCGCGCCACCCGGGGCCTCGCACGCGACTACATCCTGTGGACGGGCACGCGCGAGCCCCGCAAGAACCTGCTGGGACTGCTGCGGGCCTTCGCGCTCCTCATCGAGGAGCACAACGAGGAGCACAACGACGTCGGCGACCTCGACCTGGTCCTCGTCGGTCCGGTCGGATGGGGCGACGATGCCGTCGAGCGCGAGCTGCTGACCCGGCTGGGTGATCGGGTCCACGTCACCGGCAGGCTCGACGACGATGAGCTGGCTGCCGCCTACAGCGGCGCCCGCGCCTTCTGCTTCCCCTCCGTCTGGGAGGGCTTCGGTCTGCCGGTCCTGGAGGCCATGGCCTACGGGACCCCGGTGGTCACCAGCGCCGGGACCTGCATGGCCGAGGTGACCGGGGAGGCGGGCCTGCTGGCGGATCCCTCCTCGCCGCACGAGATCGCGGACCGGCTCGCCCGGGCCGTCGGCCCGGAGCACGACGAGCTGGCCCGGGCCGGCCGCGAGCGCGCTCGGACCTTCACCTGGGACGCCTGTGCCGCTGCGCACACGGAGGTCTATCACGCCCTCATCGGAGGTGCGGTGTGACGCAGCCCGTCAGGCGTCCCTCAGCTCGCGTTGTCATCGTCAACTGGCGTCAGGCCGAGCTGACGATCCGGGCGGCCCGGTCCATCCGAGAGCAGCTGGGAGACGGGGACGGGCTCGTCGTCGTGGACAACGCCTCCGGCGACGGCTCGGTCGAGCAGCTGCGCCGGGAGGGGCTCCCAGTGGTCGAGTCCCCTGAGAACCGGGGCTTCGGCGCCGGTGTCAACCTCGGGGCCCAGGGCATGGTTGAGGATGTCCTCGTCCTGCTCAACAATGACGCGGTGGCCGAGCCCGGCTTTCTCGAGGCGCTCCTGAGGCCCCTGAGCGATCCACCGGCCGCGGCGGCACCGGCCGCGGCGACGGCGCGAATCCTTCTGGCCGGCCGTTGGAAGCCGGCCGCCCCGGGGCAGCAGGACGTACTCGTCTCCCCCCGCACCGGTCGGTGGGCCCGGGTCGACGACGAGGCCGCTTCCCGCGGCGAGGGGGAGGTGCTGGTCAACTCCACCGGCAACCTGGTGGACGCCTCCGGTAACGGCTACGACCGGGACTGGCTGGTGCCGGCCGAGCGGGAGCACTCCCCCAGTGAGGTCTTCGGCCTGTGCGGGGGCGCCTGCGCGATCCGGCGTGAGGCGTGGCGAACCCTGGACGGCTTCCGTGAGGACCTGTTCATGTACTACGAGGACACGGATCTGTCCTGGCGCCTGCGTGAGCGCGGTTGGAGGGTCGTCTACGTGCGCGAGGCGGTGGCGCACCACGAGCACGCCTCCTCCTCGGGCACCGACTCACCGATGTTCATCCGGGTCAACGTCCGCAACCGGATACTGACGGCGGCCGCCCACAGTCCGGCCCCGGTGGTGATGCAGGCGCTGGCACGCACGCTGGTGCGGACCCTCCGGGGACCGCAGCGCGGCCCGGTGATGACAGGACTTGCTCAGGCGGTCGCCGGCCTGCCGCGCGAGCTGCGTCGGCGCACGAGGGGCCGCGCGAGACGCTCGTCGACCTCGGCGGAGCACCGCTGATTCCACTTCCCGACTACGCCGATGCCACCTCACCCGATACAGTGACGGGGCTGAGACCTTGTCAGACGCCCCGGGCGTTTCGACAACATCGCTAAACACGATGCGCCCCTGACCAGATCAAGGAGGATCCCCGACAATGGCTGGACAAGCCGCACAATCCCCACGAGTCACCGTGGTGACCCGGACCCGCAACCGTCCCATGCTGCTGACGCGAGCACTCCAGTCGGTCGGGGCACAGTCCTTCCAGGACCTCGAGCTCGTCATCGTCAATGACGCCGGAAGCACCGAGTCGGTGGACATCGCTCTGGAGAGTGCCCCCGAGTGGCTGCGGGAGCGCACCACGGTGGTCACCAACAAGACCTCTCACGGGCGCGAGGCCGCTCTTGAGGACGGTCTGGCCGTCTCCTCCTGTGAGTTCTTCGCGATCCATGATGATGACGACTCCTGGGAGCCCGGCTTCCTGACCGCCTGCGTGGCCCACCTCGACGAGCACCCCTGCCATGGGGCTGTGGCGACGCGCTGCGACTTGATCTCCGAGACGGTCTCAGAGGAGGGCATGACCGAGGTCAACCGAGGGATTCTGGCACCGGACAGGGAGAGCTGGACCCTCATCGACACGATGGTGGCCAACTACGTCCCGCCGATCTCGCAGCTCATCCGTCGTGAGGTGGCCGACCGCATCGGCCACTGGGACGGCACCCTGCTGACCCAGGCCGACTGGGACTTCAATCTGCGTCTGCTGGCGACCTCCCCGGTGGGCTTCATCAGCGACGAGCCGCTGGCTCACTGGCACCACCGCGACTCCACCGACGGAACCCTGGGCAACTCCGTCGTGGTCGACGCCGTCCACCACCGCACCGACAACCTCGCCATTCGGGACCGTTACGCCCGCCTGTCAGTGAACTGCACCGGGACCGAGGCCTCCGCCCCGCAGGGCGTGACAGCCGCTTCCGAGAACCTGGGACTCCTGCTCGTCTCGGCGGAGTACTACCACCGGATCCAGAAGAGGCTGGAGCAGCAGGACAAGGAGATCGCGCACCTCCAGAGGGCCATGCGCGACCTGCGCTTCACCATCGGAGACCTGCATGACACGATGCGCCAGGTCCTCATGCATACCCATGCGATCAACCTGAAGGTCGACCATGTGGAGGCCACGGCCAAGCCCTTCTTCCGCACCGTGGCCCAAGGGGTCAAGAAGATCCAGAGGCGCTGAGCAGCGGCGCTGCCCGCCCCGCCGAGCCTCAGTCGTCCTTGGTGAACGTGACCATGGGGCGGGGCGGGTCGATCCGCTCGTAGTGGGCTCCCAGGGCGACCAGCCCCCCGGATTCCATGCGCGGCCCGGGGATGATGTCGAAGGCCGTGGCCTTCTGGTAGGCGTCAATGACGCTGGAGAGCTGCCAGGGCTGGATGGACCCGGAGATGAGGTAGGCGCCAGGGGCGCAGCATCATCGCGGGGATCGAGATGTCCACCGTCCCCTCGCCCGGCTCGATCCTCTCGGGCTGGAAGCCGTCGTCGAGGCCGTGAAGCCCCCACGCGAAGATGCCCTCGCGAGTGTCGATGGAGCAGCCGAAGACGGGTTTCTCGATCGTCTCCTCGCAGCGGAAGTGCAGCCGGATGGTGGCCTCGTCCCCGGTGCGCATGGAGCCCACCGGCCGGCCCGTGCGATCGAGCAGCTCGATCCGGCTGATCTGGGCCTCACCGCTGCCGAAGCGGGTTCCTTGGCCCTCCTTGACCTTCTTGGCTCCGTGGGTGACGTCGGAGTACTTGTCGATGACCTCGGGGGCCGGTCCGACTTCTTGAGCCTGCCGTGGTCAAGCCAGGCGACCTCGTCGCAGAAGGTGCGCATCTGCTCCAGGCCGTGGGAGACGACGACGACGGTGCGTCCGTCCTCCCGGAACTCGGCGAACTTGTCCATGCATCGCTCCTGGAACTCCATGTCGCCCACGGCCAGGACCTCGTCGACCAGGAGGATCTCCGGCTCGACGTGGATGGACACGGAGAAGCCCAGGCGCACGTACATGCCCGAGGAGTAGTTCTTCACGGGCTGGTCGATGAACTCGCCGACCCCGGAGAAGTCGACGATGTCGTCGAACTTGGCCTCGATCTCCTTGCGGCTCATACCCAGGATGGCCCCGTTGAGGAAGATGTTCTCTCTTCCGGAGAGCTCGGGGTGGAAGCCGGAGCCGACCTCCAGCATGGCGGCCATGCGTCCGCGGGCGGTGATGGAGCCGGAGTTGGGGGCCAGGATCTTGGCGATGCACTTGAGCAGCGTGGACTTACCGGACCCGTTGTGCCCCATGAGCCCGAAGGTCTTGCCCTCCGGGATGTCGAAGGTAATGTCCTTCAGGGCCCAGAAGTCCTCGTAGACGCCGCGGCTGCGTTGGAGGACCGCGCCCTTGAGGGACTGGTTGCGGTGGCGGTAGATCCTGAAGCGCTTGGAGACGTCCTCAATGCGCACGGCGAGCGCCTGCGGGGACGCCGACGAAGCGGCCTGCGCCGACGAGGCGAGTGATGATGCGGACAATCCGGTTGATGCAGCCATCTTCGGGTATCAGAGCTCCTCAACGATGCTCGCCGAGTGCCGGCGGAAGAAGACGAGGCCCAGGCCGAGCGTGACGGAGGACCACAGCAGGCAGGCCAGGGAGACGGGCAGTGACGGCAGGGCGAACTCGAACAGGCAGGACCGGAAGGCCTCGAGGAAGGTCTCGGCCGGGTTGAGACGCAGGATCGTGGTGAGCGGGATCGGTTCGCCGTTGATCTGCCAGCCCTTGTCGAACAGGTCGTTCTGGACTTTGTTGACCATGGTCAAGGGGAAGACGACGCCGGAGGCGTACATCCAGATCTGGTTGAAGATCTGCCACAGGTGGCCCAGGTCCCGGAAGTAGACGGTGGCGATGGACAGGATGAGACCCAGCCCGACGGCGAACATGCCCGCCAGCAGGGTGACGACGAGCAGCGCTGGAAGCATGAGGAGGACCCCGGGGCCACCCATGATCATGGCGATAACGGTCAGAACGAGCAGCTCGAAGGCGAAGTCGACGGCCAGGGACAGCACCGCGGAGTATATGAGGACCTGACGTGGGAAGTAGACCTTCGTGAGCAGCCCCGAGTTGTCCACGAGGGCGTTCATGGAGGCCATGATGCCGCTGGACATGAAGTTCCAGCTGAGCACTCCGATACCGATCCACAGTGCGAAGGAGTCGATGCCGGAGTTGCGGCCCGGTGCCACGCCGCCGCGGAAGACGACGCCGAAGATGAGAGAGAAGACGGCGACCGTGGCCAGGGGGTTGATGAAGGACCACAGGCGCCCCAGGGCCGTGCCCTTGAACTCCGACGAGACCGAGCGCTGAGTCAGCCGCAGGGTGAGGTCCAGCGTCCGGCGGGCATCCTCCGAACGGAGCAGTCGAGACAGCCGCATAGGCTCACGCCTCCTTCACTGTACTGGTGGGCGCTGGCGGAACCGCCCCGTCCTGGGCGTCGATCCAGTCGCACAGCCGGTTGATGCCCTCAGCGACGCCGACCCGGGGCTCCCAGTCCAGCGCCTGGCGGGCGCGCGTGGTGTCCGCCCAGGCGGCGCGCACATCGCCGTCACGGAACTGGCCGGTGACGTGCGGGGCGGGCGCTCCGTAGTGCTCGGCGATCGTCTGAGCGACCTGCATGATGGTGGTCCGCTCCCCCAGGCCGATGTCGTAGGGCAGGGCGGCGGCCGGCGAGTGCAGGACGCCGGCCACGATGGCGGAGGCGACGTCGTCGATGAAGACGAAGTCCCGCACGATCTGGCCGTCCTCGTAGACCGGGATGGACTGCCCCTGCTTGGCCAGGCGGGCGAAGAGGGAGACGATGCCGGTGTAGGGGGTTGATGAGGGACTGGCCAGGGCCGTAGACGTTCTGAAGCCGGTAGAGCACCGGCGTGACACCGAAGGAGCCGCACCAGGAGGTCACGAGGTTCTCCTGGCAGAACTTGGTGGCGGCGTAGACGTTGGCCGGGGAGGCCTTGACCTCGGAGGCGGACTGGACCGAGGGGGTCAGGCCCTCGAAGTCCCACTGTCCGGCCTCGAGCATCCCGTGAGTGCGCTGCCCGGGGTAGGAGGGGCGCCCCTCGGCGTCAATCCACGCCCCTTCACCGTAGACGGCCCGGGAGGAGGCCAGGATGATCTTGTCCGGGCGGATCTCGTGACGCACGAGGGCGTCGAGCATCTGGGTGGTACCGACGACGTTGACGTTGGCGTGGCGGGAGGCCTCGGTGAGGGACTGGCCGGTCCCGGTCTCCGCGGCCAGGTGGACGATGACATCCGGTGCTACCGCGGCCAGGACCGAGTCCCAGTCCTCGGCGAGGGCCACGTCCAGCCGGTGCAGCTCCACGCGCTCGTCGAGCTCGGCGGGGCGCTCCTGGGACGGGTGGATCTGCGGGTGCATGTTGTCCAGGGCCACGACGCGGTCGAAGGCGTCCGCCAGGTCACGCGAGATCGCGCAGCCGATGAATCCGGCGCCACCGGTCACGAGGCAGGTACGGGTCACGAGGGTCTCCCTTGGTGTAGTCGAGTCGGGGCGGTGGGACGAGCTCTCACGCGTCGTACAACGGCCTCATCACTATTCTCAGCGTTCCGGAGCCGTGAGGGCCCGCAGCCGCCGTTGCCTTCGACACGCCTCAGGGGCGCGGGCCACGACCTCGCCCCCGCTCGGAGCCGCACGCCGCACATATCAGCGTTCGACCTCGGAGACCTCGGGACGCCAGCTCATACCCTTGAAGGCCCTGGTGACGAAAGCGACGACGTGATCGGTGATCCTCACCAGCGCCACCGACAGGCCGAAGACGATCACGCAGGTCGCGACCAGCATCGTGTAGCGCTGAACCGGAACGAAGCCCGCCACATTGATCTTCTCGTAGAGGACCATGATGACGACGTGGTGGACCAGGAAGATCGGGTAGGAGTACTTGGCGATGAGATCGACGAGTACGCGTACCGGCTGGATCGCCACGTAGCGGCCGACGACCACGAGGATGAGGAAGGCCGAGATGCCGACGAGCGTGGTGGCCACGTCCTCGGGAATCTCCTCGGGGAGCATGGCCGAGACGGCCAGGATCGCTGCAGCGGGAATGACCACGCCCCAGTGAACCCGGCGGACGTAGAGGACGAAGTAGCTGCCGAAGGCCAGCTCGGGGAGTCTGGTGGTGAGGATCATCGCCGAGGAGTAGCCCGCGAAGTAGCGCTGCATGATGATCACGGTGGCGGCGTAGGCCGCCAGGATGAGAACGCCGGTGATGATCGGGAAGCGGTCGATGGCCCACAGCAGCAGCGGGAAGACGAGGTAGTACAGGAGGATGAAACCGAGGAACCACTCCCCCAGGAGGTAGGCGGTGCGCACCTGGAAGTTGGCAACCAGGCCGTCCACGCCGAGGACTGTGAAGATGAGGGAGCGAGTCGGGGCGCTGTTGGGCGGCCGGCCCCCGGTCGCGACGAAGAAGTAGAGCGTCGCGAGGATCCAGGCGGTCCAGAACATCGGGTAGATGTTGAGACAGCGCTTCCAGTAGAACCGTTTGAGATTGATCGGTCTCCGATAGGTCACCGTCAGGGCGGCCCCGGAGATGATGAGGAACAGGGAGACGCCCAACCCGCCCACATAGATGCCGAAGGGGAAGTTGGTCAGAACGTAGCCGCCATCAGCCAGGTAGGGGTTGTTGAAGTGGGTGAGGACGATGAGAAGCGCCGCCAGGGCTCGGACCAGGTCCAGGTAGAAGATCCTGGTCCGCTTCCCGGCGACAGGCTTCGCAGCCGCCGCTCCCACCGACGCGCCCGTCTCGGTCACTCCCCGATCCCCCTGACTCGGCGGTAGGCGCCCTTGAGGGGCGAGCGCACTGCGGCCGGGATCCAGCGGCCGACCTGCTCCTTGACCTGCTGACGAGTGCTGCGAGCGCTACGGACCCGTTGGATCATTCGCTGCTCGGCATCAACCCCCCAGTGCTGCGACACCGCGGTGGTGAACTCCCTGGTGTAGAACGACAGATTCGTCAGCTCGATCCGCGCGAAGGAGTCGGAGAAGAGCCACCCGCAGAAGTAGCCAGAGGCCTGCGCGACATAACCGTAGGCGCGCTCGATGGCGTGGAGGATGGTTCCGTCGATGTCGTTCGGCTCGGGCGGGAAGTCCTCCCACTGCCAGTCGTGGTCGAAGAGCGGCTTGAGAGCGGCCGGCCGGAACCAGAACATGGTGCCCAGCGGGGCGATGACCTCCTTGTGAGCATCGAGCGGGACGTTCAGGTTCAGCTCCTTCTCCAGGAGCATCTTCGTGCGATCGAAGTTCGGCCCCCAGCTGTAGGAGTAGATGGGGAAGTAGTCGGCATGGTTGGGAGGGGTCGGCGAGAGCAGACCGAGCCGGGGCTCCGAGTCGAAGGTGGCGACGACGTTCTCGACGAACTCTCGAGTCGGGAGGAGATTGTCGAAGCACTTGCGGGCGAAGCCCTCGCCCACGGTGTAGGGCTCAGCTGGGTGACCTTCTTGTCGTGCATGAAGCAGACCAGGTCGTAGTCGTCGACGATGTCCTTGCACCCCACCAGGAGCGCGCTGACGTCCCGGCCCCGATTCTCGATGACACGCACGTCCACGTTGTAGGGCAGGTCCTGGCACGCCCGCCCCACCAGCTCCGCCTTCTCCTGGGAACCGACGGTGAGGATGAGGTCCGTCCCCTCGGGCATGGACCGGGCGTAGGCGAGCGTGGAGTCCAGGAGATCCATGAAGTACAGGTGCGCGATGAGGGCGACCTTCTGCTGCTTCGGCTCGCGAACCACCGCCTGCGTGGGCAGGACGTAGGTGAGCTGGAGGTTCTTCACCAGGTCTGCCATGTTCATGGAGCGCAGGGCGTTGTCCCAGATGAGGTTCGTGTCGAAGTCGGTGTGGTCGCGCAGGTACTCGTAGAGCTCGACGGTCGCGTTGCCCACGGCCTGGTGAAGCACGTCCTCGTAGCTGTGGAAGAAGGAGCGGCGCTTGAAGATGGGGCAGCGCCTCTCCGCAATGAGCTGCTTGGGGGTGAAGAGGATGGGCTGCAGGGTGAAGCCCTCCAGGTCCTCAGTATTGACATACACGTCGGAGACGAAGCCGAGCCGCTCGAAGCGCTGCGTGAAGGGCGCCTCGTGGAGCCCCACGGACTCCTCGTAGGAATTGATCTGAGGCAGGTTGTCCCAGTAGTCCTGGAACGCCTTGGAGGAGACCAGGGAGCGACGGTAGGCGTGGAAGTGGGACTGAAGATGACGGGGCAGGTACCCCTCCAGAGAGTGCCCGAAGGGGTCGCCGGGGGCCAGGTGGAACCAGGTAATTCCCCAGAAGTCGATGTCCCGCCCCGCCATCTCGGTGAACATCTCCTCGAAGGGGTACACCGGCCCCATGATGGTGGCGTTGAACAGGACGATCTCGTCGAACTCGACGAGCCTGTCCCAGCCGTAGCTCTCCATGGCCGTCTTGTACGCCCAGGCGTCCAGCCCCTTGTTCTCCCGAAGGATGATGTTGTCCGTGAAGGCGGTCAGCCTGGCATAGCTCTTGGCGGTCAGCTCACCGTTGACGACGATGACCAGCTCGGAGAGGTTCTTGACCATGTCAGTGAGCAGGGTCTCCACGTAGGAGTCCACGATGCCCTGAGCGTCGAAGAAGAAGAAGATCCCGAGTCGCTTCGGGTCCTGGCCGAGCGTTGCCATAATGTCCCTTCTGGGCAGTGGTTCAAGCCGCTCACCATGACGGGAGAGCGGAGGAATAGGGTTTCTCCGGGCGCGTCAGCCCGCGCTTGAGGCGAGAATACGGCGGATCCTCGTCGGGTCGCCCCATACACCGGGCGAGTCGTAGGGCCGATCCGGGAAGGCCCCGTACTCCAGGGTCATGTCCAGGTCGTTGTCCCGAATGTAGGCCTCGACGCGGTCGGCCAGGGTCATCGGCTCGCCGGTGCAGGCGTTGATGATGCCGTCGACCTCGGTCTGGTCCACGATCGCGGCGATCTGCGTGGCCAGCTCATCCACGGAGATGAAGTCGTAGCGGTTCTTGCCCGTGGTGAAGGGGAAGGTGGTGCGCCCCTCCTCGGCGGCCTCCAGGAGCTTGGAGAAGATCGAGTTGCCGAACTTGTCGTCACCCACGATGTAGTAGGCACGGATCCACTGGGCGACGGCGCCATGCTTCTTGGCCGACAGGAAGGTGGTCTCCCGCAGTGCGTTCTTGGCGATGCCGTAGAGCGAGGCGGGGTTGCAGGGGGAGCTCTCGTCAATGGCGCCCTCCCAGTAGCCGACCTCATGCATGGTCCCCATGACGGCGAGCTGCTTGAGACCGCCGGCGTACAGGTTCTCAATAAGACGAACGTGCTTGGCCAGGTCGTCCATATGAGCGTTCGAGGCGTGCTTGAAGCCGTCGCGCCAGGCCATGTGCAGGACGACGTCAGGACGCCCCATCTGGTCATAGATATCGGCATCCCCGGAGAAGAGGTCCAGGGAGAGCCTCTCAGCCCGCTCGTCGACGCCGTCGAGTCGCAGGTCGAGGGCCTTGACATCCAGGCCGCGCTCCAGGAGCGCGGTGACGACGTGGCGACCGATGTAGCCGCCTGCTCCAGTGACGAGAACTGTCTTTGCCATGGCTCCGGATCCTAACAGGTGCGGTCGCGGAACGATCACTTGGTTCTGCCGCTGATGGACATGAGGAGATCGCCGTTGACGGTCGTTCCGTTCTCCGTGGTCGGGAACTGGTCGACCGCGGGATTGATCTCGACGACGGCGCTGCCGCCCTCGGTCAGCTCACTGGTGATCCTCACGGTGTACCTCTCACCAGCGCGCAGGACGAGTCCTTTGGCCGGGAACTCGTGCAGACCCTCGTGGAGGGAGTTCGCCGGCGCCGCGGTCTTGAAGACCCGGGCACCGGAGGCGTCCGTGACCTCGACATTGACCACCGAGGAGTCGAGCCACTGGATGTCTCCTGCCAGGAAGGCGATATTGATGGAGCTGACCTCCACGGTCGACGGCAGGGTGACGGTCTCGGTGACGCTCGCTCCGTCACCGAGGATGTTGACGCCTCCCGGCTGGGGGGTGTCGGTGACCGCTGAGTACGCCACCGGAACTGCCGGCACGAAGTAGGGGATCAGCACGAGCGCGCTGAACGCCGCAGGCATGGTCAGGCGCGACCAGGCCGCGGAGCGCGGGACCCGCTCGCCCCGCCCCAGCTTCTCCACCATCTCGGCGCGCGGGAAGTTGATGAAGAGGATCGCCAGAACGCAGGCGATCATGAAGCCGACGATGAAGGACCCCTGCCTGCTGATTCCCATGACGTCGAGGAACTGCGCGGGGTTCTCATAGCGGGGCTGCGCCGTCGGAGTGGCCAGGTGAGGCAGAAGCAGCTGATCGAGGATCGACCGGTCGTACATGGAGAAACCGGTGAAGGTGTACATGAGGAACAACGCGGTTCCAACGCCCATCTCAAGAGCCGAGTTGAGCAGCACGTGGCGCGGGTTGAGGAAGATGATGAGAACCGCGAAGGGCGAGACCATGACGGCCCAGTAGGGATTGAGCGGGACGACCGTCGCGAAGACGAGGTAGATGGCCAGGCAGATGTAGACCGCATCGGCCGCCAACGCCTTCGTTCCCTGAGGGCGGCGCAGGTAGGCGAAGATGACGATCCCCACCATGAACACCACGAAGATCGGGATCATGCTGCCCTGCCACGGGACCCCCACGGCAGTGAGCCTCTGAAGCATGCTGCTCATGAATCCGCCGGTGGACGCCTTGTACGCCACATTGCCGTGGTAGATGGCGCGGCACCCGACCAGGCCGATGAGCCCGACAACGACCTGGAGGGCCACCACGCGCAGCCGCTTCTCCCTCAGTAGCAGAAGCGGCACGAAGATGAAGATGGCGAAGAGCTTGAGCGTGTTGGCGATCGCGAACCACAGCAGGAACCTCCCCAGCCGGCCGCGCAGGTAGGCGCGCAGCCCCAGCAGGATGAAGACGATCATGATGATGTCGTACTGGACGATGACGAAGACCGGGACGAACAGCGTCATCGAGGACAGGAAGAAGAAGGCGACCCACTTGCTGCGCTGCCGACCGACGCCAAGGTCACGAGCGATGTCCACCAGGACCTTGGCGGCGACGAGGGCGGCGAGCACCATCATGGTCTTGAGCCACAGCTGCGCCGGCGTCGACAGCAGGTACTGGAAGCCGGTGATCCGGTAGAGGACGTAGGTCGGCAGGTTCCACAGCCCGAAGAGCAGGTAGAGCGGAATGTCGTAGACCGCTGGGTGACCGGTCGACGTGTGCTCGATCGCGATCCGGTAGAAGTCGCCGATCCGCCCTTGAAGAACCGCGTCCAGGAAGTTGAAGGAGTGCTCGAAGGTGGCTCGTACGTCGCCGTAGAGGAAGAAGGCGTAGGCGCCGAGCAGAATGACGCCCAGCAGCGCCCAGTCCACGAGACCGGGACGTTCGGTGTCGTTCCACCAACGGCCGAGACGGCTCCTCACCACGCGCTCGATCACCTCGCGCCCACGATCGACCTCCGAGTCGAAGCGCGCACGCAGACGCGAGCCGGCGCCTGAGGCAGGAAGAGTCTTGGTACCGCCGGACGCACCGGCCGACTGCCCGTTCTTCTCCTGCGCCCGCGTCTCCGGCGTGGAGTCGTGATCAGTTTTCTCAGCGTTGTCGTTCCCTGCTTGACCCGTACTGTTCTTCGCAGCTTTACCGGACACGAGAGCCTGCCTGTTCGTCGGAGTGATGGACGGCGGTCGCCCCGGAGGAGGCACCGAGACGCTCCAGGAGGGCTTTGCGGGAGATGAAGTTGTAGATGAGCACGATTGCCGTGGCGATGATCTTCCCCAGGAAGGGACTCATTCCGGCGAGGTCGGCGCACACATAGAGGATGAGGGTGTTCAAGCCCAGTGCGACCACGTTGAGCAGAACATACAGCGTGAACTCCTTGAGGACACTGACGTTCTCCTGGGCCTCGAACACGTAGCGCCTGGAGAGGATGTAGTTGAGGACCACCGAGGTGGAGAAGGACGTCGCGCTGGCGACGAGGTGGGGGACGCCCAGCCCGTACAGCACGGTGAAGAGGCCGAAGTCAACGCAGAAGGAGATGCCGCCGACAACGAGGAAGCGCCCGAACTGAAGAACGAGGGGGCGCGCTTTCTCCTGGAGGGCGTTCAAGAGATGTTCCCACCGGGACGTCCCTGCGACGGGTTACCCGCCTCCGGCGACGCCGGGCCGCCCCCGAAGCCCGACGGCCCCTCAGAGGGACCGAAGTTGAGGCGCTCACCTATCACCACGCGAGGCTTGCTGACAACGCGCCCGTTGATGCTGAGGATGTACTCGCCCAGGATCCCGATGAAGAACAGCTGGATGGATCCGAGGAGGAACAGGCCCACGGTGCGGGAGGCCTCACCCACCGGATAGGCGTTCCAGTCGATGAGCTTCTTGATCAGGACGAAGGTCGCCAGGCCCAGGCAGATGATGCCGACGAAGGTGGCCACGAATGTGGCCATGCGCATCAGAAGCTTGGTGGAGCTGGTGATCCCCTGCATGGCGAAGTCGTAGTTGCGCAGGAAGTTGAAATTCGACTTCCCCCGGGAGGACTGGGCCTGATCGTACTGGACGATCTCGAGCCCGATCCCGTACTCGGCGACGACCGTCTTGAAGTAGGGCTGGATATCGCCGATCTGCCTGAGAACATCGATGAACTCGGCGTCGTAGAGCCCGTATCCGGTGAAACGCGCGATCTGAGGGGTGTCGGCGAACCAGTCGATGAGCTTGTAGTAGAGGTGACGGCACCCCGTCATGATGAAGCCCTCGTCAGAGGATCTCCGCTGCCCGATGACGACCTTGGCCCCCGCCTCCCAACGGGCCACGAACTCCGGGAGGTTCTCAGGCGGATCCTGGAGGTCACCGAAGAGCATGAAGGTCGCGTCCCCCGAGCCGTAGGTGAGAGCCGAGAAGACATTCCGGTGAAAACCGAAGTTACGGGCATTGAAGACGGCCTTCACCCGCTTGTCCTCATCCGCCAGAGCGCGGATCGCGTCGCGGGTACCGTCCGTCGAGTAGTCATCGACGAAGATGATCTCGTAGTCGTATTGCGGAAGACGTGTGCGAAATACCGAGTTCAGTCGGTCGTACATCAACCTGACGCTTTTTTCCTCGTTATAACTGGGAATGACGACGCTGATCTTCTTCATGGACAGGTCAAGGTCCTCACGTGACTCATTGATTGAGGCCGGGGCTCCAACAGGGGATCCGAGGGGCATACCCGCCCATGCCGGCAGGAGGTGCGGGGAGCACCTCACGATATGCTAACACCTCATTCATTCCCCGCCGTCTCTCCGCCTTCTCGGCGACGGCGACCGGCTTCGCGAAAACGCCTGCCGGCGGCCGTTGCGGCCCGCGCCAGGTCCGATGCTCCACCGGTCAGATAACGGTAGGCGGGTTTGAGAGCACCACCCACGTCAGGGTGGTGAACATCGACGTAGGAACGCACCCGGGCACCGACTCCGGCCTGAGGTCCGAACCGCGCCTGGAGGAACCTGACCTGCTCGTCGGTGTAGGCCGGGAGGTCCGCGGTGACGGCTCGCTGCTTGTAGGCCAGGGACCCGTATAGCCGCCCGGCCCAGGCCGGGGTGAGCACCTCGCGGGGGTGGAAGCCGCTGGACATGGCTGCGTAGACGGTCAGCAGCTCAAGCACCTCGGCGGCTCGGGCCTCCCTGAGGCGCTCGGCCGACTGCTCGGGACCTGCGACGGCCCGCTCGGTCAGTCGCACGAGCTCCTTGGCCCCCTCGCTCAGCGTGCGCAGTGCTTCGGGGCGGGCCATGAACATCGCGCCGACCGGAACCACGGGGGCGACCGGATCCAGCTCCACGGTCAGGCCGAGCCGGCGGGACAGCGTCTTGGCGGCACCGGCCAGCCCGTCCCATGTCGGTCCACCGTGAGCCTGTCCGATGTGACTGGCGGCAGGCATGGCCACACCGAGGCCGGGGTGACGCTCGAAGAGGTCGATGAGGCCGGCCGTGTATCCCGGCGAGGCCAGTAGGCAGTCGAGCACCTGCCTGCGGGCGACGTCGTCGGCCTTCGACTCGGGACCGCTCGGCGACCCCACGGTGATCCGCAGGACGAGGTCGCCACCACCGTCGGAGCCGGTGGCGCGCCCAGGATCCCACAGGTCGTCGCACTCGGTGAGGAAGGGGATCGTGCCACGCGGATCGAGGTCCCGCACCGCACGGAAGGCGACAGCCGCGCCCCCCGGTGCCGCGTCCTCGTCCGCTGGGCGGCGACCGGTGAGGCGCTCCAGGTCGGCGGCATCCAGGTGCGTGGGCGAGGTGACCACCACCCGCCAGTGCGCCGGCAGGCTCTCCAGGCGCTGAGCAAGACCATCGGCCTCGGCGCGCTCGACCCCCTCCCCTCCGGCCGGGACGTGGACGACGACGCAGCCCGAGGGCGTCGGTGCGGTCGATCCCGCCTCCGGGTCGGGCTCATCCGGCGCAGGGGCGGCCTCAACGACGACCTCGGTGAGGCCTGCGTTGACAATGAGGTCACGGGCGGGAGCGTTGTGAACGACGTCGGACAGGATGAGGTCCTCGCTGTAGCCCGCCCGCGCAGCATCCTCCAGCAGCTCCCCGCCGACGACGGCCTGCCGGTCCTGGTGGAGCGGGTCGTGGAAGAGGGCGCGACGCTTGAGCAGGGGGCAGCCGTCGGCCAGCAGTGCCGGGGCCTCCTCGATGGCCGGGTTGTCCGAGCGGTAGCGGTCCACGGGGAAGGCGACCTCCCAGGTGTGGCCGAGCTCGGCGAAGTGGTCGGTGAAACGCGACTCGTGCCACTGGATGGAGTCGCGGTAGGAGGAGACCGGCGGCATCCGCTCCCAGTACTCACGGAAGGCCGGAGCCGTCAGCAGCCTGCGGCGCACCGCGATCCAGTGGGACTGGATGTGTCGGGGCAGCTCTCGCCTGGCGAGGAAGGGGTGGGGACGCATGGCCGCGTGCTCGGTCATGCCCCAGAAGGAGATGTCGCACCAGCCCTCGGCACGGGTGAGGACCTCCTCCCAGGGGCGCAGAGGCGCGTAGCAGGTGTGGTTGGTCAGGATGAGCTCGTCGAAGTCGGCGAGCCGGTCCCAGCCCAGGTGCTCCAGACCGGCCCGGTAGGCACCGGCGTCGAGCCCCTCATTGGGGCGCTGGAGAACCTGGTCGCAGCAGGTCTCCAGCCGGGAGCGGTCGGCGTCACGGATGGGAGAGTTGGAGACCAGCAGGATGTGGTCGGCATGGGGGCGCAGGGAGCTGAGCGCGGTGACGACATAGTCACGGACCTGATGATGAGGATCGAAGTGGAAGTAGACGAGTCCTCGGTTCATGTGGAGGTCCTCCCCGGCAGGTGGTCGACGAAGGCAGCTGGTAACGAAGCGGCGAGGCGGCCAGTGTCTCATGCGCTCCTGGCCGCCCCGCCGTTCGTCCGCTTGCGGGATGTCAGCGGATAGTCACCTTCCCATTGGGTGCCACCGATATCCTTCCTCTCTCAAAGGGCTGGGTCGTGGTGCCGTCGGCCTGGTGGACCTCGGGGCCGGCGGGCAGCCCCACCTTGGAGCTCTCCCAGCCGGAGGCGGCCCATGCGGTCAGGATCGAGCCGCGGATGAAGCTGACCCGGCCCCCGGGGACGCCAGTAGGCGATGCCCCCCTCGAAGATCTGGTGACGGCTGCCACCGACACCGGCCACGCCACCGCTACGCGGGTAACCCATCGACCCGGTCTGATACCCGTAAGCACCCCAGGCACTGAGCACCGGCTCCCCCACGAACTGCGCACCGGTCGCCGGACTCCAGTAGCCCACACCACGCTCGAAGCGCTGGAACACCCCACCCTTGGAGGAGGCGATCTCATTGGAGGTGGGCAGGCCCATCCAGGAGCTCTCCCAGCCGGAGGCGGCCCATGCGGTCAGGATCGAGCCGCGGATGAAGCTGACCCGGCCCCCGGGGACGCCAGTAGGCGATGCCCCCCTCGAAGATCTGGTGACGGCTGCCACCGACACCGGCCACGCCACCGCTACGCGGGTAACCCATCGACCCGGTCTGATACCCGTAAGCACCCCAGGCACTGAGCACCGGCTCCCCCACGAACTGCGCACCGGTCGCCGGACTCCAGTAGCCCACACCACGCTCGAAGCGCTGGAACACCCCACCCTTGGAGGAGGCGTAGACACCGGTGGTGGCCGCTCCGATCCAGCCGTTGGCGGGAAGGGCGCCGCGCAGGGCGGCGGCACCCGGATGGTTCTGGGCGACGGTTGACGGCGCGCCACCGCCTCCCCCCTGCGAGGCGGGGCTCTGCGACTGCGCGATGGTACGGATGGCGCCGAGCCTGGAGTAGCCGACGTTGCCGGGGCAGGTGGTGTAGCCGACGTCGCGGTGCCCGAGGATACGGGGCATGGAGATGGTGGATCCGGCCTGGTAGCGCTCGGTGGTCCACACGTGCAGGCCCGCCCAGCCGGCGACATCCGAGATGCCGGCCCGCTTGAGGAACCATCCGGCCATCTTGCCCACGGAGCTCAGCTGAGCGTCCGAGGGGGACACCGCGCTGTAGTCCCCCATCATGGAGATGCCCATGGTGCCGGTGTTGACGCCTCGGGCGTGCGCCCCGACGCTCATCTTGCCGGCCGGTGCCGCCACGGAGCCGGAGCGCCCCTCGAAGACGGTGCCGAACTTGTCAACGAGGAAGTTGTAGCCGATGTCGCCCCAGTCCAGGGTGACTGCGTGGTAGTAGTAGATGCCCCGCACGATGGAGGCGGACTGGCCCGAGGAGTAGCTGTTGGTGCCTGCGGTGTGGTGGACGACGACGTGGCCGGCGCTCGCGTACTCGGGATCCCAGCTCATGTAGGAGGCATTGGCTCCCCACTCGGCTCGGGTGGTCACCGGAACCGGGAGGCCGTTGGCGGTTGTCGCAGCCGGTGCGACGACAGGCGCAGCAGCAGGCGCGGCGACCGGCCGGCTGACCAGCGCGGGGCTCGTGAACAGCGCCGTGGCAGCCGGGTCCGGCTGCGCGCCCTGGGACTGGAGAGCGGCCTCCTCGATGACGGGGGTGGGGGCGGCCTCGGTGGTCTTGAGGTCATCGGCCTCGAGGGTCTCCTCGCCCTGGGGCCGGGAGGGGACGAGGGCCAGCCTCAGTCCTGCAGGAAGCGAGCCTCCGACGACGGAGGCCTGGATCGCATCGGCCCCGCCGGTGACGAACTCCCCCGTGCCGGGGGTGGCGCGGTCGTCGCGGCCGGCGTCCGCCGCCTCGTTGAGGTACCAGGGCGACCAGGTTCCGTTCTCCCTCACGCGCAGGTAGATGCGTACGCCTTCGGGCAGGTCGGTACCGCCGGTCCAGGTGAAGCCGGCGACGAAGAAGCGGTCGACCTCGAGCGGGTCGGTCAGAAGAGCGCCGTCCGCCTGCGGGTCTGTGGCTGCCGGCAGGATCGACGGGATCGGCGCACCTGCCGCTCCCGTCGTCCGAGCGACGGCGGGCACGGAGCCGGTTGCACTGAGCACCGGCGCCGGAAGCACCGAGGCAGCGTCACCGGAGCTGCTGACGCTCTCGGCCGACGGCGTTGACGTCCCGGACCCCGCCCCGCCACCAGGGCCCGAGCCCGTACCTGGTCCTGCGGAGGGCTGGACGTCATCGAGCCCCGACTGCGCGACCTCGGTGGCCTGACCGCTGGAGGTGGTCAGGTCGAGGATCTGAACCGGGGCGGGGGCGTCGGTCTGGCCACCGGAGTCGCCGGTGTCAGGCGCGGCACCGGCCACGGGGGCCAGCCCTGACAGGAGGAGTGAGGTCAGGGCGATGAGCCCGGCGGACCGGTACGCGCACGTGCGAGCACCGCGACCACCGACATGACCACCGACATGACCACCGACATGACCACTGAGGCGATGGCCGCCGTGAGGGACGATGCGGCCAAGAGCGCGAGGGACGTTCATGGGGTTCCTTTGAGGTGATACCGACGGGCGTCCATCAGGCCTCACCATCGGAACCGACGACGCTGCTCCCTTGAGAGGCACGAAATCAAATTTCTGAGCAATTTCCGGGAGATTACTGATAGTTTACTGATAGTTACGGGAGGTGACTGACGGTGCGAAACGCGTCGGCGCTCACGATCCTGGCCACCGCCCACCCGCCCCTCGTCTTTTCTTGAGAGACCGCGGTATTGCCGCCTCACGGCGGGACCATTGCAATCTGGTCTCACCGCCACTGGCGACCTCAGCCCGGGGCGCGAGAGGCAGGACGGCGGCATCCCGCAGGTGCCCGTGGGCTCCGTTGCGCTCCTGTGGCATGATGGCGTCGGCCATATCGGGCGCCCAGCGCCCCTAGTTCCCATCCATCGGAGCGAGTTCTATGCACGTCCTCATCACCGGAGGCGCCGGCTTCATCGGCGCCAACTTCGTCCACCAGACCCTGGTGCGCTACCCCGATGCCACTGTCACCGTCCTGGACAAGCTCACCTACGCCGGGAACAAGGGCTCACTGGCGGACGTGGATGATCGCGTCACCCTCGTCGTCGGAGACATCGCCGAGGCCGACGTCGTCGACCCGCTCGTGGCCCAGGCCGACGTCGTCGTCCACTTCGCGGCCGAGTCGCACAACGACAACTCGCTGCGCGACCCCTTCCCCTTCATCCAGACCAACCTCGTGGGCACCTTCACCCTGCTGGAGGCGGTGCGCCGCCACAAGGTGCGCTTCCACCACATCTCCACCGACGAGGTCTACGGCGACCTGGAGCTGGACGACCCGGCCAAGTTCGAGCCGACGACGCCTTACAACCCCTCCTCCCCCTACTCCTCGTCCAAGGCCGGAAGCGACCTGCTCGTGCGCGCCTGGGTGCGCTCCTTCGGCGTGGAGGCCACGATCTCCAACTGCTCGAACAACTACGGGCCCTACCAGCACATCGAGAAGTTCATCCCGCGTCAGATCACCAACCTCATCGACGGCGTGCGCCCCAGGCTCTACGGCGCCGGCGAGAACGTGCGCGACTGGATCCACGTCCTGGACCACAACGACGCCGTGTGGGACATCATCGAGAAGGGCCGCATCGGCGAGACCTACCTCATTGGCGCCGACGGCGAGAAGAACAACAAGGAGGTCGTCGAGCTGATCCTGGAGCTCATGGGCCACGCGCCCGACGACTACGAGCACGTCGCCGACCGCCCCGGCCACGACATGCGCTACGCCATCGACAACTCCAAGCTGGTCGAGGAGCTCGGCTGGGCGCCGAAGTTCACCGACTTTCGCTCCGGTCTGCAGGCCACCATCGACTGGTACCGCGACAACGAGGCCTGGTGGCGCCCGCTCAAGGCCGAGGTCGAGGCGAAGTACGCCGCCCAGGGACAGTGACCGGGCAGCGCCACTATCGAGCCGCCATCGATGAGCCGTGACGTGTGGGGTCCTCTGCGGGGGACCCCACACGCGTCTCCATCCAGCGCTACGGCGCTCTGCCATGTGTCCCCGGCCCGGAGATCCACGCTGTGCCACTGTGCCTACCGCCACCGCTGTGCCCCTCCTCCCGGTCCGGTCACCACGGCCCACCGCAGGAGCCGGCTCCCAATCCCCGGGAAGACGCTCCTCGCCGACGACATCGGGCGGTGACGACCTGCCTCTTCGCAGCCGCTTTCGCGGCAGTGGACACCGTCTCGCAGACCGTCGGCCGAGTCCAGCGGGCAGCCGGAGCGCTCCTGGAGGGATCCTTCAGCCCACTGCGGCTGCTGGTCGCCCTGATTCTCAGCGGCGCCGCGTGCTGGGGCTTCCTGGCCCTGGTGGATCTGGCCGCACGGCGCAGAGGAGCCCGCTCGCAGCAGGGTGGTGATCGCCGCTGCGTGCGGTGGCTGGCACTGAGGGCCTTCCTGATTCCGTTGACCTGCTGGTCCCTGCTGTACGGGCACCTGTGGCCGATGGCCTCAATGAACGACACGGCCTGGATCCTGACGGACCCGTTCGGCGCCGGGGCCCAGCACCCCATCACCTACAGGCTGATGATCGTGGCCCTGTTCCGGCTGGGGCGCCTGGTCGGGGGCGACCTGACCGGCGTCGTGCTGCTGTCGGTGGGACAGATGCTGTTGTGGGCGACCTGCGTGAGCGGTCTTGTCGTGTTCCTGGACCGCAAGGGGGCCTCACGCGGAGTGACCGGTTCTCTCATCGCATACTGCGCACTGATGCCGCTGGTGGCCGACTACTCCTTCGCCGTGGTCAAGGACTCGACCTTCTCACTGTTCGCCACTGCGCTCATCCCTGTGCTGCTGGCGGTACGTGCCGGAGCCGGGAGGATCCTGTCCAGCAGGAGCGGCATCGCCGTGGTCGTGGTGGTGCCGGCGGGCTTCGCGCTCATGCGCAGCAACGCCCTGCCGGTGGTTCTGATCGCCCTGGCGCTGGTGGTGTGGTGGTCGCGGGCACACCTGCGCCGGGCGTTGGCGGTCACCGCCCTCGCCCTCGTCATCATCGTTGTGCCCTCGGCCATGACGGCGCAGTCCCAGCACGCTGAGGAGGGCGTGGGCATCCCGTTGCAGATGGTCGGGTACACCCTGACCCACGACGCCGGCTGCTGCCACCGGCCAGCCGCCAGGTCTTCGACAGCATCCTGTCCCCCGAGGCCTGGAAGCGGGCCTACCGGCCTTCCAGCGTCGACCCGGTCAAGGACTCCCCGGCCTTCAACAGGACCTACCTCGATACGCACCGCGGCCAGTTCCTCTCCGCGTGGGGACGGGCACTGGTGGCGTGCCCACGCCCCTTCGTCACTGGTTTCCTCGTGCATACCGGCAACCTGTGGCGCTTCGACGCCGACCCGATCGGCACCGAGGGGCAGTCCCGTTTCGTCTCCGTGGTCTCGAACCACCCGGCCGACCGCGATCAGCTGATCCGCGACTACGCCCGCGCCGGCGTCGTCAGCTACTCGATCCTGCCGAAGCCCTGGCAACCGGTGGCGGAGGCCGCCGTGCGGGCCATGGAGGTCATGCCGGGCCCGGGAACCTGGATGTGGGTGGTGGCTCTGAGCGTGGTCGGCTTCGTCTACGCCGGGCGGCGAGAAGTGGGTGGCGATCTACGCACCCGTGATCCTGCTGTGGGCAACGCTCATGGTTGCGGCTCCCACCGTTACGCCGTTCCGCTACACGGCGCCCCTCATCATGGTCGCGCCGATCGGCCTCGCGGTTCTGCTGGGCACCGACCGCACCGCTTGGGAGGACTGAGAACCAGGCTGTTCGCCGCGTCAGTCGCAGGCGGTGATGCGCCACAGGGTGACGGTGCCGTCCGGCGTGCGGTCGATCTCCTCGAGGTACTGGTGGGGCAGCCGGTCCAGGGCCTGCCCCCACAGCGGCTCGCGGCCGCCACCGGTGGCGCCGTCGGGCACCGTGCTGTCGGTGTAGTAGTAGCGCACGCCCCGCTGCTTGAGGATGCTGCACACCCGCGGATTCGACCCGATCTCGTGGAGGTGGCGTCCCAGCCAGCCCAGGTCCTGCGCAGGGTGGTTCCGGCCTGGAGGGATAGACCACCCTCACCCCGGCCACGCTCCACAGGTAGGCACTCCCGTTCGAGGGATTCCCCAGGACGACGGCGTCAGCGGGCAGGGTCGAGGGAGCACGGCGGATGAGGGCGAGCTCCTCATCACTGAGCATGGTGCCCGTAGACGATGCGCGAGGGGTCGTGGATGGACCGGAGGATCTCCGTCTTGAGGCTCCAGCGCCAGGCGGGGGCCAGGACGAGCGAGGCCAGGAGCAGGCAGGCCGGCACGTTGCGCCTCGCAAGCATGCCTGCCCGACGTCGCCATGAGGGCCGCTGCGGGCGGTCATCAGGGTGAGGGGCGGAGGTCCCCTCAGCACTCTCCTCCGCCTCGTCCACGCCCCTCCCCCAGCGGCGCTGCGCCTCGGCGACTCCCCAGGCGGCCAGGACGAGCACTCCGATCGTGACCAGTGGCATGATGCGGGCCCGCTGGGTGTACCAGGGCCCGGCCAGGGCTCGCAGCGGCCACTGCGGGCCGGCCGCCAGCAGGATGAGGACGATGGCCAGACCGGTCCCCGCGCACCAGCGCCGCATCCCCGGCGTCCGCCAGGCCGAGACCGCCCCGAGCAGGGCGAGACCAGTCACCACGGCGTTGCCCAGGTACCAGGGGGTGTACGTGGCCAGGAGCGGGTGGTCGGTGAGGACCGCCCAGGTCGTCTCGGGCAGGTTCCCGCCGGGGCGCGGGTAGGCCATGACCGAGGCCAGGGAGGAGCGCATCACCCAGGCGCCCGCGGCGACGACGATCACTCCACCGGCCGCGCCCCCCAGCAGTGCGGCTCGTTGGGCGCCACCGCGACGCCACCAGCGGGTGAGAAGCGGCATGAACGAGGCCAGAGCCACCGGGCCGCCGAGAACGGCGAGGTTGAACAGTCCGGCGCCGTGGGCGGTCACGACGCCGATACTGGCCAGCGCCGCCATGGCCAGCGCACCGGCCCGGACGGCGGGACCCGCCTTACCAGGAGCGCAGGCCCTGACAACGAGGGCCAGTGCCCCGGGCAGGACGGCGAGGCTCAAGGCATAGGGCCAGGTGCTGGTCAGGAGCAGCAGAAGACTCACTACCGAGCCGGACAGCGCTGTGCCGGCAGCGAGGACGACGCCGTCGGCAGCGGTCGTGGAGGAGCGGATGCGGCCAAGCACCTCGCGCAGCAACGCCGCCACGCCCAGTGGCCAGATCAGTCCGGCGGTGACCAGCACCAGGACATTGGCGCCGACGACGACGCTCCCGGGCAGGAGGACCGCCAGGGCGTGCCAGCCGGTCGGGTAGTAGCCGACGGCACCGTCGTACATGGAGGCCAGCCCGCCGAGCGGTGAGGCATCGCCCTCTGGCGCATGAAGGCAACGGCGGAGAGGTGGAAGACGGCGTCGGATGCCTGGGGCGGCGACTGCGGGCCACGGGTGCCGATGAGGGCGGGCAGGACCGTCATGAGGCCGGAGAACCCGACAGCCCCGGCCACCAGCCTGGTGTCCCGGCGGCTGAGGGCCGACGGCATCAGGACGGTGCCGGCACCGCCAGGACGGGCTCCGTCGCGCGAGCGCCCCCCGGAGCGGGTCAGGAGGGCCCCGAGGATCACCCCGGCCACCCACAGCCACCCGGCGGGCCCGAGGAGGAGGTCTCCCCTGCCCCAGCGGATGCCGAGCGCCCCGGCGATCACCGTCCCCGGACCGACAAGTCCCAGAAAGAGCGCAGGGGCCGCCCCGATTCCGGTGATCCCGCGGATGCCCCAGGCACGGGCCACCTGCCACCCGGGGAACAGCGCCAGGGCGACCGCGACGACCACGGTGGGCCACACGGTCCACCAGGAGCCGTCACCGACCGGGCTCATCGCCGGAATCGAGCCGACCACCACGCTCAGAGCGCCTCCGGGGTCACTCGCCTCCGCCGATGGTCAGGCGCGGCACGCCGGTCCACTTGCCGGCGTCGGTGGCGCGGCGCCCGTCCAGCAGGAGGCGCAGCCCGGGCAGGTCGGCGGCGGTGAGCTCGCCGTACTCGGGATGGTCGGCCTGGACAATGGCGACGTCGACCTGCTCCCCCAGGTGGTAGGGGGTCCAGCCGAAGCCGGCCAGCTCGTCGTCGGTGTACATCGGGTCGTGGACGAGGACATCGGCGCCGGCCTCACGCAGGGCCTCCACGGTGGGGAAGACACCGGAGAAGGCGGTCTCCTTGACCTTGCCGCGGTAGGAGGCTCCCAGCACGACGACGCGCAGTCCCCTTGAGGGAACCGAGCACCTCGGTGGCCCGGCCCACCACGTAGGCGGGCATCGTGGCGTTGAAGGTGCGGGCGGTGCGCACCACGGAGGCGTCGGGGTCGGTGGACAGGTAGAGGCGCGGGTAGACCGGGATGCAGTGCCCGCCCACCGCGATGCCGGGGCGGTGGATGTGGGAGTAGGGCTGGGAGTTGCAGGCCTCGATGACGCGCTCGATGTCGAAGCCGGCCTTGTCCGCGTAGACGGCGAACTGGTTGGCCAGACCGATGTTGACGTCGCGGTAGGTGGTCTCGGCGAGCTTGGCCATCTCGGCGGCCTCGGCGGTGCCCATGTCCCACACGCCGTTGGGGCGGGGCAGGTCGTCGCGCTCGTCGAAGTCGAGGACGGACTCGTAGAAGGCGATGCCGGCCTGGGTGCCGGCCTCGTCCAGGCCGCCCACGAGCTTGGGGTAGCGGCGCAGGTCGGCGAAGACGCGGCCGGTGAGAACCCGCTCGGGGCTGAAGACGAGGTGGAAGTCCGTGCCCTCCTTCAGGCCGCTGATCTCCTCGATCATGGGCTTGAAGCGGCCCCGCAGGGTGCCCACGGGCAGCGTGGTCTCGTAGGAGATGAGGGTGTTGGGGGTCAGGTGGGCGGCCAGGGAGCGGGTGGCGTCGTCCATCCAGGCGAAGTCCGGCTCCCAGGTGGCGTCGTTGACGAAGAGCGGCACGACCAGGACGATCGCGTCGGCGTCGGGGACAGCCTCGGCGTAGTCGGTGGTGGCGCGCAGAGCGCCGTTGCCAGTGGCGGGACTCAGCGCGGCGAGCTTCTCGGCCAGATGGGCCTCACCGGGGAAGGGCTCGGTTCCGGCGTTGACGGCCTCGACGACGGCGGGGTTGACATCGACTCCGATGACCTCGTGGCCCTTGTCTGCGTACTGGACGGCCAGAGGCAGTCCGATCTTGCCCAGGGCGACGACGGCGATGCGCATACGGGTTGGTCCTTCCGACGGATCAGGCTGAGGCTCAGGTTGATGCTCAGGTGGCGGCTCGGGTAGCAGCCCTCCGTATGATACGGCGCTTACCATGTCCACATGCACGACTTGGACCACACGGACCGCACGGACACGTCCGCTCCCGGATACCGGCTTCACCTGATGTCTCCGACGTGGACGCACGGTCCCTCGGGCCCTGAGTCCTCAGCGTCTCCGGAGTCTCCGGCGTCGCCCTCACCCCTTGTCAGGCCCGCACCACCTGTGGCGACCGCTGCCGCCCAGGACCGGCGAGCTGGAGTCCTTGCGGCGCGAGCAGCCCACCCGGCGCACGGGATCGTGGACCCTCATCGAGGCGGGTGACGACGTCGTGCGCCTGACCACGGACCGCACCCGTTCCCACCACCTCCTCTTCACCCGCGCCGGTGACACCTGGGTCATCAGTGACGACCCTCAGGAGCTGCGCCGGCACGCTCCCGCCTGGGTCCGCGACGAGCAGGCCGCCGGTGTCTTCCTCCACGCGGGCTTCACGCCGGGGACACGGACGCTTGCCCATGAGGTGTACGCCACTCCTGCGGGCTCGGTGGTGGAGCTGCGACCCGACGGGACCTGGAGCTGCCGCTCGTGGGAGACCTACCGCTACGACGCCGACCCGATCACGTCCCCTCAGGAGTTCGCGGGCGTCTTCCGCACCGCGCTCGACACCGCGGTCGAGCGCGTCCTTCAGGACACCGACGGCCGCCAGCTCCTCGTTCCCCTCTCCGGCGGGCTGGACTCCCGGCTGCTGGCCGTCTGGCTCAAGCGCCACGGGGCCCGTAACGTCGTGACCTTCACCTACGGGGTGCCGGGCAGCACCGAGGTCGCCATCTCCCGGGGCGTCGCCGAGGCTCTCGGGATGGACTGGTTCACGGTCGACCTGGACCCCGCCGAGGTGGCTCGCACCTGGGCCGGACCCGACGGCGTCGGCTTCCAGAAGCGCACCTGGGGCCTGACCTCCCTGCCGCACGTCCAGGACTGGTACGCCCTGCTCCGGATGCGCCGGGACGCCCTGATCGACACTGACGCGGTTTTCCTGCCCGGTCACACGATCGTCGGGAATATGCATGACGAGCACCTGCTCGAGGGCCGGCCATCGCGCAACGACGTGCTCGCCGCCGTGGCCCGGCACCACTCGCTGCTCCAGGGCGACCGCAACGCGTGGCGACACCTGCCCCTGCTGCGCCGGGCGGTGATGCAAGGCGCCCAGGAGGTCTCCTTCCCGACGCGCCGGAACGAGGACCTGGCCGGAAGCGGACGCTCCATCCAGGAGCTCCTGGAGTGGGTGAACCTCCAGGAGCGCCAGGCCAAGTACATCAACGAGTCGTTGAAGGCCTACGAGGCCTTCGGATACGGCTGGGCGCTGCCGATGCTCGACACCGAGCTCTGGCGCACCTGGCTGCGGGGATCGGAGGAGCTGACCGCCACTCGCGACTGGTACGCGCAGTTCACGGCGGAGGCCTACGCCGAGGCGACGGGCACCGCCTCGCAGCTCTTCGAGGCGCCGGCGGCTCGGATCCCCGCCGGGACCACGGCGCCTGCTCATGGCGGCACTGACCGTCACCGGCACCCGCACGGCCCTGGCACGAGCAGTCTCCATGAGGACCATGCTTCACCATCCCATGGCCTTCGAGGCGTTCAACGCCCCCATGCCCCGCACGGAGCAGATCAGGCGCATGGCTCGAGGGGCCACCTCGACGGGCCTGTGGGCCCGACTGTTCCTGGAGGGGGCCTGGAGCACCGAGCCCGTCGTGCCCATGAGTACGGGCGACACGCAAGACATGAGCTGAGGCGCTCTCAGGGCACCTGCGGCTGTCAGCTGAGGCTGTCAGCCGCAGATGTCGATGCGCCACAGCGCGGCTGAGCCTCCGCTGTCGATGAGGGTGAATCCGCTGGAGGTGTCAACCCCGTACAGCCCGGGACGGATCTTGCTGAGCTGGGAGTTGTTGAAGCGAATGTCCTTGTCGGCGTAGAAGTAGCGGATCCCGTGCTGCTGAAGGATCTCGCACACGTGGGGGTCGGTGCGGATCTGGTTGAAGTGCTCGCGCAGGTAGATCCCGTCCTCGTCGTCGGCCGCCTGCCCCGGGAAGACCCACACGCTGCGCATACCGGTGAGGATGGGAATGTATCCCGTTCCAGCCACCGGGTCGCCGATGACGACGGCGTTGTCCGGCAGCTCCTCGGGGAGCCTGCGGATCATGTCGAGCTCGGCCTTGTCCGCGATGAAACGGGTGTCTCCGTGTACCGGCAGGTAGCCCTCGCGCACGTCGGAGGCGACGGCCTGGCTTCCGACCACCGTGGCGGGCGCGCACAGGGCGACGATGATGCAGGCGGCCGCGGCCCGGGTCACCAGCGAGATCGTCGAGTCCGCCAGGCCGGTACGGGCCAGGACGCCGCGCAGGCCTGAGGCGATCCGGGCGGCGACCGGGGCGAGCCACGTGCGCAGAGCGTCCAGGGCGATGACGACGAGGAGCACGGCCAGGACAGCGGTCATCGCCTTGAGCCGGTGGGGGTTGCGGTAGAACAGGCCGGTGATCGATGAGAGCACCGGGATGGGCGCGATGGCGGCCAGGATGAGGGACATGCTGAGGACCCATGCCACCACGAGCTCCCAGCTCCGCCGCCGCCACAGGCAGATCGCAGCGCCCAGGACGCTCAGAATCGTCAACGGCATCTCAACCCACTCGATGGCCCAGCCACCGAAGTAGTCCAGGGCGACGGGGATGAGGAGCTTGGTCACCAGGTTGCTCCAGTCCAGCTCGGTGTACCTGCCGAAGTGGTGCTGCTGGGGACCGGGGAGGAAGACGAAGGCGACGAGTGCGACCACCGCCAGCACGGCGCCGATCCACCGGGCCGCAGCCTGACCGCGTCGCCCGCAGCGCCAGCTCCTGCTCCCCGAGCCCACCGCGTAGCACAGGATGATGCCGAACAGCGGCCACAGGAGCATTGCCGCCGCCGAGGTGTGGATGAGGCAGGACCCGACGAAGAAGGGGATGATGGCGCTCAGTGCCATGGCTGCGCGACCCAGTGCGCCCCGGCGGGATGCGCTCTGGTCACGAGCCGCCACCACCAGGAGGGTGCGGGCGCGTCGCCAGCACTCGATCGACATGGCGATGACGGCCGGGCACGTGGCCACCGCCATGCAGTAGGGCCACAGCGCGGCGCCGTAGGTGAGCCGCCAGGGGAATACCGGAGCCAGAAGCGAGGCGGCCAGTGCCAGGTAGGGGGCATGGCGGACCTTCGGCAGCGCGGTACGAGCCAGGTAGACCAGGCCGAGGTACCACACCAGCGCCACCGCGAGCAGCAGGACGTTGTTGGCGATGAGTGTCTCGCGCCAGCTCCACGCGCCCAGGCTGGCGACCTGGTGCCACACGATCGGGATAGAAGCCCGCGTGGCTCGTCAGCCCGAACATGCCGGCGTTCGGGTTGAACATCGAGGCGTAGTCCTCACGCTCGATGATGGCGACCTGCATGTAGTGGTAGAGGGCGTCACCGCTCTGGGAGACGGCGTTCGGTGGGATCGTGAGGATGACGGGCAGTGCGGTGACGGCCCAGAACACCAGGACCGTCAGGAAGAGCCTGCGCTCGGCGCGTCCGCCATCGGTGCGCATGGTCATGCCCTCTCGCTGGTCCTCGGGCATGAGGAGGATCCCCGGGTCCCAGCGATCGATGAGACGCTTCATCGTGTACGCGGCAAGAGCCAGGATCGCGGTCGTCACCATGACGGGGATCCAGCCCCAGGGCTTGCCGACGGCGGCTTGGAAGAGCCCGTCGGCGGTCAGGACGAGGGCACTGATGGTCGGGGCCAGCGCGACGGGACGGATCCCTCTCATCCCGGCGGCGCGCAGCACGAGCCATCCGACCCCGAAGAGCGCCGAAAGAAGCAGACAGCGGTTGGCAGGGTGTTGAACCAGTCGACCAGGCTGTTGGTCACCAACGTTGTTCCTCACTCACTCGACGTACGTCACTGAACTCATCGACCTTCTTGCTCGCGTCATCGGCCCCGGCGATGACCTCCTGCACGGTGCGGGCGGCGGACTGCCCCGTGGCACGCAGCGAACGGTGGTCGTCGACCCAGTCGTGGAAGCGCTGAGCCGTCGCGGGCCGCGCACCCGAGGCTGTCTCAGCATCGTAGACGTCCAGCGCCGTGCGCATGGCCTCGGCTACTGCCGCCGCGTCGTGCTCGGCCGCCCACCCCAGGTCGAAGTCGCGCAGGTCCGCGGACACCGGCCCGTCACCGGCGAAGAGCACCGGCGTGCCGCAGCCCAGAGCGGAGAGGACCTTGGTGGGGTAGGCGAAGTCGTATCCCTGCCCGGGCTTGATGGACACCAGGGCCGCGGCGGCGCCCCGCTGCCATACGGCGGCCTCGGCCGCGGGCACGGCCGGGTGCATGATGACGGCCGGAGCGCCGTCGGCCCCCGCGGGCAGCTGGGAGGCGGCTTGAGTGATCTCCTGCCAGGCCGTTCCCCGGCCCAGGAAGAGCAGCTGGGCCTTCGGGTGAGTACAACGCACCTGAGCCAGGGCGTGAACGAAGACGTCGGCGCCCTGCCACTCCGACGCCGTTCCGGCGTAGACGAAGTACGGGCCGCTCAGCCCGATCTGCTCGCGGTCCTGCTCGGAGGGAGTCGGACCGTGGGCGTCGAAGACAGCGGTGTCGATTCCGTTGGGCACGACCCGGATCCGCTGCGCCCAGGCGTCATCGTCCTCCACCGCGTGCACGAGCTCGGCGACGGACTGGGCGACTCCGTCATTGACGGCGATGACGCGTGCGGCCCCGCCGACGGCGAAGGCCTCGAGCCTCTCGACGGCCCGGACGACGACGCCGGCGGCACCGGTGGAGGCGGCCGCCGCCGACCAGACGTCCGCGGCGTACCACACATAGGGGATCCTGCGCAGGGCCGCCACCGCCCGGACGACCGCGCCGGTCGTCGGGGGCGGCTCAACGAGGATCGCCTCCGGCCGAGGGGTCGTCAGCAGTCTCAGGGCCAGAGGCAGATCGAAGGAGAGATAGGGCACGTAGCCGCGCAGGTAGCCCGAGGAGTCCCGCAGGACCGGCCAGCGGGAGACCCGGACCCCGTCAGGATCGGGGTCGGCCTGCGGCGCGTCGGCCGGGGCCCGGCTGGTGAGGACCCTCACCGCCACCCCATCGGCCGCCAGCGCCTTCTCCACGCTGTCGAGCCTGAAGGACGCAGCAGCGGCCTCGGGCAGGTGGATGCGGGTAGCCACCAGGACACCGCCTCCTCGTCCGGAACGGGCGCACCGACGTGACGTCGCCACCGTCGCCAGCGCAGCCGCGGTGCCACCGAGGACCAGAGCGCCCAGCGACGCTTTGAGAAGGCCTCGCGCACTCATCGGATTCCTCCCGCTCGCAGCGTACGGGCCTGGGCGAGTCCGCCGGCCCGCATCGCCTCCATGTCCTTGGCGACCGTGCGAGCCCGGCTGAGCCAGGTGTGCTCCTGCCGAGCCTCCCGGGCCCGGCCGGCGGCCTCGGCGACCTCCTGGGGGTGTTCGAGGAGTCCGCGCAGCAGCCCGGAGAGCTCGCTCGCGTCGTAGGGAAGGGTCCAGCCCGCGCCGGCGGCGCCCACGACCTCGGCGGCCAGGGTCCCCTGGGAGGCGATGACCGGTTTGCCGCGTCCGAGGTACTCATAGAGCTTGACCGGGGAGGCGAACTCCCGATACGGGTCGGGCTCGACGAACAGGACGCAGAGGTCCGCGCGCTCGTAGAGGGCGGAGAGCTCCTCTCCGGAACGGTGCACGACCTCGATCCGGCCGCCGGCCGCCTCTACCAGGTCGGCGTACTGGTCGCCGGCTGCCTCCCACTGGTCGGGGCGGGTGCAGATGGTCAGGCTGGTGCCGGGCACGTCACGGACGGCGCGCAGGCACTCCTGGAGCCGGTAGTGGCCGCCCAGTCCACCGATGTAGAGCAGGTGGAGCTCGCCATCGGCACGGGGCGAGGGCGCCTCGTCAATGATCTCGCAGCCCGGGGGCAGCGGGAGCCATGCGCTCCTCGGGGAACCCGGGGACGTGGGCGCCCATCCGCATCGAGGGCAGGTAGAGGCGGTCGATGTAGCGGGAGTACCAGGCGAGGTCGTAGCGGTAGACGCAGCCCATGGCCGTGGCCACCGCGGTCCCGACCCGTTCGCGGTAGTCGGGGAAGGCCCAGTAGATGTCCCGGTAGAACAGGGACGTGGGCACGCCGTGGCGGTGCACCAGCCGCATGAGCGCCGGATCCACGAAGGGGTGGGGCGGGAGGTGACGCGGCTCGGTCAGCATGGTCGGGATGGTCGCGCACTCGGAGTAGAGGAACTCGATGCGCTCCCCGCCTCGGAGGCGGTCACTCAGGGCTCTCAGGCGGCGGGATCGCTCCCGCGCCGAGCCGGTGACGTCCAGGACGGTGTAGCCGAGCTCCCGGAAGGCGTCGAGCATGCGCACGGGGCGGATACCGGAAGCCGACGACGCCTCCCGATCCAGGGGGAAGGGGGCGTGGTAGACGATCGCAGCCATACGGTGCCTTGCCTCCTTTAAGGGGTATCTCAGGAACCAGGCGCGGCCGCACCAGGCAGACAGAGCAGACAGACTCGAGCGCAAGCGATAGTACCATCGGCCGATCATAGTTCTGACACGACGTCGGCGAGCAGCGTCCTCGCAGTCGTAGTGAGGAACCCGGGCCGATGGCCGGCGAGGCACAGTCCTTTCAGTACCGTCTCAACGACACTCACGACCGTACGAAAAGGCGCGCGCATCCTCGATGCGCTGGTCTCCGATGGCACCGGAGCCTGCGGAGTCACGGTAGAGTCTCGGCCATGCGTGTCATGTCAGTAGTGGGCGCCCGGCCCCAGTTCGTCAAGCTAGCCCCGATCGACGCCGCTTTCCGAGAGGCCGGGATCGACCATGTGATTGTTCACACCGGGCAGCACTACGACCCGATGCTCTCCGACGTCTTCTTCAGCGACCTGGGGATCTCGGCTCCTGACGTCCACCTGGGAGTCGGCTCGGGATCGCACGGGGTGCAGACCGGCACGATGCTCGCGGCCATGGACGAGACCATCGAGACCCATCGCCCCGACTGGGTCCTGGTCTACGGGGACACGAACTCCACGCTGGCCGGTGCGCTGTCCGCCGTCAAGCTCCACGTGCCCATCGCCCACCTGGAGGCAGGCCTGCGGTCCTTCAACCGGGCCATGCCCGAGGAGATCAACCGGATCCTGACCGACCACGCCGCCGACCTGCTGCTGGCACCGACCGAGGTGGGGGCCGCTCACCTGGCCGACGAGGGACTGGCCGAGCGGACCGTCGTCGTGGGCGACGTGATGACCGACATCCTGTTCTCGGTGCGCGACTCCGTCATCGACACCCCCTCCCCCGTCATGACCGAGCTGGACCTGCCCGAGGGCGGCTACTCGCTGGCCACCATCCACCGGGCGGAGAACACCGACGATCCCGAGCGCCTGCGCTCCATCCTGGAGTCGCTGGCGGCGGTCGATCACCCCGTGGTCCTCCTGGCCCATCCGCGTCTGGTGGCCAAGTGCGACGAGCACGGCATCACCCTGGGCGACTCGGGCAACCTGCGGATGCACCCGCCCCTGGCCTACCCCGAGCTCGTCGCCTCGACCCTGCACGCCCGCGGTGTGGTCACCGACTCCGGAGGCCTGCAGAAGGAGGCCTTCCTTCTGCGCGCGCCGTGCACCACGGTGCGTCCCCAGACCGAGTGGGTCGAGACCGTCAACCTGGGTTGGAACGTACTGGTCGAGCCCGGTCAGGCCCTGGTGAGCGCCGCCTCCCGCCCAAGACCGACCGAGCCGGCCGAGGCCGATGCCCACCCCTACGGGGACGGCAACGCCGCCACCCGAGTGGTCCAGGCCCTCACCGAGCACCTGCCCGGCTGATCGCCTCCGCACCGACTCCTTCAGCGGCATCATGCGCGTCACCATCGTCACCACCTGGTTCCCCACGAACCGCTCACCGGGCCTGGGGGTCTTCGTGGCACGCCACGCCGCCTCCATGGCGGCAGCCGGCCACGACATTCGTGTCGTCCACCTCGCCTCGGCCTCCGTCAACGACGGCGTGCGGCACGACCGAGTGATGGGCCTGCCCGTCGTCCGCCTGCCGATGACGCTGTCGCGGCCCCATGAGCTGCTCACAGCCAGGCGGGAGCTGGAGGCTCTGACTCGGGGCAGCGACGTCGTCCACACCCACGCGGTCTCCACCCTCCTGCCCTACGCCCTGGGCCGGCCCCACCAGCCGTGGCTCCACACGGAGCACTGGTCGGGGATCGCCCAGCGCGGCGCCGAGCTCGGCTCCCTGGCGCGGGCGGGCGCCCAGGTGGTCCTGCGTCTGGAGCGCAGGCCCGACGTCGTCACCACCGTCTCCGACCAGCTCGCCGCCGACCTGCGGGTCTATCGCCCCCGTGGCGAGATCCTGACGGTTCCCAACGAGGTCACCATGCCTGAGGATCCGGCGCCGCGCCGCAGCATCGAGCTGGGGCGCGACACGTTACGGATCATCGGCATCGGGGGGCTCATCGAGCGCAAGCGCCCGGACCTGGCCGTCGAGGTGGTCGCGGCGCTGGCGGAGCAGGGGGGTGCCGGCCCGGCTGACCTGGGTGGGTGGCGGTCCGCTGGCCGAGCGCTGCACCGATCTCGCTGAGAGCCTGGGCGTCGACCTGGAGCTGACCGGTCAGCTGCCGGGCGACCAGGTTCAGCAGGTCCTGGCCGACAGCGACCTCTTTCTCGTGCCCACGCTCGCGGAGACCTTCTTCCTGGGCGCCGCCGAGGCCGTCGCCGCCGGCCGGCCGGTGGTCACCAGTGACCGGGGGGCGCACACCAGCTTCCTGGATCCCTCGGTGACCGAGATCGTCAGTCAGGACGACCCCGCCACGTGGGCGAGGGCCGTCGTCGACGTCATGGGACGTTGCACGGACCGCACGGCGCGCGACATCCAGGACACGCTGCCGCGGGCCTTCTCCCCCAGCGAGGTGGCGCGCGCCTACGGTCGCGCCTACGAGACCGCCATCACTGAGTACTCCCGGCGCTCCCGGTGATCTCGCCGCACGCCTGCTCGTAGAGCTCTCGGCAGGCCTTGACGAAGGTCGCCTCCCCGAAGCGCCGGCGAGCACGGGCCCGGATGGTCTCGGGGCGGTAGCCCCCGGCGCGGATGGAGTCGGTCACCTGTGTGAGCGCCTCAGTCAGGGCAGCCACAAGGGCGTCGTCGTCGGCCTGGGCCTCAGCGGGCAGGACGAGGCCGGTCTCGGGCTCGACCATGAAGCGTCCCGCCCAGGTGGGCGTGGCGACGCAGGCCAGCCCCAGGGCCTGGGCCTCGGCCAGGACGGTGCCTCCGGCCTCGACCTCGCTGGCCAGGACGAAGACGTCGCTGGCGGCCATGAGTCCGCCGATCTCCTCGTGGGGCACCCGGCCGGTGAAGGTGGAGGTCTGCTCGATGCCCTCGGCCCGGGCCAGCTCTCTGAGGGGCTCGATCTCGTGGGCCTCCCCTCCGACGAGGAGCAGCCGCGTGGGCTCGCGCCCGACGGCGAGATCGGCGCGGACCAGGCGGGCGACGGCGCGGATGGTCTCCTCAGGGGCGCTTGTTACGCCCCAGGTGGGAGACGTGGCAGACGGTCAGGGCCCTGGCGCTGTCGCCCTGGCGATCCTGGTCAGCGGGCCTGGGGACATCGAAGACGTCGTCGTTGACCGGAAGGGCGATGCTCCTCCACTCCCCGAGCCGCCAGTAGTCCCGCAGGGCCTCGGCGAAGGGGGTGGAGACGACGGCTCGTCCTCCGGCTCGTTTCAGGTCGCGCCGCAGGGCCCGATACCGCCACCCGTGCACATTGCGGTCCGTCGAGCTGGGACGGTGCTCGGTGATGGCCAGTCCGGCGCCCCAGTGCTCGGCGGCGTAGCGGCCGACGTGGATGCCGGTGAACACCGAGTGGGCGTGCACGACGTCGGGATTCACCCATGCCCCGCCATTGCCGGGCGACTCGGGCAGATTGCGGATGGTCTCCTCATAGAGCCGCACCGCTCGGGCGGCCACCGCGCGAGCCGCCACCCGGTCCCCGGGCAGGGCGCCCTGGGAATCGTGGGCACCGTGCCGCGCACGACGACGATCCCCTCCTCGACATCCGCCGTCAGCTCGCGGCGCGCCTGCCAGAAGGAGACCGGCTCCAGGGCGATGACGCCCACTCGCATCCCGCCGCGCTGAAGCATGCGCGCCTGGTCGCGGAAGAAGGATCCGTTGTGGGGGCGGTTCCCGTCCGGGTACCACGAGGGAGTGAGGACGACGTGCACGTCACTGCTCCTCATCGTGAGAATCGGTCGCGGGCACGGGAGGGCCGAGGGCTCTGGCTCACCGGCGGCCTCGTAGTGCCCCTCGTTGGCCTCCGAGGCCGGGGGGCGCGAGTCGAAGCCGCGGGCTGCGGCGTCGGCCATGAGGATCTGTCCCACGAGGACGACGCACATGATGGCACCCAGGACGTAGGTGGTCGTCAGCAGCGAGTACGGGCTGAGCCAGAGCCAGGCCAGGGGGACGGCGGCGTAGACCACCGAGAAGATCAGCATCCAGTCCTGGTTCTCGGTGACGACGAAGAGGTTGGACAGGGGCGAGGTGACCAGCAGGATGAACAGCCAGGGGGTCAGGGCCCGGGCGAAGTCACCCGACTCGCCCCAGTGGCCGCCGAAGAGCAGGGGGAAGAGCCACGGCGAGACGATGAAGAGCAGGGACGAAAGGTGTGGTCCCGATCATCAGGACCCGCTTGATGACCTGACGCACCAGCGGGCGCATCTGTCCGGGCTGCAGCGTGGCGAGCTTGTGGAAGAAGACCTGCCCCACGGCGGCGTTGATGAGGGCCAGCGGAACCTCCAGGCAGGTCCAAGCCAGGTTGAACTGCCCCAGGCTGGCCACCGAGTAGGAGCCCACGAGCAGGTTGATGCCGTTGAGCCGCACGGCGTCGACGAAGGCGTTGAGGCCGTTGAGCAGCGGCATTCGCCGGTAGCGGCGGGCGACCTGCCACAGACTGGGAGCCTCGGGCGGCAGCGGCCGGTGCAACGGCTTGGCCTTGCGCCCCAGGTTGACGAAGGCCCAGAGCTGACCGATCGTCTGACCGAGCAGCAGACCTCCGACACTGACCATCCCCGCCGCCCCCAGGACGAGCTGGCCGAGGGACTGCCCGATCTGCTGCTCGACCCGGTTGATCGAGATCGTCCGGTAGTCCGACTGGCGGTTGTACCAGTACTGGAGGAGCTGAACCGTCGACAGCAGCAGCGTGGTCAGGCCCAGCAGCGGCATCCAGGCGGCGACATCGTTCCCCCACTGCCGGGCGATCAGCGGCTTGAGGAGGAGGGCCGCGACGCTCGTGACCACAGAGACCACCACGATGGACACCATTCCCAGCCGGGCGCAGGCCAGGGCCCAGGCGTCCTTCTTGGGCAGCATGATCGTCATGTCGTAGCGCAGCGCCGCCACGGCAGTGATGATCAAGACGATCGAGGTGTAGCGCGTCAGCTGACCGCGGTCCGCATCGGAGAAGATGCGGGTGAGGACCATCGTCATGCCGAAGACGATGGCCTGGGCGGTGGCCGTCCCGCTGACCAGTGTCAGGACGTGGCGCAGGAACGGGGAGGACTCCATGACCGAGCGGACCCGGGCGAAAATCCCCGCCACGGGCCCGCTCGAAGCGACTGACCGGTTCAGAGCTCGACCGTCCGGTTCTCGCTCGCCGAGGTCAGCACCGCCTCGACGACGTTGAGCGTGGCCACGCCCTCGTCCATGGTGACGTGGCGCTGGGCCACGCCGCGCACGGCGTCGCGGAAGCTCTCCTGCTCCAGGGCCAGCGGCTCACGCTTGGGGATCGCGTAGCGGATGACGTCGCCCTCGCTGACCCCCCGGAAGGCGGCGACCTGGTCCCAGGTGGAGGCCACGGTGCCGTTGGCGTGGAAGGTGAGGTCCCCGGTGAGGGTGTCCGCCACGAAGGAGCCCTTCTCCCCGGTGACGATCGTGACGCGCTCCTTGAAGGGCGTGAGCCAGTTGACCTGATGGCTGACGATGATGCCGCCCTCCAGCAGACCGGTGGCCACCATCATGTCCTCGGTCTGACGGCCGGAGCGGTGCGTGACCTGTGCGGACACGGAGGTGTAGTGGGCGCCGGCGACCCAGGCGGTCAGGTCGATGTCGTGGGTGGCCAGGTCCTTGACGACGCCGACGTCGCTGATACGGGCCGGGAAGGGGCCCTGGCGGCGGGTGAGGACCTGGTAGACCTCGCCGAGCTCGCCGGCGTCGAGGCGCTCGCGCAGCGCCCGCAGGGCGGGGTTGCAGCGCTCGATGTAGCCGACGGCGCCCACCAGGCCCCGCTCGGCGAAGGCGGCGGCCACGCGGCGGCCCGCGGCGGCGTCGTGGGCGATGGGCTTCTCCACCATGGTGTGCACGCCGGCCTCGGCCAGGGCCAGGGCGACCTCCTCGTGGTAGACGGTGGGGACGGCCACCATGGCGGCGTCCAGTCCGGCGTCGATGAGGGCGTGGACGTCGGGCAGGACCGCCAGCTCACCGGCGACGCCGAAGCGGTCGCCGCCGGGATCGGCGACGGCCACGAGATCCATCCCCTCGGTGGCGCGGATGACCCGGGCGTGGTGACGCCCCATGGAGCCCAGGCCGATGAGACCCACGCGCAGCGGGTTGTCCGTTGTGCCCTTGTCCGGCAGTGGTGGACCGCGGGCAGCCCGGTCGTCGTGGCCTGGCCGTCGAAGGCGACGTTCTCACCCATGTCAGGCACCTGCCTTGACGGTGGCGGCCACGGCCTGGCCGATGCGCTCCAGGTCCGCCTCGCTCAGGGAGGGGTGCACCGGCAGGGAGAGGCACTCGCGGGCGGCCTTCTCGGTTCCGGGCAGCTCGAGGCCCTCGGCGTAGTGGGCCAGGGACGCCAGGCGGTGGTTGGGAATCGGGTAGTAGACGCCGCTACCGACCTGCCACTCCTCGCGCAGGGCGGCCTGGACGGCGTCGCGCTCGGCGCCCGTGGCCCCCTCGAGGCGGATCGTGTACTGGTGGTAGACGTGCGTGTAGCCCTCGGGGACGAAGGGGGTGACGACGCCGTCGACGCCTGCCAGCAGCTCATTGAGGCGCGCGGCGTTGGCCTGGCGGGCAGCGGTCCAGCCGGCCAGCTTGGTCAGCTGGACGCGGCCGACGGCGGCGGCCACGTCCGTCATACGGTTGTTGAGGCCCACCAGCTCGTTGGCGTACTGCTGCTCCATGCCCTGGTTGCGGATGAGGCGGCAGCGGCGGGCCAGCTCGGCGTCGGCCGTGGTGATCATGCCGCCCTCGAGGCTGGTCATGTTCTTGGTGGGGTAGAAGGAGAAGGCGCCCCAGGCCCCGAATGCGCCCACGGGCCTGCCGTCGATGGAGGCGCCGTGCGCCTGGGCGCAGTCCTCGAGGACGGCCAGGCCGTGGCGCTCGGCGATGGCGAGGATCTCAGGCATGTTGGCGGGCAGACCGTAGAGGTGGACCACCTCGATGGCCGCCGTGCGCTCGGTGATGGAGGCCTCGATGCTGGCGGGGTCCAGGGTGAAGGTCACCGGGTCGATGTCGGCGAAGACCGGCACGGCGCCGCTGATGGCCACCGAGTTGCCGGTGGCGGCGAAGGTGAAGGAGGGGACGATGACCTCCGGGGCCCCTCCGGCGCGCTCCTGGAGCTCAGTGGCCAGCGTCGCCACGTGCTGGGCCGAGGTGCCGGAGTTGACGGCCACGCAGTGGGCGCCGTCGACGACCTGGGCGGAGAACTCCTCCTCGAAGGCCTTGACCTGGGGCCCCTGGACGACCATGCCCGAGGCGAGGACGGCGTCGACGGCGTCGCGCTCCTCCTGCCCGATGATCGGCTTGGCTGCTGGGATGAACTCGAGTGACATCAGTGGGTGACCTCTCGGATGGTGGTGGATTCGGAGCTGGACTGCGTACCGTCCCAGTTACCGGGCTCGGCATCGGACTGCTCGTACAGGGTCCCGGTGACGGGGCAGCGCCAGCGCGGGGCGCCGTCGGGGCCGGGGTCGGCGGGAACAAGGGGCTCGCCGGCGCGCCCGACCCAGCCGATGCGGCGGGCTGGGACCCCGGCGACCAGGGCGTGGGCGGGAACGTCCTTGGTGACCACGGCGCCGGCGGCCACCGTGGCCCAGGCACCGACACGCACCGGGGCGACGCACACGGCGCGGGCACCGATCGATGCGCCCTCGTCGATGGTGACTCCCACGGGATCCCAGTCGGCGGCGGACTTGAGCGAGCCGTCGGGGTTGACGGCCCGGGGGAAGTGGTCGTTGGTCAGCGTGACCGCGGGGCCGATGAAGACCCCGTCGGCCAGACGGGCCGGCTCGTAGACGAGGGCGTAGTTCTGCACCTTGCAGCTGTCCCCCATGACGACGCCCTCGCCGATGTAGGCGCCGCGTCCCACGATGCAGTCCCGTCCGAGGACGGCGTGCTCACGGACCTGCGCGAGGTGCCAGATGCTGGTGCCCTCTCCGAGCACGGCGTCCTCGGAGACATCAGCGGACGGGGCGATGCGGGTGGCCACGGCGACTCCTGTGCGGGCGGCTCGGACCGCCCTGACGATCGTACGATTCCGGTCAACCTGGTGGCTGCCGGAAGCCGTGCCGCTCCGGTCGCCGGGGGCGGCGGGCGCTGCACGACCTGCCCCATCCTAGGGGACTCCTCCTCACGAGACGACGCCTGGGCACACCCCGAACGAGACCTACCCCACCAACACCGACCGCCCCCGCTTCCCGCAAGAGGGCTGACACCAACTCATCGCGTGCAAGAATGCGGAGGTGACTACCTCCAACGCAACGCAGACCGGGGAGCCCACCCCGGTGTCCCCGGTCACCGACACCTGGCTCGTCATTCCCTTGTACAACGAGGCGACCGTCGTGCGCGAGGTCATCTCCCAGGCTCGCAAGATCTTCCCTTACGTCGTTGTCGTCGACGACGGCTCCAAGGACGCCTCGGCCCAGGAGGCCGCAGCCGCGGGGGCCGTCGTCGTGCGTCACCCGGTCAACCTGGGTCAGGGCGCAGCGCTGCAGACGGGCTTCTCCTACGTCCTGGAGAAGACCAACGCCGACTACATCGTCACTTTCGACGCCGACGGCCAGCACTCCACCACGGACGCCGCCGCCATGGTCGCGGCGGCGCGCGATGAGGGGCTCGCCGTCGTCCTCGGCTCACGCTTCCTTGAGGGCCCCTCCCCGGTGGGCTGGCTCAAACGGGTCGTCCTGCGCACGGCGGCGGCCGTCAGCTCGCACACCTCCGGCATGCGCCTGACCGATGCCCACAACGGCCTGCGGGTGATCCGCCGCGACGTCCTGGCGCAGCTCGACCTCAAGCAGAACCGGATGGCGCACGCCAGCGAGATCATTCGCGAGATCGGCGCCACCGGCATGCCCTGGCGCGAGTTCCCGGTACACATCGTCTACACCGACTACTCCCGCTCCAAGGGCCAGTCCCTGTGGAACTCGGTCAACATCCTGGTCGACCTGCTCTTCACCTGAGTCCGATACGGAAGGCACAGCCCATGACTCATCAGTTTGCCGCCCAGGTCACGCCGATCACGAACCACCAGTTCTACATCCAGGCCGCCCTGATCCTGGCCGTGATCGCCGTCGGCTGGATGATGCTGCGCACCCCCGGCGGGGCCCGTCATATGGCCGCCCGGAGGCTGGTCACCCTGGCCTTCGTGGCCTTCGCCGTCTTCAACATCACCTTCCCCTGGGTGATGAGCTCGATCGCGCACCGGATGGGAGTCGGGCGAGGCACCGACTTCCTGCTGTACGCCCTGGTGATCGCCTTCCTGGCGCAGATCCTCTCCTCCTTCCGACGCAACAGCGCCCGAGAGCGGCAGATCACTCACCTGGCCCGGCGCATCGCCCTGGACAACGCGCCCGAGCCGCCCGCCGCAGCACGACTCACCCCTGCGACTCACGACTGAGCACTGAGCACACGGCGCCCGGAGGGCGCCGTGCACTCTCCCTTCAGCGCCGGGAGGCGAGGACCTCGAGCTCTTCCCGCAGGTGCAGCCCGCCGGAGAGCAGCCAGCGCACCGGCGCCTGCCACGGGGAGTCGTAGACGCCGCAGAGGTAGTGCCGAGCGGAGGCGTGGTGCGCCCGGATCATCTTCTCCGGACGCGCCTTCCAGCTGGCCCCCTGCTCGTGGATGACGACGGAGTCGTTCACCTGCACGTTGAGCCAGCCGGCTCGCCCGACCCGCTCCCCCAGGTCCACGTCCTCGAAGAACATGAAGTAGTCGTCATCGAAGCCCTTCAGGCGTCTCCAGGCGGCGGCGGGCAGCAGCAGGCAGGCACCGGAGAGCCAGCCCACTGTCCGGGTCCCGTCGCAGCCCCCCTGTCCGGCAGTGTGATAGGCGGCGGAGAAGGGGTTGGCCGGCCAGATCTTGCCCAGAACAGCGTGCCCTGCACCCTTGACCAGGGAGGGCAGGGCGCGCCCGGAGGGGTAGACGGTGCCGTCGGGGTTGAGCAGGAGGGGCCCCAGGCAGCCGGCCGCCGGATTGGCCAGACCTGCATCGATGAGGGCGTCGAGACTCCCCGGTTTCCAGACGAGATCGGGATTGGCCACCACGATCCAGTCCTCCTCCAGGTCCGCGGCCGCAAGGTTGGCGCCCGCCCCGTAACCGAGGTTGGTGCCGTCCCCGACGACACGCGCCCCGTGGCGCTGAGCGGCAGCGGTGACGACATCGTGCTCGGTGCCGTTGTCCGCGATGACGACGACGAGCCGACGCGCCGTCGCCGCGGCCAAGGAGGCCAGGAAGCGCTCCAGCTCCTCGCCCGGATTGAAGGCGACCGTCACCACTCGCACACTCTGCTCGTCGGGGGCACCGGCTGCTGATGCACCGACGGTGTCCGAGTCCGATCGCCCGCCCGGTTGGCGGATATCTCCACCCGTCTCCACATTAGCCCCTCCCGCCAGTCGAGGCGGCGGCCGGAGCCCCTGAGCGCTCCTCTACCTGATCCGAAGCGCTGAGGGGAGTGGCCGAGGTACTGGTCGGCGTGGGTTTCGCAACACTGGTCACGGAGAGAGCCTAGCCCTGTTACCCGTGTGAGAGGCTTCACCCCTCATTGGGTAAATCTCATGCAACAGGTGTAGGGAGGCCCATATGGATCTCCTCCCTCATTCCCTATGATCGCTTCCGTGCCTCAGTTCAGTAAGCCGCGCGCGCGGCACTCATCCAAAGAGCTCGGACGCCGTCTGGCCCGCCGAGCAGGGCTCAGCCTGCTCGCGGTAACGATCTTCGTCGTCTCCGCCGCGGGCTTCGCGTGGCACAACATCCAGTCGCGGATCACGTGGTTCAACGTCGACAGCCTTCTCTCCGAGGACGACCGGCCCGGCACCAAGCCGCCGGACAGCTACGAGGGTCGAGCCGTCAACCTCCTGATCCTGGGCACCGACTCCCGCGCGGGGAACAACAACGTGGACGGATCACAGGGCAGCGAGGACGTCGCCTCGGCCCGCTCCGACACGGCGCTGGTCATGCACATCTCCGCCGACCGCAAGCGCGTCGACGCCGTCTCCATCCCTCGCGACACGCTGGTGGACATCCCCGAGTGCACGACTCTCGATGGTGGGAAGACCGAAGCCAGTGAGGACGCACCGTTCAACTCCGCCTTCGCCAAGGGAGCCGGAGACAGCGACGACAAGAAGGCCATTGCCTCCGGGGCCGCCTGCACCTGGAAGACCGTGGAGACGATGACGTCCCTTCCGCATCGATGACTTCATCGTCGTCGACTTCTCCGGCCTGTCCAAGGTGGTCGACTCCCTCGGGGGCGTCCACGTGCAGGTGGATGAGGCCATCGACGACACCGAGTACACCGGCTTCAAGCTCGACGCGGGCTGCCAGAAGCTGAACGGCGAGAACGCCCTGCAGTACGCCCGTGTCCGGCACGGTGTCGGCGACAGCTCGGACATCTCCCGTATTGCCCGGCAGCAGAACCTCATGAGGGCCATGGCCTCCAAGGCCCTGTCCTCCAACCTCCTCACGCAGTCCAGCTTCCTGACCAGCACCCTGGAGACGCTCACCACGTCCGAGCGCATCGGTCAGATCAGCAACCTGTCAGGCTTGGCCTACTCCATCCAGGGCATCGGCGTCGACAAGATCAACTTCATCACCATGCCGAACGAGCCCGCAGACGACCCGAACCAGGTGGTTGCCACCGAGGGCGCCAAGAAGGTCTGGAAGGCCCTCGGGGACGACAAGCCCGTCCCTCCGACACCACCGCCCCCGCCTCGTCGGACTCAGGCGCCACAGCGGACGGCTCCGCCTCGGAGGGCGGCGAGTCATCCGAGTCATCCGACCCCACCACGGCCGCCCCGACGCAGGCACCGGCGACCCAGGCCCCGAAGGCGAGTGCCCCCCAGCAGCAACCCGCCACGAAACCCACCACCCCAGCCTGCCCCGCCTGAGGCAGAATCATCGGTGTGACTCCGACAGACGACTCACTCCCGCCCTCGATCACCCCCGGCTCCGACGGAGGCAGGTCTCCGCGCCGGCAGCGCCCCATCGATGCCGTCAATCAGCGCAGCCGCGAGCGCGGGGAGGCACCCGGTGGAGAGGACACTGCCCAGCCCACCGACGTCGCCGGAGGCTCCCCGCGCCGCCCGTCATCGACCTCTGGTACCCGCCGACCCCAGCGACACTCAGTCCTGGGTCGTCAGGACAGCGACGAGCAGCAGGCCTCGGCCCAGTCCGCCTCTGAGCGAACGGGCCGGCAGCCACCCTCGGTCCAACCCCGGCGCCCAGCCGCCCCGTCTCAACGAGGCAGCCGCGCCCGGGCCGGGTCGAGTGCGGTCCCCTTGGAGCCGGATGCCGACGGGCGCAGTGCCGCATCCGGCCCGGAGCGCACACAGGCGATGCCTGTGCGACGCGGCACCTACCCCGTAGGCTCCCAGAGCCCGCAGTCCCCGCATGAGCCCGTTCCAGGCGGGCCGGAGCTCAATCCCGAGCAGCCGCGGCAGCCGAAGCGCTCCCGGCCGCGATGGCGCCGGATCCTGGGCTGGACGGTCGTCGTCATCGTCGTCGTCCTCGCACTGATCGCAGCGCGGGTCGCCTGGCTGTGGAACGACGTCTCCTCCCAGCTCCACCGCGTCGACGCCCTGTCCGGGGCGGCGGACACCCCGGGCGAGACCTGGCTCATCGTGGGGTCGGACGCGCGCGGCGGCGCCGTCCAGGACGAGACCGAGGGAGCACGCGCCGACTCCGTCATGCTGCTGCACAAGGCGGAGAACGGGCAGACGAGTCTGACCTCCCTGCCGCGCGACACCTTCGTGGACATCCCCGAGCTCGGGGAGAACAAGATCAATGCCGCCTACACCGGCGGACCCAAGCTGCTGGTCCAGACCGTGGAGAAGCTCTCCGGGCTGACTGTGGACCACTATGTGGAGGTCGGCATGACCGGAGTGTCCCAGATGGTCGACGCCGTCGGCGGGGTCGACGTGTGCTGGCCCTACTCCGTCGTCGACGAGGACTCGGGAATGGTCTGGGACGTCTCCCAGGGCGAGTGCCAGACAGTGGACGGGAAGAAGGCACTGGCCTACTCCCGGATGCGCAAGTCGGACCCGACTGGCGATGTTGGGCGCGGTCAGCGCCAGCGCGCCGTCATCTCGGCGGTGGTCTCCAAGGCGGCCTCACCGTCCACCATCTTCTCCTTCTCCCGGCAGGACGCGCTGGTCGACGCCGGTACGGATGTCCTCACGGTGGATCAGAGCGCCAGCACCATGAGCATCGCCCAGATGGTCTTGGCCTTCCGATCAGCCTCCGGCAGCGGTCTGACCGGCGCTCCGCCCATTGAGGACACCGCCTACTCCCCCGAGGATGCCGATATTGGCGAAACGGTGCTGCTGCGGGACACAACCGCACCGGACTTCTTCGCCAAGGTGCGCGACGGGAAGCTGACGGCGGCGGACTTCAACCAGTTCTGACGCTGGGATCCGCGCAGAGGGAGGGTGGGCCGACACCTCATGATCGAGGTGTCGGCCCACCCTCCCTCTCAGGTCTGCTCCGGTCCGGGGACCGCTCAGCCGACGTGGGGCCGGTTGGGGTCGGCCTGCCAGGAGCTGTAGGAGGAGGCGACGATGTCGTCCAGGTCGTGCTCGGCCCTCCATCCCAGGACCTCACCGATGCGGGTGGCGTTGCCGATGAGCTGGGGCGGGTCACCGGCGCGGCGGGCGAGCTCCTCAGGCTCCAGGTCCAGACCCGTGGAGGCGATGACCTTGGAGACGACCTCCCGCACCGAGGCGCCCTGGCCGGTGCCGACGTTGAAGACGTGCTCGGCCATCTCCTGGCCGCCGGCCAGGTAGTCCAGGGCCGCGATGTGAGCGACCGCCAGGTCCTTGACGTGGATGTAGTCGCGCACACAGGTGCCGTCGGGGGTGGGGTAGTCGGTGCCGAAGATCTTGGGGGTCTCGCCCTTGGCGAGACGGTCGAGGACCATGGGGATGAGATTGAGGGTGGCCATGTCGCCCAGGTCGTCCCAGCCGGCACCAGCGACATTGAAGTAGCGCAGACCGGCCCAGCGCAGCCCCCAGGCCTTCTCGGCGTCAGCCATCATCCACTCCCCGATGAGCTTGGTCTCGCCGTAGGGGTTGATGGGGCGGCAGTCGATGTCCTCGGGCACGACCTCCACCGGGGGCATGCCGTAGACGGCCGCCGAGGAGGAGAAGATCATCTGGTTGACGCCGGCCGTCTCCATGGCCAGCAGCATGTTCGCCAGGCCTCCAACGTTCTGCTGGTAGTACCAGGCGGGGCGCTCCACGGACTCGCCCACTGCTTGCGGGCGGCGAAGTGGATGACAGCGGTGACGCCTCGCGAGCTCATGACCTCAGCGAGGCTCTCGGGGGCCTGACCGCTGGCGACGTCGAGCTCGACGAGGGAGGCCCCCTTGACTCGCTCCGGCGTCCCGTAGGACAGGTCATCGACGACGACGACCTCCTCCCCGCGCTCAAGGAGAAGTCGGACCACGTGCGCGCCGATGTAGCCGGCGCCTCCAGCAACGAGAATGCTCATACCCACATTCTATCCATACTCGCTCAGAAGCGAACAGAAACGAACGTGAGATCCATGCGTCAGTGCGTTCCTCACCCAACACCCCCTCGCATCTGTAAACCCGTGTACACTGATACCACAACACCCCCCAGGCCTCTCGCTCATCAGAGCACGCCCAAATCGGGGGGTTTTTACATACCAACACCCTACAATTGGAGGATGAGCCCTCCAGGTCAACATTACGATAAACCAGCGCTCAATGAGAACGACCTCATTGAGCGCTACATTGAACGCGGACTCATCATCACGGACCGAAATCGTGCCGCCAGATACCTCCGAAACATCGGATACTATCGACTCTCCCCCTACACAATCCCCTTCCAAGCCGACCGAACCACCCACTCCTTCAGACCAGGCACCACCTTCGACGACATCCTCTCTATCTATGTGTTCGATCGACAACTGCGCCTCCTGACAATGGACGCACTTGAACGCGTCGAGGTCGCGGTGCGCGCCGCAGTGTCCAACACGATGTCAACACACGGCGAAGGCGGAGCCTTCTGGTACCAAAACACCTCCAACTACCAAAATCATAAAGACTACTCCGCAACAGTTAAGCGTATCGAACATCTCACGAGTCTTGGTCGGCAGTACGCTCCCTCAACTCGTCGCGAGCAGACGGACCGCCTTCACTACCCTGATGCACTCACCCATTATCTCGACACCTACACATCCCCGACAACACCGCCATCCTGGCTGGTCATCGAGCTTCTCACCGCCGGCGAGCTCCAACGCCTCTACGCCGGCCTGGCACGCAAGTACCGAAAAGCGATCGCGAGAGAACTCCATCTTACTGAGCCAGTTCTGCAATCATGGCTGAAAAGTTACGTCAGGGTCCGCAATATCTGCGCCCATCACGGACGCCTCTGGAACAGATTCCTTGGCGTATACCCAGCAATCCCAAAGAGCAGGACCGTCCGCTGGCTCACCGAACGCAGCGCCTTTGATACCGGCAACCCAGGAGCCCTAGAACGAAAGAGGCTCTACCCCGTTCTCGTCTCTCTTCAGTCGATCCTGTTCACCATCAGCCCATACTCGACGTGGGCTCTGAGACTGCGCAATCTTTTAAGCAGGTACCAGCACATCCCACTGAATGCCCTGGGTATGAAGACCAACTGGGACGCAGACAGATTCTGGCAGGAGGCCTTCGAATCCGGCTCCTGACACGGACAGCAGCCTTCGCACACTTCGTGCGGACGGTCGACCATCAATCCTGCAGGCGCTCGCGCAGGGCGGCGCCCTTGGCGCGGGCGACCTCGCTGAGGTCCTTCTGGAAGGCTCGCATGGCGGCACCCAGGCGGGCGGCCTCCTGCCCCTGACCGGACGCGAGGATGCGCACTGCCAGCAGCCCGGCGTTACGGGCACCGCCGATGGAGACCGTGGCCACTGGGACACCGGCCGGCATCTGCACGATGGACAGCAGAGAGTCCATGCCGTCGAGGTACTTCAGCGGTATCGGCACCCCGATCACCGGCAGCTCGGTGACGGCCGCCAGCATCCCGGGCAGGTGCGCCGCTCCCCCGGCACCGGCGATGATGACGCGCAGCCCCCTCTCTGCGGCAGCGCGCCCGTAGTCGATCATCTCGGCGGGCATGCGGTGGGCGGAGACGACGTCGGCCTCGTAGGCCACCTGGAACTCATCGAGGACCTCGGCGGCGGCCCCCATGACCGGCCAGTCCGAGTCCGACCCCATGACGATGCCGACCACCGGCCGCCCCGCCTCTGCCGTCCCCGGCGTCGTTGCGCTGACCTCGCTCATGAATATCCTCCCTAGTCTTCCGTGTACTGCACCATGCCCTGACATGCCCTGACGTATCCGGCTCAGGCGTCCCCGCGCAGGATGGCAACGGCCCCGCGCGCCTGCTCAACGACGTCGGCGACCTCCTGGCCACGGCCGACCGTCATGGTGACGTGCCCGAGCTTGCGTCCCGCCCGCCACTGCTTGCCGTAGAGGTGGATCCGGGCATCGGGATGAGCGGCCATGGCCCGGGCCAGGGCATCAGCCCCCGGCTCGTGCCGGCCGCCGATGAGGTTGACCATGACAGTGGTGGGCGCTGTGGCCTCCGTGGCCCCCAGCGGCAGGTCGAGAACCGCCCGCAGGTGCTGGGCGAACTGGCTGGTGACGGCCCCGTCCTGGGTCCAGTGACCGGAGTTGTGGGGACGCATCGCCAGCTCGTTGACGTACAGGCGCGTAGGCTCCCCGAAGGTCTCCACGGCGAAGAGCTCGACGGCGAGCACCCCGGTCACCCCGGCATGCTCGGCGACCGCGCGGCCGATGAGCTCGGCCTCCTCGACGGCGACCGAGTCGAGACCGGGGGCCGGCGCCAGCACCTCAGCGCACATGCCGTCCTCCTGAACCGTCTGAGCCACCGGCCACACCGCCACCTGGCCGCTGGGGGTGCGGGCCAGCAGGACGGCGAGCTCACGGGTGAAGGGGATCGCCTGCTCCACGAGGAGACTGGTCACCGCAGCCCCTCCGAGGCTGCCTCCCCCACCGGTTCCACGGCCATCACTCTGGCCGGCGCGGGCCCGGGCCACCGAGGCGATCCACTCGGCGGCCTCCCCCTCACGCAGGGACTCGGCGCTGTGCACCAGCAGGACCCCGTGGCCGTCGTAGCCTCCGCGCGGCGTCTTGAGCACCACGGGCCAGCCGTGCTCGCCGGCAAAGGCCTCAACGGCGTCGGTCATCTGCTCAGCGCTCTCCTGCTGCGGTCCGCCGACCTCCGCCCAGGCGGGTTGCGGGAGCCCGGCCCGACTCATCATCCGCCGCATGGCGAGCTTGTCGCGCGCCAGGGTCAGGGCCTGCGGGGTGGGCTGGACACTGACTCCCTCGGACTGGAGCCGTTCCAGGAGGGCCGAGTCCTGGTGCTCGTGCTCGAAGGTGAGGACCGCAGCCGGCTCCCCTCCCGGCCCGTCAGTACCGTCCCCGGCGACGACGGCGCGCACGGCCGCCTCATCGTCGGCGGCCCCCACGGGGGCGTCCGGGGTCACTTGTCCGGTGGACCCGTCCGCGGCTTCCACCAGTGCCCTGAGGTGAATACCCAGAGCACTGGCCTCCTCCTGCATCATGCGGGCCAGCTGCCCGCCTCCGATCACGGCGACGATGGGTGCGCTCACACCCCTAGGCTACTCGCTCGCCGCTCGTCCTCACCGCAGGGTCCAGACCGTAGGGTGGGGGCGTGACGCCACCCGCCGCAGAGTCCTCCACCGCCCAGCAGGCCCCGCCCTCGCCTCCGACGCACAGCGCTCCCTCCGGTCCGCGCCGCTGGCTCCAGGTTCTGATGGTCTGGGCCGCGGCGAGTGTCTTGACCTTCGTCATCCTGCGGCTGGGCGCCCAGGACACACCCGCTACCCCGTGGGCCGGGGCCGCACCGTCCTGGGAGGAGCACATGCGCTTCTGGGACGCCGGTTGGTACAACCGGATCGTTGAGGAGGGCTATCCGGATCGGCTGCCCGTGGGTGCTGACGGGAGGGTCACCCAGAACACCTGGGCCTTCATGCCGCTGTTGAGCGGCCTGGCCTCCTTGCTCGGCTGGACCGGCTGGTCCTTCTACGTGCGTGCCACCATCGTGTCGATCCTGGCCTCGGCGGCAGCGGCGGTCGTCATGGACCGTTGGCTCTCGCCGCTGACAGGGAGGCGATCCTCCCTGTGGGCGGTGGCACTGGTCTGGTCCTCGCCGTGCGCCGCGGTTCTCCAGGTCCCCTACGCCGAGTCCCTGGGGCTGGTGCTGGTGGGGCTGACGCTGTGGCTGGCGAGCCGCGGGCGGGCGCTGGCTGCGACTCCCCTGGCGCTGGCTGCCTGCTTCGCCCGTCCTGTCGGTGTCCCGCTGGGGGCGGCGCTGGGGCTGTGGTGGCTCTGGGAGACGGCCTGCGCCCGGAGCTGGGTCCCACCCACCTGGTTCCCCCGTCTTCTGCCCGGTCACTCCCCTCAAGCGCCGGGCACGCGCAGGCGGCTGCTGGCGCTGGCACTGCTCACCTGCTCGGCGGCCCTGAGCTGGCCGATCATCGCCTGGCTGGTCACGGGCCGTCAGGATGCCTACACCGCCACTGAGACCTCCTGGCGCGGCGCGGACCTGGCGCCCGTCGTGCAGTGGGCGAACCGCTTGGGCGACTGGGTGGGCCCACATCTGGGCCCGGCCCTGCTGGTCGTCGTTCTGACCACGGTGGGCCTGCTGCTGAGCGCCCCGGGGCTGCGGGCTCTGGGGCCTGCGACCTGGTTCTGGTGCCTGGGCTACCTGCTCTACCTCCTGGTCTTCTTCGACCCGACGACGTCGGTGCTGCGGCTCCTGCTGCCCCTGGCCCCGGCGGGCTGGGCGCTGGCCGCGGCGGCCGGCACCACCCGCAGGCGGCTGGCTCTGCTGACGGCCTGCGTGACCGGCCAGCTGTTCTGGGTCTCATGGGTGTGGGACCTGGGCAGCGTCAGTGTTCACTGGGTTCCGTGAGCAGCCTCGGCTTGCACGACCTGACCGCGATCGGCATAGGATGCCCGCCATGACGCGATCCTCCGGCAATTCCTTGGCGCAGAGGCTCATCGCCCTCATCAAGGAGTTCATGCAGTTCGGCATGGTGGGCGCTGCGGCCTACGTGATCGACGTCGGCCTGTTCAACCTGCTCCAGCACGGCCCCTACCGGTTTCCTCTCCGGTCACCCGAACTCCGCTCAGCTGATGGCATCCTCGATCGCGACCGTCTTCTCCTGGATCGCGAACCGCTACTGGACCTACCGGGGCCGCACCCAGAAGAACGTTGCCCGCGAGGCGACCCTGTTCGTCCTGGCCAACCTGGGCGGCATCGCCATCACGCAGTTCTGCCTGCTCTTCACCCATCACGTCCTGGGACTGACCTCACCGCTGGCGGACAATATTGCGGCCTACGTCGTCGGCTTCGGCCTGGGAACGGCATTCCGCTTCGTCTTCTACCACTACATCGTCTTCACCGGGCACAAGGACCACTCCCCCGGTGACGACGATACCGACAGCACCAGTCCCCAGGGGCAGGCGGGCAGTGGGACCGAGCCCCGTGCCGTCCCCGTCTCGGTACGCCCCTGAAGCCCAGGCAGGACCGGCGCAGTCGGCGGCGACATCCGAGGTGCCCGATTCCACAGCCCGGAGGGGATCGCTCTCACGGCATGGCTGCCGGGGCACCGTTTAGCCTTGCACGGTGACTGCCCTGACCGCCTTGGCACCGGCGCTGAACCTGCCTGCCGCCCTCCCCTCCGCCCACGCACCGATGCTCGGCCCCGAGTGGCTCGATGCCACCTTCATCATCAAAGCCTTCGTCGGCTGGATCGGCCCCTGGGCCATTGTCGGCGTCATGCTTGTCATCTTCGCCGAGACCGGCCTGCTCGTCGGCTTCTTCCTGCCCGGTGACTCACTGCTGTTCACCCTGGGGATGTTCGTGGCCATCGGCGAGACCAACCCGGCCGAAGGAGTTCCCGTCCCCATCTGGGTGGCTGCCCCCCTCGTGTGGCTCGCGGCCATTGCCGGCAACCAGACCGGCTACCTCATCGGCCGCAAGGCGGGACCCGCGATCTTCAACAAGCCCGACTCACGCCTGTTCAAGCAGGAGTACGTGGACCGCACCTCGGACTTCTTCGAGCGCCACGGCGGCAAGGCCGTCACCTTGGCTCAGTTCGTGCCGATCGTACGCACCTTCACGCCCGTCATCGCCGGTGTCGGCAAGATGAACTACCGGCACTTCATCACCTTCAACATCCTGGGAGCCACATTCTGGGCCTTCGGCATCACCTGGCTGGGCTACTTCCTGGGAACGATCAAGTGGATCCAGGACAACATCGACGCCATGATCCTGGTGATCGTCTTCATCTCGGTGGCTCCGATGCTCATCTCCGGTATCTCGCAGTTCATCAAGTCCCGCCGCCAGAAGTCCTGACGCCTCTCCACTCCGGACGCCTCCCAGTGGACGCACCATGAACTCCCCGGGTTCTGTCCCGAAGCCCGTGGTGCGTCCTCGCCGTTCCGCCAGTGGCCAGCAGCGGGTCAGAAGCGGCGACGCCGTCCCACCGAGACCAGTGCGCCCTGAGGCAGGACGTTGTTGGGGTCCAGGGACTTGGGGACGGCATTGAGCAGGATGGAGAAGACCGCCGGGCTGCGCTGGGACAGCTCGATGCGGCCGCCGTCGGCCTCGACGAGATCCTTGGCCAGCGCCAGCCCGACGCCGGTGGAGCCGTAGCCGGAGACGTGCCGCTCGAAGACATGCGGTGCGATGTCCTCGGCCACGCCCTCACCCTCGTCGGTGATATCGATGAAGACCGCGTGACCGCCGTTGGCGCTGCGTACACTCACCGACGTTGTCCCGGCCCCGTAGCGCAGGGAGTTCTCGATGACAGTGGCCAGTACCTGGGCCAGGGACCCGGGTGTGGCCAGGACCGGGTGGCTGATCTCGTCGGAGAAGGTGATGGTGCGTCCGGCCTGCTCGAAGGCCGGTTCCCACTCCTCGCGCTGCTGAGCGAAGATGTCCTTGAGGTGAAGAGCCTCCGTGGTCCCACCTCCGCTGCGGCGCGAGACCTTGAGCAGGTCCTCGACGACGCCGGTGAGCCTCTCGACCTGCTCCAGGCAGGCATGGGCCTCGGCTCGCACCTCCTCCTCGCCGGCGAGCAGCTCGATCTCCTCCAGGCGCAGCGACAGGCTGGTCAGCGGCGTGCGCAGCTGGTGGGAGGCGTCGGAGGCGAACTGACGCTCAGCGGCGATACGCCCGGCCACACGCTCGGCCGAGCGCACGAGCTCGGCCTGGACCAGGTCGATCTCCTCGATCCCCGAGGAGCGCAGCCGAGGGCGCACCTGACCGCTGCCAAGCTGCTCGGCCTCGGCGGCCAGGTAGATGAGTGGGGCCGAGATGCGCCTGGACACCCGGGAGGCCACGACGGAGGCCGCCGTGAGCGCGGTGCCGGTGAGTACCAGGACCGTGAGGATGACTGTGCCGATAATGGTGACCCGGTCGCCGCTTCCGGCGGAGCGCAACGCGCTGACGATCCAGGCGCCTCCCAGTGGCAGCCCCAGCAGGAGGACAGCCACGCACACCGCCGACATCGTCATCGTCATGGAGTAACGACGCATGGCAAGTCCTCCTTCAGCCCCGATCAGCTCGTCGAGGCGGCTGCGGAACCCAGCACCCCTCCCGGGAGGCCCTCCCGGTCAGCGGCTCAGCCGGCGGTCAGAAGGTAGCCGTCCTCCTGGGCCAGCAGAAGCGCGGGGCTGTCCTCATCGTCACCGAGCTTGCGACGCAGCCAGGTCACGTGCATCTGAAGGGTCTGGGGACTCCCGGTGGGGTCCTCACCCCAGACCTCCTTGAGGATGTCCTCACCGGAGGCGACCTCGCCACCGGCGCGCACCAGGACCCGGAGCAGCTCGAACTCCCGGGTCGTCAGCTGCAGCTCGCGCGAGCCGACGAAGGCCCGGTGAGCGGCGACGTCGACCCGGACCTCTCCGACGCTCAGCTCATCCTCAGTGGCCTCCCCCGAGGCGCGACGGACCTGAGCCCGCACGCGAGCCAGCAGCTCGGCCAGGCGGAAGGGCTTGGTGACGTAGTCATCGGCCCCCGCATCCAGACCGACGACGAGGTCGGAGTCCTCACTGCGCGCGGTGAGCATGAGGATCGGGATGGTCAGGCCCTGGGCCCGCACCTGACGGGCCACGTCCAGGCCGTCGATGTCCGGCAGTCCCAGGTCCAGGACGATGATGTCAGCGGCTGAGACCTCCTCAAGGGCGCCTTTACCGGTGCCATGAGTCAGGACCTCATAGCCCTCGCGTCCAAAGGCGCGGGCGAGGGGCTCGGAGATGGCGGGGTCGTCTTCGACGAGCAGAACAGTTGTCACATCCGCGATGTTAGGTGACGACGCCCCCCACCGCCATCGTCCCAGAGGTGGAGAAGATACCAAGACGTGACCACGGCCGGGGCGGTGACTCTTCACCCTCCCACATCTGGAACATGTTTTCGTGAAGATACCGCGGAAAAACTCGATTCGGAGTTGCCTCTTCAAGGGCTGAGCAGGCAAATAATCACGAGATGATAACAGAGCCGTCATCCTGGCTCCTGCGGCTCAGGGGCGGGTCGGTGAGGTCCTCTCCAACGACCAGGGCACGATCTGCCCCAGCCCCTTGGCCACCACCTCATGGCACTGCCCCACCCGGTACCGATCCGCCTGAGGCGAGCGGAGAATGGCCATGGCGGTCGGCTCGTCCAGGCGGATGCTGCCGGGTTCGGCCGCGTCCACGAGCCGGGAGGCCAGATTGACGGTGGGACCGAAGACGTCACCGGAGCGGGAGATGACCCGTCCCTCGACGAGGCTGGCTCGAACCCGAATCGCATCCGGCCCCTTCTGGAGCTCGTCGACCAGAGCGGTGACGACGTCGGCGGCGATCAGCAGGTCATCGGAGATGTACATGACGGCGTCCCCGATCGTCTTGACCACCCGCGCTCCCCGGGAGGTGATGACATCCCTGGCCGTGTTCTCGAAGCCCTCGAGCATGTGGGTCAGGGCGGCCTTGCTCATGCCCTGAGCGCGCTGGGTGAAGGAGACGATGTCAACGAAGCCCAGGGAGCGGATGAGCGGGTAGAGGTCGGGGCCGGTGTCCTCTCTGCCCCGGGTTGACACCTCAGCGTCGGTGCGCCCCAGGATGGAGGCCATGTGACGGCGCCACACGTAGGTCAGCTGGCGCTCCAGAAGCTCCACGAGGCCGTCGATGCGGTCAAGGGCGACCAACCGGGCAGAGGTGTCGTCCAGACCGAGACGCTCACTGAGGTCAGTGACGAAGGTCTCCAGCTCCCACAGGACCAGACGGTCCATGGTGTAGGACTGGGCCCTGAGAAGCTCGAGCACGCTGGCCGAGGCCAGGGAGGAGTCACTGGTCTCGTCCAGCAGCGCCACGGTGTCTCGAAGCGCGGCGACATCCTGCTCAGTGAAGTGGACCGCATCGGGCTTGACGTCAGCGAAGCCCATGGCACGCCAGAACTTCTGCGCCACCTCCACACTGGTTCCGGCCCGCTGAGCCACCTCGGTCAGAGTGAGGCTGGGGGGCGTCCCCAGCAGCAGGTACTCATGCCCCGTCAGGGTGGTCCGCTCTGCAGGGTCCATCTCAGCGGCGCCCTCCCCTCGCCACGACGGGCACCCTCTTGAGCCTTCTGCTGGGCGCCGCCCTCCTGGGAGTCCGGTGCGCCCCTCGCTCGCTTGGCTGTCTAGTGTCACCCCTGCCACAGTAGCGCAGATCACACGCCTATGCCCATTGAGCAACCGACCACACGGAGCCGTGACGGGTTCGCGATTATCACGGCGCCCGACACTCATTTCCCCACACGCACGAGGGTCACATCGCCCGCGCGAACCTCGGTGTCACCGTCCTGGTTGCGCAGCACGAGCGCGGGGGTGACGTCGACGGCCAGCCCGCTGAGCTCACCGTCAGGAGCCTGGACACTGACCCGCTTCCCCAGGGTTGTCAGCGCCGCGCGCAGCCGGCGCCCGAGTGCGCCGTCTCCGGCATCGACGTCTCCGCCGACCTCCTCCCACTGCCCGATGAGCCGGACCAGATGGTGGCCGGTCGCCGCGAGAACAGCCTCCATGACGTCCTCGCGCGCAGCTGCGTCACCCGCGCCGACAGCACCGAGCGTGCGCAGGGAACCGGCCCAGGCCACCGGCAGGTCCTCCGCCTCCTGCCCGATGTTGACGCCGATGCCGAGGATGACCATCGGGGCCTGGTCGCGGTCGGAGGGAACCGCGTCGGGTGCGAGTCCCCCGGCGGGCTCCGGTACGACGAGCTCGCTGAGGACGCCGGCGATCTTGCGCGTGTCGTCCCAGCCGGGCACCGCGGGCACGGCTGCTGGGTCATCGGGCAGGCGACGACGTCGTTGGGCCACTTGGTCCCCACCCGCCAGGGCAGGTCCTCGACGAGGGGAGCCACAGCATCGCGGACGGCCAAGCCGCCCAGCAACGGCAGCCAGCCCAGGCGCTCAACGGGGACCAGGGGCCGCAGGACCACGGAGACCAGGAGGGCGCTGCCGTCGTCGGGGGTGACCCAGGCGCGCCCGGACCTCCCTCTGCCGGCGGTCTGCCTCAGAGCCCGGAGCGCCGACAGGTGCGGCCAGGCCACGCACTCAGGCCCCAGGAGGGCCGCGCGCAGGTCGTCCTGAGTGGATCCTGTGACGGGAACGGTATCGAGACGCGAGAAGGGGGTGCCACCTGAGGTCATGATCCGAGCCTACCGGCCCGTATAGTCTGGCGGCGTGATCCTCCTGGCCTCGAAGTCATCCGGTCGCCTGGCCACCCTGCGAGCCGCCGGCGTCGAGCCGCTGGTACGAGTCTCCACCGTCGACGAGGAGGCCGTGCTCGGCGAGCTGATTCAACGGCGCCGCGACGCCGGGCTGACAGCCCCGAGCGCCGCCGAGCAGGTGCAGGCCCTGGCTCGGGCCAAGGCGCTCGACGTCATGGCATCCACCGACCCGCAAGAGGCCGAGGTGGTCGTGGGCTGCGACTCCATGCTGGAGATCTCCGGCCAGGTCGTCGGCAAGCCCGCCGACGCCGCCCAGGCACGTGAGCGCTGGCAGATGATGAGCGGGGGCACCGGCACCCTGCACACCGGACACTTCCTGGTGCGCACCGCGGACGGCGCCATCGCCGAGGGGGTCAGCTCGGCCACCATCCGTTTCGGCTCCCCGACCCAGACCGAGATCGAGGCCTATATCGCCAGCGGAGAACCGCTGTGGTGCGCCGGAGCCTTCACCATCGACGGGCTGGGAGGCGCCTTCATCGAGGGGATCGACGGCGACCCCCACGGGGTCGTCGGGATCTCCCTGCCGCTGCTGCGCCGACTCCTGGCGGACCTGGAAGTGCTCTGGACAGACTTGTGGGCGCCGCCGCCGGTGTCGAAACCGACTGGCGACGCCCACTGATCACGCCGGCGGGCGCACAGGAGCGTCAGGACGCCGAAGCCGCCGAGAACCCGGAGGAGTCCGGGGCCTGGGCGATGACCCTCATGAGCTCGGCCATGACGACCTGCTGCTCACGGCTGAGGCGGTCGACGACGTGACGGCGCACGCCGTCAAGGTGCACCGGAGCCGCCTCACGCAGGAAGTCGAGACCCTCCTGGGTCAGCGTGCAGTTGACGCCGCGGCGGTCGGAGTCGCAGGAGCTGCGCTCGACGTATCCCACGTTCTCCAGGCGCCGGACCGTGTGGGTCAGCCGCGAGCGGGAGTGTGAGACGTGCTCGGCGAGAGTGGACATGCGCAGGGTCTGGTCGGGCGCCTCGGACAGGCGCACCAGGATCTCGTACTCGTGCATGGAGATGCCGCATCCGGCCTCGAGCTCACGGTTGAGACGGGCCGTGACGGAGGTGGAGGCCGCCAGGAAGGCCCGCCAGGCATCCATCTCGATCTCATCGAGTCGGCGGAAGCCCTCCTGCTCCAAGGAGTCGTTCTGTCCGCAGGTCGGGGTGGGCTCCTGGCCGCAACCGCCCACCAGCCCACCACCGTGCTCGGGCGAACCCCGCGGCACCCGACCGACTCCTGGGTGTAGGTGGCTTCAACGGCTTCCTGGTCGCTCTGAGTCCACATCATCTCGGTTATCTCGACGTCCTCGGCGTAGGCCGTCGGCTCCACCATCGTCCGCTCTGCGGTAATCACCTTTATCGACTCCTCTCAGCACCGACCCTGGTAGGTCGCGAACCCTCAAGCGCGAACTTGTTGTCTGCCTTTGGCTTTCATACAAGCGCGGCTCCGCTTCTTTTTTATCACACTCGGTCGGAGCCTCAGCACTCCAGCACGGCGAACCACAACATCAGACAACCTTGAGAACATAGGACGCACTCACACTTTTCCTTGCCAACAAGCGGCTTTCGAGAGGGTGGGGATCGCATGGGAAAACAATTCAGATACTGACTTCATGTCACCCTGACATACATCAGATTGACACCCGAAATACCCACCTTTGTCACGTTATCATCCCCGTTGACCGATGATTGGGAAGTGACCGACAATTCGCTTCCATCTTCTCATCGCACAACCTTCTAGGCAACAATGAATCGCCATCAGAATTCCCTCCAGTAAGCAATCATTATTTCCTCATGCGGCGATAGGGGTGCGGGCGGTACCTGCGTCACCTCGGGCGGCGGACACGGAGGTGGGCATGGTCACCGGCGCCGCAGGATGGGCCGCACCCCCTGGACGATGTCTCCATTGGAGAGATCGACAGTGAGCGTCACCCATGGCTCACCCGTACTGCACTCGGACGCAGGAACATCAGCAGAACCAATGAATACCAGGCTTGTCTGCCGTAGAGACGAAGACTGGACGAGCGCGAGACTGATCGCTCCGAGCAGCAGGCCGTGAGCGACGACCTCATTGGAACCGGCCGACAGTCCGGCCTCGGCCGCTCTGCCGGGAAGGAGATGGATGGGGTTTCGATCCCCACTGACGTCTGCCCAGGAGGCGATATCAGCGTCAGTGAGCCGGTAGAACCCGGAGTCCGGCGGCGTATCAAATCCAGCTCCCGGGGCCGTGAGTTTTCCATGATCGACAGCACCCTGTTGGGACGGTCGGGTACGGCGGGCGAGCTCGTGGGTCACGCACCAGCACCGGCCCATCACCAGCACCTTGACGGTTGCCTGGACAAGCTCCCACCCCGCGCGCTCGACCTGCCGGATCGTTACTCCATCGGGCGCAGCCGACTCCGCGATCGCCTCGGCTCCCACCGAGCTCGGACTCATCCGGCAACGGCGGTGCACCAGGCCCTCCCAGGCAACATCCCCCCGACAGTCCCGCACCCACTCCTGGATCTGGTGCATGGCCTGCACAGCGGGGAGAATAGCCGTCGCTCCACGCAGAGCCTGGCGGTGAGTCTCACGGCTCGAAGACACGGAGGAGCCGGTTGCGAGCACCCCGCTCAGCACTGCTGCGAGCCGCTCGACGATGTCCTCGCCGGGGCTGATACCGTTCACCTCTCCGATGCTAGGCACCGACTTCGGGGAGACGGCGAAGCCCCGCCGACATGGTGTCGACGGGGCTTGCTCCTCGGTCGCAAGGCGGTTGCGACCGGGATCGCTACGCGATTCTCAGCGGGTCTCGCGGTGCTCAGTGTGCTTGCCGCAGCGGGCGCAGAACTTGGCGATGCTGAGACGGTCGGGGGTGTTCCGACGGTTCTTCTTGGTGATGTAGTTGCGCTCCTTGCACTCCGAGCAGGCCAGAGTGATCTTGGGGCGAACGTCGGCGGACTTGCTGGCCACGTTTGTCTCCTCGTGTCGATCCTCGAGCATGCGACGGAACGCTGTACTCGAAAGCTTGCGTAGCGGGGGAGGGACTCGAACCCTCGACCTCACGATTATGAGTCGTGCGCTCTAACCAGCTGAGCTACCTCGCCATAGGAACACAATGGGGGCCAGTGGCCCCCGCTGTGAGAGCCCCGAAAGGGAATCGAACCCTTGACCTTCTCCTTACCATGGAGACGCTCTGCCGACTGAGCTATCGGGGCAACGAGCCGAATCGTAGGCAGATCCGAATCGCTCTGGCAATTCGTTCCACCGTGGCTTCGCTCACTGCGGCCTCGCCGGGTGGCGAGGTGCGATCAACGAGTGATCGGCGTGGCGGGTGAGGGATTCGAACCCCCGTAGCATTACGCGGCTGATTTACAGTCAGCTCCCATTGGCCGCTCGGGCAACCCGCCTTGGCTCCACGCTCCGACCTCTCGGTCATCGCCTGGCGCCGTGGAAGAATAGCAAGGCAGCGGCGCACCGCGCCAATCGCCCCCGTAGGACCCTCCTCACAGAACAACCCGCCTAGACTCGGGTCGACTGAAGTCCCACCCCGGAAAGGACTGCCGCCATGGCCAACGACTCCTCCTTCGACGTCGTCTCCCGCCTCGACCGCCAGGAGGTGGACAACGCCGTCAACCAGTGCGCCAAGGAGATCTCCCAGCGCTACGACTTCCGCGGCGTCGACGCCTCCGTGAGCCTGTCCGGCGACACCATCACCCTGGAGGCCAACACGGCCGAGCGGGTCATGGCGATCCTGGACGTCCTGGAGTCCAAGCTCTTCCGCCGCGGCGTCTCCCTCAAGGCCCTGGACCTGGGAGACAGGGAGCCGCGCCCCTCGGGCAAGATCTACCGCCTGGCCTGCCCGCTGCGCGAGGGACTCAGCCCAGGATGTGGCCAAGAGGATCACCAAGGCGATCCGTGACGAGGGCCCCAAGAGCGTCAAGGCCACGATCCAGGGCGACGAGGTGCGCGTGACCTCCAAGTCCCGCGACGACCTCCAGAGCGTCATCGCCCTGCTGAAGAACCTCGACGTCGACGCCGCCCTCCAGTTCGTCAACTACCGTTGAATCGGGCCAACGCCTATGCGCCTGCCCGCGGCCAGCAGTCACCTTCTCAAGCACCTGACGCTCACCGTCATCGCTCTCGCCCTCCTCATCGTCATCGCAGTGGGAGCCATGGCTGTGGGCCGGGCGATGCTCTCACCCGGCACCGTCATTGAGGTTCTGTGGCAGCTGGCCACCGGCGACGGCGACACGCCTCTTGTCTCGCGCAACATCGTCCTCAACGTCCGCCTGCCCCGTGTCGCGGCCGCCGCCATGATCGGGGGCGCTCTTGCCATCTCCGGGGCCGCCTACCAAGGACTGTTCCGCAACCCCATGGTCTCCCCTGACATCCTGGGGGCGAGCACCGGCGCCTCCTTCGGCGCGGCCCTCGCGCTGCTGCTCTCCCTGGGGAGCCTGCCGGTTCGGGCAGCGGCCTTCGCCGGAGGACTCGCGGCGGTCTTCATCACCTATACGGCGGCCCGATCCATCGGACGCGGAAGCAGCCAGGTTCTGCTGCTGGTCCTGTGCGGCATGATCGTCTCAGCCCTCTTCCAGGCCTTCGTCTCAACGATCAAGTACACGGCGGACCCTGACTCCAAGCTCCCGGAGATCACCTACTGGCTCATGGGATCCATCGCCAAGGTGACATGGAGCGACCTGAGACTCTTCGCCATCCCCTTCATCCTGGGTGTCGTCCCGCTCCTGGCCATGCGGTGGCGTCTCAACATCTTGGCCTTCGGCGATGAGGAGGCGGAGTCTCTGGGGATCAACGCCGCCGCGCTGCGCCTGGTCAGCATTGTCTGTGCGACCCTGCTGACTGCCTCCTGCGTGGCCGTCTCGGGCGTCATCGGCTGGGTCGGCCTCATCATGCCGCACGTGGTGCGCTTCATCGCGGGCCCGGACAACCGGATCGTCGTCCCCCTGTCCGTCATCCTGGGCGGAGCCTTCCTCATCGCGGTCGACACGGCCTGCCGCACGGTGATCTCCTCCGAGATCCCACTGGGAATCCTCACCAGCATCATCGGAGCCCCACTGTTCTTCCTCGTCCTTCTGCGCACCCAGCAAGGAGGCCGACAGTGAGCCGTCCCGAGGCCCGGGCACGGAGCACGGGACGCCCTGAGCCCTCCGAGCACCCCACCATCACAGCGCGCAACCTGTCCTGCGGCTACCGCGGTCACGCCATCCTGACCGGAGTCGACCTGGAGATCCGAACCGGCGAGGTGCTCTGCCTCCTAGACCCAACGGCGTTGGGAAGACAACGCTCTTCCGGACCCTGCTGGGTCACCTGGCACCTGTCGCGGGTCGAGTGGAGATCGGTGGTCGTGAGCGCTCCTCGCTCTCCCGCCGTCAGACAGCCCGCTACATCGCCTATGTCCCCCAGCTGCACGAGCCACCGTTCGCCTTTTCCGTATTCGACGTCGCCCTGACGGGCTGCGTCTCACGCCTGGGCCTGCTCGACTCCCCCTCCCGTGAGGACCGTAAGCGCACCGAAGAGGTTCTGACCCGATTGGGAATCGCCCACCTGTCCGCACGCCCCTTCACCGAGCTCTCCGGGGGCGAGCAGCAGATGACCCTCATTGCCCGGGCGCTGGTCCAAGACGGGAGGATCCTGGTGATGGACGAACCGGCTGCGGCTCTCGATCTGCGCAATCAGGCGACGATCCTCCGTCGCATACAAGATCTGGCCGATGAGAACCACGGAGTGGTCATGACCTCGCACAGTCCGGATCATGCCTTTCTGGTGGCGACTCGGGCCACCCTCATCACCCAGGACCGAACAATCCTCTCCGGTCCGGTCGACGAGGTGCTCACCGAGGAGAATCTCCAAGCCGCTTACGGCACACGAGTGCGGGTCCTGGAGGCCACAAGTCCCGACGGCGAGGTTGTCCGCACCTGCATCCCGACACTCGAGCTCGCTTGAAAGCTCAGGTTGTTGCAGACCACGATCTCTTACCTCATATTCTATCCTTATGGAAGGTTGATGAATGACTCCATCAATCACCGCAGCCTTCCACTTCTTAGGAGTGTTCATGACTTCGCTACGTTCATCATCCGCCCCCTCAACCACCTTCTCATCGCCCTCCCGCCGAGACCTGCTCAAGCTCGCCGGCGCCGGCGCCGGGAGCGCCGTCGGGTTGAGCCTGCTGGCGGCCTGCGGCTCCAAGTCCTCCAAGGCGGGCGGCAGCGCCTCGCCCTCAGGCGGCACCCAGACCATCACTGATATGGGCGGCACGCAGGTCGAGGTGCCCATGAACCCGACCGCCTATGCGGACGCCTGGTACGCCCATAACGAGGTGACGATCATGCTCACCGGGGCCAAGGGACTCGTCGCCACACACTGCGACCCCAAGAAGTTCCCCTGGATGTACAAGGTCTGCCCGAACATGTCGAAGGCGACCTCGACTTTCGGAGACGACTTCAACTTCGAGGACCTGTCGACTCTGAATCCCCAAGTCATCTTCGACTCCAAGGATGCACTACGGGACAAGGCCAAGGAGGTCGGCATCCCAGTGATCAACTGCAACTTCCAGACCTACGAGGAGATGAAGAAGTCCATCGCCATGACCGCGAAGGTCTTTGGTGGGGACGACGCCCCCACGATCGCCGAGAAGTACAACGCCGAGCTGGACCAGGCGGTCAAGGACGTCAAGGCGAAGACCGACGGCCTGAGCAACGACCAGCGCCCCACGGTCATGCACGGCAACAGCGTCTACACCCTCAACCTCGACGGTACCGGCACCATCATCGACGAGTGGATCAAGACGGCCGGCGCGAGGAACGCGGTCGATACCTCGACGAAGGGCAACGCCAAGGCCCAGTTCACGATGGAGCAGATACTCACGTGGAACCCCGACGTCATCATCACGGGAAAGGCCGGAGAGGCGGAGAAGATCCTCAATGACCCCAACTGGGCGAGCATCAAGGCCGTTCAGAATCGGAAGGTCTACGTCAACCCCAAGGGCGTCTTCGGCTGGGACCGTTACGGTGTTGAGGAGCTTCTTCAGGTGCAGTGGGTCTCTGCCCTCCTCCACCCAGAGCTCTTCCCCGACCTCAAGATCGAGGAGAAGGTGAAGACCTTCTACAAGACCTATCTCAACTACAACCTCACCGACGACGAGGTGAAGCTCATCATGGCGGGCAAGGATCCCCAGTAGTATCCGGAGCTCTCACCGGCGGCACTGACGCGCTCAGAGACGGCTTGCGGCCCCGAACCCACTGGGTTCGGGGCCGCACCTCGTGCCCGTTCAGGCCGACAGCAGCGTCAGGACGGCCTTGACGCGGCGGTGGACAGCGGCGTCGGGCAGCAGCCCGAGCTTGGCGAAGATCCGCTGGGTGTGCTTCTCCACGGCCCCCTCGGTGACCACCATGATCTCGGCGATGCCGGCGTTGGTGTGACCCTCGGCCATGAGGGCCAGGACCTCCCGCTCGCGGGGCGTGAGCTCGGTGAGCGGGTCGTCGCGCCGGCCTCGCTGGAGGACCTGGGAGACGACGTCGGGGTCCAGGACGAGCTCGCCGCGCGCCACCCGCTCGACCGCGCCGAGGAAGGCGTCGATGTCACCGACCCGGTCCTTGAGGAGGTAGCCCAGGGCGCCACCGCCGTCGGCCAGGAGGTCGGGCAGGTAGCCGGCGACGACGTACTGGCTCAGCAGCAGGATGGGCGCCCCCGGCCACTGGGCGCGGATGCGGGTGGTGGCGCGCAGGCCCTCGTCGGTGTGGGAGGGCGGCATGCGGATGTCGGCGACGACGACGTCGGGGCGCAGCCGCAGGGCCTCACTCACGAGGGCCTCGCCGTCCCCCACTCCCCCGACGACCTCGTGGCCGCCGTCGGCCAGGATGAGTGCCAGCCCCTCGCGCAGGAGGACGGAGTCATCAGCGATCAGAACGCGCACGGGATCATCGCCTCCAGTGTGGTGGGCCCGCCGGTCGGGGACGTGACTGTGAGCCTACCGTCGACACCGCTGAGGCGCTCGACCAGGCCGGCCAGGCCGTGCCCCTTGGCGGTCGAGGCCCCACCGATGCCGTTGTCGCTGACCCTCACCTGCAGCGCGCCGTCGACGACGCGGGCCTCGACGCCGGCGGCCGTGGCCCCGGAGTGCTTGTTGAGGTTGGCCAGCGCCTCACTGACCACGAAGTAGGCGGCCTGGGAGACGTGGTCGGGCAGGTCGGGCAGCTCGGTGCTCACGGTGACGGGGACGGAGGAGCGGGTGGCGGCCTCGGTGATGGCGGCCGCCAGACCGCGGTCGATGAGGACGGGTGGGGCGATGCCGCGGGAGAGCTGGCGCAGCTCGTCGAGGGTCTGCTGGGTCTGATCCATGGCGCCCTGGATGATGGCCGACGCCGCTGCCGGGTCCTTCTCGGCCTGACGCTGGGCACGGGCCAGGTCCATGCGCAGGCGCACGAGGCGCTGCTGGGGGCCGTCGTGGATGTCGCGCTCGAGGCGGCGGCGGGTGTCGGCCTCGGCGCGCTGGACAGCGGCCCGGGAGGTCTGGAGGCGGCTGACCTCGCTGCGCCAGGAGAGCATGGCTCGGATGAGACCCGTCTGCATGGCGGCCAGGCCCCGCAGGACGGCGGGGGCGGTCAGGGAGAAGACGATGCCGCAGGTGAGGTCGAAACCGATGTCCCAGAACAGCTCCGGCTGCAGGCCCAGAAGATGGGCCAGTCCCTGACGCTGCCCCACGGCCGGATCGAGGACCAGGTCGAGAGTGATATCAGCGATGGGGGCGAGGAGACCTGCCACGGCCAGGGCCAGCCACACGACGCTGATGATCCAGGTGATGAGGGAGACCGGGAAGTAGATGACGGTCCACAGCAGGTCCATCCAGCGCTGGGGGTCGCGCAGACGCCGGAAGAGCCGGCGGCGTGCGGAGGACCCCGGCTCGGGCTCGAGGTAGCCGCCGGGCACCGGCTCGCGTCCGTCCACGCGTGCCACGGCGAGGCGGGCGATGTTGGCGAAGCCCCCGGCGATGCTCAGGTCGATGACGAGCAGCAGCAGCCCCACCCAGATGATGGTGGTGACCACGCCGAGGGCGGTCAGCGGCACGACGAGGTAGAAGGCGAGCAGGCTCAGTGGCCCGCTGAGGAGGAGGAAGGCGGCGTCCCTGCCGAGTTGGCGGTAGCGCGCGGCCCATGCTGATCGGTTCATGCCTCATATCCTCCTCAGGCCTGGAATCGCGCCCAATCCTGCCACCTGGCGGAGCCTTGGTGGGGCTAGCCCGACACTGCCTTGAGCCCGAGGCGGCTCAGCCACCGAGCCGGGCAGTCAGGCTGTGGGCGAGCTCGTCGGCCCACCTCCTGTAGCGAGTCTCGCCGGGGCGGCTGAGGCAGTACAGGAGGTTGCCCAGGCGGTCGAGGAGCTCGTAGCCGTCGCGGCGGTCCAGCAGCCGTTGCGGGTCGGTGGCACCGGCATCCGACGCATGCCGCGAGCGCCGGCCGTGGTGTGAGTACCGCGAGTAGCGCGAGTACTCGGTGACGAAGGCGGTGACGTCGTCGGGCGTCATGGGCAGGTACCAGGGCCCGCCGGTCACCCGGCCCCGATGAGGGCCAGGTCCTTGGCGATGTCACCGGGCCCGGACCACTCGAAGTCGATGAGTCGTGGGAGGCCGTCGGGGCCGAGGACGACATTGGTGGCGACGGCGTCGCCGTGGATGAGCGGGTGGGTGGGGACCGTCTCGAAGGCGGGGGCGAGGCGGGCGAGCTCGCGGCGCCAGGCGGGCAGGAGTGCACGGACGCGGGGGTCGGCAAGTGTCTCCGGGTGGTGCGCTCCCCACCAGGTCAGCAGCTCCTCCCCCTGCTCGCCGGCGCTCGGCACGAAGGCGGCCGACGGCGCGGCACCGGTGGCAAGGGCCTCGTGCAGGCGGGCGAGCTGGTGGGCGAGGACGGCCGCGAGCCGCCGGTTCCAGTCGGCGGCGCGCAGGGACCGGCCGGGGACGTGGGTGGTCACCATGTAGGGGGTGCCGAGCGGATTGTCACTACTGGTCTCCAAGGCGACGGCGCTGGTGCCGAGCTCGGGTGGGACGCGCCTGAGGACCTCGAACTCGGTCTCCATGGAGCGGGGCATGTCGTGAGGCAGGTGCCGTGGAAGGCGCAGGACCCGGGTCCGCTCGCCGGAGCCGATTCGCCAGGCCGTGTAGCTCTCACCTTCCCCTAGCTGCTCGACCGGTCCGGCCGTCATGCCGCGCAGCTCACCGGCATCGACGGCGGCCCTGACGCGCTGGGCGATGTCGTTGTCGGTTCCGGTCGGAGGCGGGGTGTCCGCTCCCCTGTCCACCATCACCTGACTCCGTCCGCGAGGCCGAGGTCGATGACGGCTCGGGCGGCCTCGGCGGCGGTGAGCCGGGCGGTATCGAGGTGGAGGTCCGCCTCAGGCCAGGGGGCGTAGTCGCGGTGCGTGATCTCCTGCCAGGTCGGCGGCTCGAGGCCCTCAATATCGCCGGCCCGCTGCCGGGCGCGGCGCCGGTGCTCGGCCACGTCGGAGCAGATGAGCTCGACGGTAAGAAACCGGGCGTCCACGGCTGAGGCCGTCTCCTCCCACAGGCGGCGGGTGATGGGCAGCGGGTTGACGCACTCGACCAGGACGTCCCCGCCCGAGGCCAGGACGTCTCGAGCGACAGCGGCGGCCGCGTAGTATCCGGCGCCTGCGGGCATGCCGGGGAGCATCTCGCCACTGTCCCGCAGGGCCTGCTCGATGGAGTCGATGCGCAGCCAGGTCGGCGGCCGGCTCTGCGGCCGCGCCTGGGCCCGCAGGCTCAGGACCTCCCGGCACACGGTGGTCTTGCCGACGGCAGGCAGCCCGCCGACGACGGTCAGGGTCACCGTCAGTACCCGGCCATCTGCTCGAGGCGGGCGATGCGCTTGTCCATGGGCGGGTGGGTGGCGAAGAGGTTGCGCAGGCTCCCGAAGGGGTTGGCGATCATCATGGAGGAGACCGGCTCGAGGCGGGGGTCCTGTCCCATGGGCACGCGCGAGATGCCCAGCTCGAGCTTGCTGAGCGCGCTGGCCAGGGCGAGCGGGTCGTGGGTGAGCTCGGCTCCGTCGTGGTCGGCGTCGTACTCGCGGGTCCGGGAGATGGCGAACTGGGTGATGGCGGCGGCCAGGGGCGCCAGGAGGGTGAGCAGCAGGACGGCGATGATGTTGCCGCCGTCCCGGTCGCGCCGGTTGCCGCCGCCGAACCACAGGGCCATGGTGGCCATCGAGGAGATGACGCCGGCGATGCCCGCGGCCACCGAGGAGGTGAGGATGTCGCGGTTGTAGACGTGGGAGAGCTCGTGGCCCAGGACGCCGCGCAGCTCGCGCTCGTTGAGGAGCTGGAGGATGCCCTGGGTGCAGCACACGGCGGCGTGCGAGGGGCTGCGGCCGGTGGCGAAGGCGTTGGGGCTCATCGTGGGGGCCACGTAGAGGCGCGGCATGGGTTGGCCGGCCGCGGCGGAGAGCTCACGCACAATGGCGTACATCTGGGGCTGCTGGTCCTCGGTGACCTCGATGGCGCCCATGGAGCGCACCGCGATCTTGTCGGAGTTCCAGAAGCCGAAGGCGGTCTGTGCCAGCCCGATGACCGGCGCGATGATCAGCCAGATGGAGGAGCCGGTCCCCCGGGCCAGTGCGTAGCCGATCAGGAGGAGCAGGCTCCACATGCCGCCCAGGAGGACGGCGGTCTTGAGACCGTTGTAGTGGTGAGTCCTTGTCATGGCTGGAGACTATGGGATGAACCTGTGTCTGGCCTATGTCTGCTGGCGCGGGACCACTCGCGCGGTGATGAGGCCGCAGTCCAGGCAGCGCAGGGCATCGCGGAAGTCGTCGGGGTCGAAGGTGGTTCCCGGCGCCTCACGCGCGAGGGTCCAGTACTCCCCCGTTGAGTCCTGGACCGCGTACCCGGTGTCGCGGAAGCCGGAGCGCTCGTAGAAGGAGAGCCGACGGCGTCGCTGCTCGGCGTTGTCGGCCTCGTCGATGACGGGCTCGATGTTCAGGACGATGCTGCAGCCGGGGTGACGGCGCTCGAGCTCGGCCAGGAGGCGGGTGCCCAGGCCCCGGCCGCGGGCGGCGTCGTCGACGGCCAGGTAGAAGAGGTAGAGCAGTCGGGAGCCGGGGCGGCGCACGCTCCAGGTCAGGGCGACGGGGTCCGGTGAGGCCGCGTGGGCGGGTCCGGCGGGCCGGTCCCACCAGGCGACGAGGTCGACGCCGCGCCGCAGGCTGAGCACGTGGATGAGCGCCCAGGGCAGGCGCTCATCCTCGGGGAAGGCGCGCAGGTAGAGGTCGTGCGCCCAGCGGTCGGTTCTGCTGGCGAAGCGGATGCGACGGGTTCTCATTGCTCAGCCCAGCAGGTCGGCGACGTCGGCCGCGGGGAGGTCCAGGGCCTGGCCGACGCCGGCGGTGTAGAGCGTCCCGGCGTGGGTGCTCAGTCCGCGGGCGAGGTCGGGGCGCGCCGCGATGGCGCCACGCCAGCCCTCGTCGGCCAGGGCCAGGGTGTAGGGCAGGGTCGCGTTGGTCAGCGCGTAGGTGGAGGTGTGCGGGACGGCTCCGGGCATGTTGGCCACGCAGTAGAAGATCTTGCCGTCCACCTCGAAGGTGGGCTCGGAGTGGGTGGTGGGGCGGGAGTCCTCGAAGCAGCCTCCCTGGTCGATGGCGATGTCGACCAGCACGCTGCCGGGCCGCATGGTCTCCACCATGGCGCGCGTGACGAGGCTGGGGGTGCGGGCCCCGGGCACGAGGACGGCGCCGATGGCCAGGTCCGCCCCGGCGCAGGCCTGGGCCACGTCGAGCTCGGTGGAGAAGCGGGTGCGGATGGTGCCGCCGTCGACCTCCTCGATGCGGCGCATGCGCAGCGGGTCGACATCGAAGACGGTGACGTCCGCGCCCATACCTGCGGCGACCCGCGCGGCGCTCAGTCCGGCGGTGCCTCCACCCAGGACGACGACGTTTCCGCGCCGCACCCCGGCGGCACCGCCCAGCAGGACACCGGCCCCGCCGTGGGGGCGCAGCAGGGCATCCGCGCCGACCTGGGCGGCCAGGCGGCCGGCGATCTCCGACATGGGGGCCAGGAGGGGGAGAGCACCGGCGTCGGTCTCGACGGTCTCGTAGGCGATGGAGGTGACCCGCTTGGTGAGCAGCTCCTCGGTCAGGGCCCGGTCCGCGGCCAGGTGGAGGTAGGTGAACAGCAGCAGATCAGGGCGCAGAAAGGGGTACTCCTGGGCAATCGGCTCCTTGACCTTGAGGATGAGCTCGGAGTCGGCCCACAGGCCGGGGACGTCGTCGGTCATGACTGCGCCGGCGGCCGTGTACTCCGCATCGGGAATGGAGGCCCCCTCGCCGGCGCCGGCCTGGATGGTCACAGTGTGCCCGCGCCGGGTGAGTGCGTGAACACCGGCCGGCGTGATGGCGACCCGGAACTCGTTGTCCTTGATCTCGGTGGGAACGCCGATTCGCATGGTTCTGCCTTCGGGGTGGTTGTGAAGTGGTTGTGAAGGGGTGGGGTGACGTGTGTGGGCCGGTGGGCCGGCGGCGGGCCCGCCGGCCCCCGGGTTCACTCGGCCAGGCGGTGGGCGACGCGCTCGGGGACGCGGCCCGCCTCGGGCTGGCCGATGAGGTCCTCGGGAACCTCCGTGGAGCGGGAGATCGCGGTCATGGCGTCACGGGAGACGACCTTGACGCGCTCGCGCGGCTTGGAGTCCCCTCCAGTGACGACGACCTCACCGTAGCCCTCGCCGAGCTCTCGCTCGTAGGCGTCCAGCAGCTCCCAGCCCTCCCAGTTGGTGAAGGGGATGCCGCGGGACTCCAGCAGAGCGATGAGGGCGTCGTGGCCGACCTGGGCCTCGTCGGTGGTCTCGGCGTGCAGCAGGCCGGCGTTGGCGTCGGCCACGAGGTTGGTGATGGTCTCCTGCGCGTCGGACTTGGTGGAGCCGATGAGGCCCACGGGGCCGCGACGGATCCAGCCGGTGGCGTACAGGCCGGTCAGGGGCTTGCCGTCCTCGCCGAGGACGCGGCCGCCCTCGTTGGGGACGACGTGCCGCTCGGCGTCGAAGGGGAGACCCTCGATGGCGCTGGAGGCGTATCCGACGGCGCGGTAGACGGCCTGGACGGGCCAGTCGCGGTACTCGCCGGTGCCGGTGACGTTGCCGTCGCCGGTCAGGCGGGTGCGCTCGGTGCGCAGGCCGACGACGTGGCCGTCGTCGTCGGTGAGGACCTCGTGGGGGGCGGAGAAGAGGTGGATGTGGATGCGGTGGGAGGCGGTGAGGTCCTCCGGCTCCTGCATCGCGTACCCCTCGAGGGCCTTGACGACCTGGCGCTGCTGGTTGGAGGAGGCCAGGGCCGCCTGCGAGCCCTCGTCGTACTCGAAGTCCTCCTCGTCGACGATGACGTCGACGTCGGGCTGCTTGCCGAGCTCGCGCAGCTCCAGCGGGGTGAACTTCACCTGGGCGGGGCCGCGGCGCCCGAAGACGTGCACGTCGGTGACCGGGGACTCCTTGAGGGTGGCGGCGACGTTCGCGGGGATCTCGGTGGTCATGAGGTCGTCGGCGTGCTTGGCCAGGACGCGGGCGATGTCCAGGGCGACGTTGCCGACGCCGATGACGGCGACCTCCTTGGCGCTCAGGTCCCAGGTGCGCGGGTGGTCGGGGTGACCGTCGTACCAGGAGACGAAGTCGGCGCCGCCGTAGCACTCGGGGGCGTCGACGCCGGGGATGTCGAGGGGGGCGTCGGTGTCGGCTCCGGTGGAGAAGATGATGGCGTCGTAGTGCTCGCGGAGCTCGGCCACCGAGATGTCGCGGCCGACCTCGACGTTGCCGATGAGCCGGATGTCCCCGCGCTGGAGGATCTTGTAGAGGGCCACGATGATCTGCTTGATGCGCGGGTGGTCGGGGGCGACGCCGTAGCGCACCAGCCCGTAGGGCGCAGGAAGCCGTTCGAACAGGTCGATACAGACGTCCAGGCCCGACTTCGAGAGGATGTCCGAGGCGTAGATGCCTGCGGGGCCTGCTCCGATGACGGCGACATTGAGAGGACGTGCGTTCACTGTTCTTCGTTCCTGATTCAGGGGACGTGGACGTGGCGCCCGCGTTGCCGCTGCCGGGAGGGCCGGTTGATCCGGTCCGGGGCGACGGCGATGACGGCGGGGCACCGCGGAACAGTCTATGGAGGAAGGGCGGCCCTCCCCCAGGGCGCGGGCAACATCGCGGCTTTGAGCCGCGTCACGTCGGGGAGGTACCGGCGGGACACGTGGCGAGGCCTGCTCCGGGGAGCCGATCAGGACGGCGCGACATCTTCTTATCAACCACCCCCTTTTTCTGAGCGACAGAGGTGCTACGCGTTGACGACAGGGATGTCAGTAAGGCGAGCAGCAACTCGCTCTTTCGTATAAAGGTACTCACCTGCAGGCATATCAATCGTGATGCTGTCCTCGCCGACGTCTGGCCACACGACCGGGAGGGACTGGGAAGCCTCAGGCTCAAGATCGTATACAAAACTATTCGCTAAAGGAAGTCTACTTCCATCGGAATATGTATAGTCGGCCTCCAGATACCTCAACCCACCACTGAGGATGGTTATACCACTCACACCGAACACCCCAGACAAGCCACGCAACTCCATCATTTTTTTCCAGGCAAGGAGAAGGGAGCAACCGGCATGCTGACCTTCTCGCTAGAGGTGACCACTACCGTTCCAACCAAGTAGTTACCGGCTCGAACCACATGGTCGATCACCATGTGCACGGTCTTACCGTCGATCTTCACGTCGACACCCTCAGGTCCCTTGCCCACGGGGCCGGCGGCCTTTGGCATCGCGGTCGAAGACGGGGACAGCGCTCGTGCTCGGCGGCGCACTGGCCTCGGCGGGTTTCGAGGGCGTCAGCGTGATCTCCACACGGCGATTGATCTGCCTGCGCTCGTCAGTGTCATTCGGCACCCGCGGCGAGGACTCCCCTGCCCGAGACCGACTCCTTCCACGTGGACAGGTCCGTCAGCTTCTTGAGCCGCTCCGACACCGCCTTGGCCCGCCGCTCAGACAGATCCTGGTTGTGCGCATCATCAGCCACATCATCAGTGTGACCCGTGATCGTCAGATCCCCACCAGATGGGTACTTCTTGATCTGCTCCACCACACTCGCCAGCACGCTGTCAGCCTGAGCCGAGAGCTGATCGGAGTCAGTCGCGAACGTGACGTCCCCAGCCACCGTCACCGTCGTCGACTTCTCATCCTGCTTCGTATCCGACGAATCATCAGCAGCCAGCGACATGGTCTCGATCTTGAATGGCCCCGCCTCCGACTCGTCGAGCTTCGCCTTCGACACCACATCATTCACTGAGAAATCAGTCTCAGCATCCTGCAGGACCGGAACACCTGTAGCAATACCCACATAAGGAAGGAGTAGATCCACGACGCCAACATCCTCGGGCGGCGCATGAAACACTGGGAATACTTCCAAAGGCTTTCCTTTTTCAACACCATCAGATAGATGATGTGTTTCTTCGTCCAGTTCACGATACACCAAGCCCTTATCCAAAGAGAGCATTCTGATCGCAACCATGGTCCACGGGTGATACGCGGAGCCGAATGGCTGAGACAGGCCCACATTCTTTTTCGAGGTCGTCGATAACACCAAGCGCACGACAGCGTACTTGTCGTTGACTGCGACGGGCCCCACCTCGACCGAGAGTGGGGCTCCTTGCCACTCCGCCTCCAGCATCACCCCACCATGGGGGCCAGTCGCGGTGGCAGCAGCACGCGGGGACGCAGCCCCCGAGCTCTTCCCCGATGAGGCGGAGCCGTCCTTCTTCAGCACCCCGCAACCTGCGAGGACAATCCCCGCACCGGCCAAAGTGGGCAGGGTCAGGAGACCACGTCGGGTCAGTCGGGCACGGGCATCAGGAGACGGTGGCGTGAAGGGCAGCATAACGGGGACCTTTCGGCGCATTGGGAACACGTGCATGCCACCCTATGCACCGTGGTCCACGGCCCACGATGGGGAACTACCCGTCTCCCCATCAGCTCCCCATCTCCCCATGGGGAGTCATGGGTAGTTGCTGCCCCCAGGCCGACTGGTCAGGCAGCCCGGTCCACGAGGATGCGGGCGAAGTCCTCCATGGCCGCACGCACCTGAGCCACCCTCTCACCGGCGTCGGCCAAGGCCGCCGCAGCGGCCTCACCCTCGATGCCGACCCGGGCCAGGCGCTGCCGGGTCCCGTCAAGAACAGCCTCCTCCAGGCCCTTCAGACCCTCAACCGCCTGAGCGGCCCAGGCCGTAGCCATCTCGCGGGTGCGGGCCAGGACGGGGTGCTCCCGCAGGCGAGCGACGACGTCGGCCAGGACGGCGTCGTCGGACAGGTCACCGGTGGACAGGCGAGAGAGGATGGCCTGGCCGGCGGCATCGAGCTCGCCGGCCGCCAGGGCCTTGCGCAGGAGCAGCACCGGCATGGTGTCCACGCCCTCACGCAGGTCGGTACCGGGGGTCTTGCCGGTGGTGGCAGAGTCGCTCATGAGGTCGATGACGTCGTCGGCCAGCTGGAAGGCCACGCCGATCCTCTCACCGAACTCCTCCACGATCTGCTCGGTTCGCACCCCGGCATCGGTGAGCATCGCCCCGTACCGGGCGGACACCGCGATGAGGGAGCCGGTCTTGTCCGCCAGGACCTGGATGTAGTGGTCCACCGGGTCAGTGCCCGACGGGCGCGGCAGGGTCTCGTGGAGCTGCCCCATGCACAGGCGCTCGAAGGTCTTGGCGTGAGCCATGACGGCCTCCGGGCTGAGGGCCGCCACCAGCTGGGAGGCACGGGCCACGAGGACGTCGCCGGTGAGGATGGCGGCGGAGTTGCCCCACACGGTCTGGGCGCTCGGGGCACCGCGGCGCAGCGGGGCCTCGTCCATGACGTCGTCGTGGTAGAGGGTGGCGATGTGGGTCAGCTCCACGGCCACACCGGCGTCGCGGATCTGCTCGCCGGTGGCCAGGGCCGGGTCGCCGAGCTGGGCGGTCAGCAGGGCCAGGACCGGACGCAGGCGCTTGCCCCCGGCCTCGGCCAGGTGCGAGGTCGGCGGGTTGATGGTCTCGTCGGCGCTGGTGACCACCTCCATGAGGCGGTCCTCAATGGTCTGGAGAGCGGGGATGATGCGCGACTCCAGCTCGGGGGCGCTCAGCGGCAGTGATCCGATCACGGAAGGAGCATAGCCGTCCGGTCGAACAGGTCGAAGGCGGTCTGCGGCAAAACGCCCAACCCGATTGTGGCCATCACCGCAACGCCGACCGCCAGAAGGATCGGGCCGCGGCTGCCCACGACCACCGAGCGCTCGCCGTCGGGCTCATGGAAGAACATGAGCACGATGAGCCTCATGTAGAAGAAGGCGGTGACGGCCGAGCAGACGATGGCGAGGATGACGAAGGGCACCCCGTTGCCGCTCAGGCCGGTGGCGAAGAGCCGGAACTTGGCCATGAAGCCGGCCGTCAGGGGCACTCCGGCGAAGGACAGCAGGAAGACGGTCATGGCGCCGGCCGCCCAGGGGCTGCGGCGTCCCAGGCCCTTGAAGGCCTCCAGGTCGCCGTCCTCACCTCCCACGGAGCCGTCGCGGTTGGAGCGCACCAGGGTGATGATGCCGAAGGCTCCCACGGTGGCGATCCCGTAGGTCAGGGCGTAGAAGCCGAGTGCGGAGATCGCCGCCTTGGAGTAGGCCAGGATCCCGATGAGCATGAAGCCGGCGTGGGCGATGGCCGAGTAGGCGAGCATGCGCTTGACGTCGTGCTGAACCACCCCGACGACGGTGCCCACGAGCATGGTCAGGGCCGCCACGGCCCACAGGGCGGGGGCCAGGTCCCAGCCCATGGCGCCGGCGATCATGTAGTAGAAGCGCACGAGGGCCAGGAAGGCGGCGGCCTTGACGCCGGCGGCCATGAATCCGGTGACCGGGGTGGGGGCGCCCTGGTAGACGTCCGGGCTCCAGGCGTGGAAGGGCACGGCCGCGACCTTGAACAGCAGGCCGATGATCACCAGCATGAGGCCCGCCAGGATGAGCCACTCCTGCCCCGGCACGGTGCGCACGGCCTCGCCCAGCGTCTTGTAGTCGACGGCGCCGGCCACCCCGTAGAGCAGGGCCGCGCCCATGAGGAGGAAGGCCGAGGCGAAGGCTCCCAGCACGAAGTACTTCAGCGCCGCCTCCTGGCTGAGCAGCCGGCGGTGGCGGGCAGTGGCAGCCAGGATGTACAGCGGCAGGGAGATCATCTCCAGGATGACGAACAGCGTGATGAGGTCGCTGCTGGCCCCGAAGAGCATCATGCCGCCCAGCGAGAACAGGGTCAGGGGGAAGACCTCGGTCGTGGTCCACCCGGCCAGGAGGGACTCTGTCTCCTCCGCGCTGCCGGGCCGGTCGGCGGCCTGGGCCGCGAAGGCCCCGTCGCCGACGGCGGTGCGGTCGGCCATCACCATGACGGCCAGCAGCCCGATGACCAGGAGGATGCCCTGGGCGGCGATGGAGAAGGGATCCTCGGTCAGGCCCGCGGACATACGGGCGCCCGGCAGGAAGCCCTTGGGGAGCTGGAACTGGGGCATGGCCGCGGCGGCGGCCCCGGCGGCCTTGACCTCGCCCCAGCGCAGGAACAGGAAGGCCCCGGAGGCCAGGATGGCCAGGAAGCTCAGCGTGGACTGGATGGCCAGGCGGGCGGGACGGGCGATGAAGGCCTCCACGAGGACACCCAGGACACCGGCGCCCAGAATGATGAGTGCCGGCGTCAGGGCGTCCCAGTTGACGATCGGGGCAGTGGCTGAGGGGCTCACTTGGTGTTCCCTTCCGTAGCGGTGGAGGCGGCGGGCGCTTCGGATGCACCGCCGGCATCGTGGCTGTCACCGGCGCCGCCGGCGGAGGCGGCGTCCTGCGGGGAGCGGGCCACCGTGAGCGCGACCTGCCGGGCGACGTCGTCGAGCGCATGAGTGAGTGCGGCCGGGGCCAGTCCGAGCGCGAGCATCGCGGCGATGACGGGGACGACGACGAGGCGCTCGCGCCCGTCGAGGTCCGAGCTGCCCACACGCTCGGGGGCAGGCGCCCCGGTGAAGACCCGCTGGTAGGGCAGCAGCATGTAGACGGCGGCGATGACGACACCGACGACAGCCGCACCGCCCAGGGCCAGCGATACCGAGAAGGTGCCGGTGAGCACCATCCACTCGGGCACGAATCCGCTCAGGCCCGGCAGGGCGATGGAGGCCAGCCCGCAGACCAGGAAGGTCCCGGCCACCAGCGGCATGACCCGGGCGATGCCGCCGAGCTCGCTGATGGCGACCGTCCCGGTGCGCCGGGCCATGAAGCCGGTGACCAGGTAGAGGCCGGCGATGGACAGCCCGTGGGCCACCATGTAGACCATGGCGCCGTTGGCTGCCACCTGGTTGCCGATGAAGATCCCCAGGACCATGAAGCCGAAGTGGCTCACGGAGGTGTAGGAGATGAGGCGGTAGAGGTTGTCCTGGGCGATGGCGGCCAGGCCCCCGTAGATGATGGAGACGACCGCCAGGACCAGGATCACCGGGGCGGCCCAGCGGGAGGCCTCGGGGAAGATCGGCAGGACCAGGGTGATCATCCCGAAGGTACCGATCTTGTCCAGGATGCCGATGAGCAGCACCGAGGTGCCCGGGGTGGCCTGCTCGGCGGTGTCGGGCAGCCAGGTGTGGACCGGGACCAGCGGCGCCTTGATGGCGAAGGCGATGAAGAAGGTCAGGAAGATCCAGTGTCCGGCGGAGGTGGACACGTGCAGGTTGGCGGCCACCGAGTCGATGAGGAAGCTGGGGGTGCCGTTCCTGGCGGAGTGCAGGTACACGGCGATGACGCCGATGAGCATGACGAGCCCGCCGGCCAGGGAGTACAGGAGGAACTTCAGGGCGGCGCGCTGGCGCTTCTGGCCGCCGAAGCAGCCGATGAGGAAGTACACCGGGATGAGCATCGCCTCGAAGCACAGGTAGAACAGGAGCAGGTCCCGGGCCGAGAAGATGACGACGACGAAGAACTCCAGTGCCAGGACGAGCCCGGTGAACAGGCCCTGCCGGTCGGCGGGGACCTCACCCCAGGAGGCGAGCAGCACCAGGGGCGTGACGAAGGCGGCCAGGAGCACCATGGACAGGCCCAGGCCGTTGACGCCCAGGGCCCAGGAGGCGCCGATGGCGGGGATCCAGGAGTGGGTGTCGGTCAGCTGGACGGTGCCGGCATGCCCCAGCTCGAAGGCGCTCAGCGCCCACAGGCCCAGGGCGAGGACCGCCAGGGAGAACACGAGGCCCACGGCGCGGGCGTGGAGCCGGCGCAGCGGCGGGACCAGCCACAGCAGGAGCGCCCCGGCCAGCGGCGTGACCGCCATGACGGTCAGGACGGGCAGCGATGCGGGAAGAGTCGGCATGTGTCGTGTCCTCTCAGAACCTGGCGGCCAGGACGGCGATGAGTACGAGGACCGTTCCGGCCAGCATGTAGCCGGCGTAGGAGCGCACGTACCCGGACTCGGTGCGGCGGGTCAGGCGCCCCAGGGCGCCGGTGCCGGCGGCGGCACCCTCGATGGCGCCGTCGACGACGTAGCGCTCGACGGCGTCGGTGGCCAGGACCAGTCCCTGGCCGGTGCGCATGGCCAGGGCCTCGTTGACGGCGTCCTGGTACATGTCCTGCGGGCGGCCTCCACCAGGGGGTTGACCGGCTGCAGGACGACGGGCACCGGACGGCGCACGTACATCCACCAGGCCACGACGACCCCGACGACGACCAGGGCGAGGGTGGCACCCATGATGACGATGGCCGGCAGGACCGGCTCGCCGTGCTCGGCATGACCGGTGACCGGCTCCAGCCAGGTGACGAACATGTTGTTGTAGCTCAGCAGCCCGCCCAGGCACGCGGAGAACACGGACAGGATGATGAGAGGGCAGCGTCATGAGCCATCCGGACTCGTGGGGTGGACCTCACCCTCCAGGTCCTCCTCCGTGGTCCAGCGCTGCTTGCCGTGGAAGATCATGAAGAACAGGCGGGACATGTAGAAGGCGGTCAGGCCCGCGCCCAGCAGGGCGATGGTTCCCAGGATCCAGGGCTTGGCGCCCTCGCCGACGAAGGCGGCCTCGATGAGGTGGTCCTTGGACCAGAATCCGGAGAAGGGCGGCACCCCCAGGATGGCGAGCCAGCCGATGCCCATGGTGACCCAGGTGATCGCCATGGCGCCGCGCAGGCCGCCGAAGCGGCGCATGTTGACCTGGTCGCCCATGGCGTGCATGACCGAGCCGGCCCCCAGGAAGAGCTGGGCCTTGAAGAAGCCGTGGGTGAGCAGGTGGAAGATGGCGAAGGCGTAGCCGATCGGGCCGAGACCGGCACCCAGCATCATGTAGCCGATCTGGCTCATGGTGGAGGCGGCCAGGACCTTCTTCATGTCGTCCTTGGCGCTTCCGATGACGGCCCCCAGCAGCAGGGTGATGGCGCCGACGACGGCCACGGCCGTCTGGGCGCTGGGGGCGCCCTCGAAGACGGCGGCGGAGCGGACCATGAGGTAGACGCCGGCGGTGACCATGGTGGCGGCGTGAATGAGGGCCGAGACCGGCGTGGGGCCGGCCATGGCGTCACCCAGCCAGGCCTGAAGGGGGAACTGGGCGGACTTGCCGCAGGCCGCCAGGAGCAGGAAGAAGCCGATGGCGGTGAGCCAGCCCGTGGTCATCGAGCCGTCGAGGGCGGCGGCGGAGACGTCGTCGAAGGAGACTGAGCCGATCTGGCCGACGATCGCCATCATGGCCAGCAGGAGGCCGACATCGCCCACGCGGTTCATGACGAAGGCCTTCTTGGCGGCGGCGGCGTTCTCGCGGCTGGTGGCCTGCTCGCCCTGGGGGGCGTCGGCGTCGGCGGTGTTCCAGAAGCCGATGAGAAGGTAGGAGGCCAGGCCCACGCCCTCCCAGCCGACGAAGAGCACGATGTAGGAGTCGCCCAGGACCAGGGTGAGCATCGCGGCGATGAAGAGGTTGAGGTAGGCGAAGAATCGGCGCCGGTCGCGGTCGTGGGCCATGTAGGCCACCGAGTACAGGTGGATGAGGAAGCCGACGCAGGTGACCAGGGTGACGAAGGTCAGCGACAGCGGGTCCAGGCGCAGGCCGACGTCGATGTTGAGGTTCCCGGCGGAGAACCAGTGGTAGAGGGGCAGGCCGATGACGCGTTGCTCCGCGGGCAGGCCCAAGACCTGCACGAGGATGCCCACGCCCAGGCAGGCGGCGGCGAAGGAGGCGGCCAGGCCCAGCCAGTGGCCCCAGGCGTTGGAGCGACGGCCGGCCAGCAGCAGGAGGGCGGCGGAGGCGGCGGGGACGGCGATGAGCAGCCAGGCCCAGGAGGCCGGGCCGGTGGCCTCGGTCAGGGGCGTCACAGCTGCGGTGACAGGAGCGGGAAGCATGTCGGTGGTCTCTCCCCTCAGTTCTTGAGCAGGTTCTCGTCGTCGACCGACGTGGACCTGCGGGTGCGGAAGATGGATACGACGATGCTCAGACCCACCACGACCTCGGCGGCGGCCACCACCATGACGAAGAAGGCGAAGACCTGACCGGTGAGGTTGCCGTGGATCCGGGAGAAGGTCACCAGGACGAGGTTGACGGAGTTGAGCATGAGCTCAACTCCCATGAGCTCGATGATGGCGTTGCGGCGCAGCAGCACCGTGAGCGCCCCCAGGGTGAACAGCACCCCGGCCAGGATGAGGTAGACGGTGATGGGGAGACTCACTTCTCCTCCTTCTGCTCCGGGGCGGCCGAGTCGGCTGCCCCGTCATCGCTGAGGACGGGCTGCTTGACGGCGGGGGCGGCGGCACCGGGCATGGTGGGCATCCCGGAGCGGCGGGCGGTCCGGGGGCCGTCGGCTGCGCCGGTGTCTCCGGCGCCGGCCAGGCGGGCGACGATCGTGCCCGAGCGCTGAGCCAGTCCCATCTCCGGGGAGACGTCGGACAGCTCCAGCCCCTGTCCGCGGGCCCGCAGGACCCGGGGCACGGACTCCTCCACGGCCTCGCCCTCGGCGTCCAGGGCCGGGGCGGCGGCGGAGTTGGTGGAGGCGTAGACGCCGGGCATCGGCTTCTGGCCCGGGTGGGCGCCCTTGGTGGTGTAGTCCTGCATCTTGCTCGCGGCCACCCCGCGCTGGCTGAGCCGGGCCCGGATGCGCTGGCGGTGGGTGAGGGTCAGGGCGCCGACGGCGGCGACGATGAGCAGGATGGCGGTCAGCTCCATGGTGACGACGTGGTCGTGGTAGAGCGTGACGGCCAGCAGGTCGGGGGCGGCCTTGGCTCCGTTCTTGAGCCCGACCGGCGTCGGCAGGGTGGAGCGCCACACGACGGCGGTCAGGGCACCGGCCAGCCCCAGGCCCAGGAGGATGAGGACCGGGCGCCTCATGACGGTACCGGCGGCTCCCACCGGCTCGTCACCGCCGACGCCCACGAGCATGATGACGAACAGGACGAGGGTCATGACGGCGCCGGTGTAGACCACGACCTGGGTGATGCCCATGAAGGGCGACTCGTTGACGATGTAGAGGACGGCCAGCGAGATCATGATGCCGATCATGTTGATGGCGGCGTTCACGGCGCGCTTGGCGGTCAGGACGCCGATGCCGCAGGCCACGGTGACCAGGGCGACGACGCCGAACACGATGGCCTCGCCCAGCCCCAGGTGACCGTCCTGAGTCACGGCGGTGGGGACGGCGGCGGAGGCTCCGGTCATCAGCAGGGTGCTCATCACAGGGCTCCCTTCACGGTCTGACGGCTGTCCCGTCCGGAGGCGGCGGGGGCGGCCTTGGCGCGGGCGTCGTCCAGACTGGGGTCGTCGGGCCGGTGGGCCCGCACCCAGTCGATCTGGGCCTGGGTGGAGCCGGCGACCCGCCCACGGTAGTAGTCGCCGTCCTCGGTGCCTCGACCATGGGGTGGGGTGCGGCCACGGCGCCCTCGGGCACGGGGGCCAGCAGGTCCTCCTTCTCGTAGATGAGGCCCTCGCGGCCGGGGCCGACGAGCTCATCGAAGTCGGTGGACATGGTCAGGGCCCGGGTGGGGCAGGCCTCGATGCACATGCCGCAGAAGATGCAGCGCAGGTAGTTGATCTGGTAGACGCGCCCGTAGCGCTCGCCGGGCGAGTACTGGGCGCCGGGCTCGTTGGAGGCGGCCTCGACGTAGATCGCGTCGGCGGGGCAGGCCCAGGCGCACAGCTCACAGCCGATGCACTTCTCCAGGCCGTCGTCGTAGCGGTTGAGCTGGTGGCGCCCGTGGTACCGGGGCATCACCTGGGGCGCCTCGAAGGGGTACTGCTCGGTGACCACCGGGCGGAACATCGAGGAGATGGTGACCCCGTAGCCGGCCACGGGCGCGAAGGCCCGGGCCAGGGCGGAGGGAGCGTCGCGCAGCCACTTGTCGTGCTGCGAGCCCCGGGAACGGTGGGGGCGATCAGTCATCTTTCCCTCCTGGGGTGCCTCAGCGGCCGTGTCTGTGTCCTTGCCGCCGGCCGAGTCGGCCTTGAGGTCAAGGGTGAAGGTGGGCAGGGCGGTGGCCGCGTCCGTGCTGGCCGTGCCGGCCGAGTCGGGGGACTGGGCAGATGCCGCGGAGTCCGCGGAGGCGGCCGCGTCATCGTCCTCGAGGTCGACGTCCTCCAGGAGGCCGACGGAGGTGGCCGCCCCGGTCTCGGAGTCGTCGGCCGAGGTGGCCGCCTCCGCCGCCAGGGCGGCGCGGCGGGCACGCGGTGAGGGCGGCAGGGACTTGCCCGGAGGCGGCGGGACGGGGAAGCCCTCGAGGAAGGCGACATGGTCGTCCTCGGTGCTCATGATCTCGACGTCGTCGTCGACGTCGTCAGCGTCGTCAGCGTCGTCCGCGTCCTCATCGTCGTACTCGTCGTAGAGCTCATCCTCTTCCTCCTTGTCGGGCATGAGGAAGAGGATGAGCATGATGACGCAGAAGACGACGGCCATCGGCAGCAGCAGCGCCTGCACCGAGGCGCCCGAGAAGGTGCGGAAGGCGCGCACCACCGCCACCAGCACGAACCAGACCAGGGAGAGCGGGATGAGGACCTTCCAGCCCAGCTTCATGAAGTGGTCGTAGCGGATGCGTACCAGGGTTCCGCGGGTCCAGACCATGAAGAACATGACGGCCCAGACCTTGGCGACGAACCAGAGCATCGGCCACCAGCCGGAGTTGGCGCCCTCCCAGAACAAGCTGAGGATCGTCGAGCGCCAGCCACCCAGGAACAGGGTGACGCACACGGCCGAGACGTTGAACATGTTGATGTACTCGGCCAGGAAGTACCAGGCGAACTTCATCGAGGAGTACTCGACCATGTGGCCGGCGACGAGCTCGCCCTCCGCCTCGGGAAGGTCGAAGGGGAGGCGGTTGACCTCACCGACCATGGAGATGACGTAGATGATGAAGCTGGGCAGCATCGCCACGGCCCACCAGATGCGCTGCTGGGCGCTGACGATCCCGGAGGTGGACATGGTCCCCGAGGCCAGGAAGACCGTGAGGATGGACAGGCTCATGCTCAGCTCGTAGGAGATGACCTGAGCGGCGCTGCGCACGGCGCCGAAGAGCGGGTAGGTGGAGTGCGTGGACCATCCGCCCAGGATGATGCCGTAGACGCCGAAGGCGGTGATGGCCAGGATGTAGAGGACCGCCACCGGGAAGTCGGTCAGCTGCAGGGGCGTGGAGTGGCCGAAGATGCTCACCTGCGGCCCGAAGGGGATGACCGCGTAGACCATGAAGGCGCTGAAGGCGGCGATGAGGGGCGCCAGGAGGTAGATGACCTTCTCGGCCCCCTTGAGCCAGAAGTCCTCCTTCATGATGAGCTTGCCGGCGTCGGCGACAGCCTGGAGCAGGCCCAGGGGGCCGTTGACGTTGGGGCCCAGGCGGGTCTGCATGCGGGCCAGGCCGCGTCGCTCCACCCACAGGGCCATCATGACGCTGACGATGAGGAAGGCGACGATGAAGCCGGCCTTGATGACGGTCAGCCACCAGGTCTCGGCGGAGAAGTCGGCGGTCACGCCTCCGTTGGAGATGGCGTCGTCGGCAGCGGCCTGAGCCGCGTGGATCGGGTTCACCTCAGTACCTCCGCTGCGTGGGTCAGGGTGACCTGGGAGCCGTGCCCGGCACCCAGGGTCTGGTGGACGGTGGATCCGGCCGAGCACTCGGGCAGCCACACGGTGCCGTCGCTGACGCCGCCGACGACGGCCGGCAGGGTGATCGATCCGGTGGCGGTCGCCACGGTCACCTCCTGGCCGGACGCCAGCGACAGGCGCTGGGCGAGGTCGGTGCCCACCCGGGCGATGGGGCGCAGGGCGGTGGCGGCCAGGAAGGGCTCGCCGTCCTGGAGGCGTCCGGCGTCGAGCATGGGCTTGTGGGTGGTCAGGCGGGCCTCCACACCGTCAGCGGAGGCGGGGGCCTCGGTGCCGATCTGCGGGGCGGGCCCGAAGGCGACCGACGGGCGCTGCCCGCGCCACAGGCCCAGGTCGGCGAGCTGCTCGTGCAGGACGACCAGGTCGTCGACCTGGAGGTCGACCCCCATCTCGCCTGAGAGCATGCCCAGGACCTGGCGGTCTGTGCGAGCACGTGAGACGTGGGCCTGACCGAAGGGGCGCACGCGCCCCTCCCAGTTGACGAAGGTGCCGTTCTTCTCCACGGCCGGGGCCACGGGCAGGACGACGTCGGCGTGCTCGCTGACCTCGCTGCGGCGCACCTCGAGCTGGACGGTGAAGCCGCTGGCGGCCAGGGCCGCTCGGGCCAGGCCCGGGTCGGGGAAGTCGCGCAGGTCGATGCCGCCGATGACGGCGCCGCCGAGGCTCCCCTCCAGGAGGGCCGAGAGGATGGCGGTGGCGTCGCGGCCCGGTGTCGTGGGCAGGAGGTGCTCGGGGCCCAGGTTCCAGGCCCGCTCGACCTGGGCTCGGGCCTCGGGGTCGGTCACGGGGCGCCCGCCGGGCAGGAGGCCGGGCAGCAGGCCCGTCTCGATGCCGCCGCGCTCGCCGCTGCGGCGCGGGACCCAGGCCAGGTGGGCTCCGGTGGCGGTGGCCAGGGTGTCGGCGACGCTCAGCAGGCCGGGGACGCGGGCGGCGCGCTCACCGATGAGGATGGTGGCGCCGTCGGCCCGCAGGGCCTCGACGAGGTCGGGGTGGGTCTGGCTGAGGTGAGCGACGACGCGGGCCTCCTCACCGGGCGGGGTGAGGATGGCCTGGGCGGAGAGCTTGCGGCTGCCGGCGCTCAGGCAGGTGGTCACGGTGGCCACCTTGACGCCGCCGGCGCGCACGCCCTTGCGCAGGCGCAGGAACAGGGAGCCGCACTCGTCCTCGGGCTCCAGGCCCAGGAGCAGGACCTGGCCGGCCCTCTCCAGGTGGCGGTAGGTGACGGCGCCCAGTCCGGTTCCGGCCACCCGGGCGGCCAGGAAGGTGTCCTCCTCCGGGCTGTGGCTGCGCACGCGCTGGTCGATGTCGTTGGTGCCCAGGACGGTGCGGGCGAAGCGGGACCAGGCCCAGGCGTCCTCCAGGGTGAGGCGGCCACCGGGCAGGAGCCCCACTCCCCCGTCGGAGGCGGCGCGGGCCAGTCCCTGGGCGGCCACGTCCAGGGCGTCGGACCAGGAGGTGGTGACGAGCTCGCCGGTCTCCTCGTCGCGCACGAGCGGCACGGTGAGGCGGTCGGGCTGGGAGGACCAGGTGAAGGCGAAGCGGTCCTTGTCGGTGATCCACTCCTCGTTGACCTCGGGGTCGTTGCCGGCCAGGTGGCGCAGGACGACGCCGCGGCGCATGTCGACGCGGATGGCGGATCCGGAGGCGTCGTGCTCGGTGACGGAGTCGGTGGAGACCAGGTCCATGGGGCGGGCCCGGAAGCGGTACTTCGCGGAGGTCAGGGCACCCACGGGGCAGATCTGGATGATGTTGCCCGAGAAGTAGGAGGCGAAGGGGCGCCCGGAGGCGTCCAGGTCCTCGCGGCCGGCGCCCAGGTCGGGGCCGTAGTCGGTGCCGTCGGAGGCGCCGGGCTCGCCGCCGGGGCCGGTCAGGTCGCCCAGGGCGCTCAGGGAGGGGACGCCGCGGATCGTCTGGAGGTCGGCGTCGAGCGGCTCCTGGGTCGGCTCGGTGTGGAAGTCCCAGGACGCGGGCGTCGAAGCGCCCGATCTGCTCGGAGTACAGGCCCCCGGTGTGCTCGGGATCGCCGTCCATGTCGAAGGAGGGGTGCCCGCCTCCGCGGCCCTGGAGGGCGATGAAGGGGTCACCGGGGATCTGATCGGCGAAGCGCACGCAGCGCTGGCACAGGATGCAGCGGTCGCGGTCCAGCAGGATGTTGCTGGTCAGTCGCAGCGGCTTGGGGAAGGTGCGCTTGACATCGGTGAAGCGGGTGGCGGACTGGGCTCCGGAGGCCATGAGCTCCAGGGCCTGGTTCTGCAGGGGGCACTCGCCGCCCTTGTCGCACACCGGGCAGTCCAGCGGGTGGTTGATGAGGAGGAACTCCATGGTGCCGGCCTGGGCCTTGGCGGCGACCTCGCTGGTGGCCTGGGTGGAGATCTCCATGCCCTCCATGGCGGTCATGGCGCAGGAGGGCTGGGGCTTGGGCATGGGCCGCACGACGCCGTCGCGCCCCGGCATGGCCACCTCCACCAGGCACTGGCGGCAGTTGGCAGACGGCGCGAGCAGCGGGTGGTCGCAGAAGCGCGGGATGCGCACGCCGACCTGCTCGGCGGCGCGGATGAGGAGGGTCCCCTTCTCGACCTCGACGGGGAGTCCGTCGATGGTCATGTGGACCATCTCGGGGGCCGGGGGCGCCGCGGGTGCGGAGCTCTTGGTGGTCGTCTCAGCAGTCATGGCTCACCGTGCGCTTTCGAAGACGGAGGAGGCGGCGTAGGGGAAGAGCTCACCGGCGGCGGCGGTGTAGCCGGCCTCGAACTCCTCGCGGAACCGCTTGATGCCGGTCAGGACCGGGGTGGCGGAGGCGTCACCCAGGGCGCAGAAGGAGCGCCCGGCGATGTTGGAGGCGATGGACTCGAGCTTCTCGACGTCGCCGGGCAGTCCGCGCCCGGCCTCCAGGCGCAGCATGATCTGACGCATCCAGTAGGTGCCCTCGCGGCAGGGGGTGCACTTGCCGCAGGACTCGTGCTGGTAGAACTCGGTCCAGCGGGTGACCACGCGCACCACGGAGACGGTCTCGTCGAAGACCTGCAGGGCGCGGGTTCCCAGCATGGAGCCGGCCTCGGCCACGGACTCGTAGTCCAGGGGGACGTCGAGCTCGTCGGGGCCGAAGATCGGTGTCGAGGAGCCCCCCGGCACCCAGAACTTCAGCTCGTGGCCGGGGCGGATGCCGCCGGAGAGCTCGATGAGCTCGCGCATGGTGATGCCGAAGGGGGCCTCGTACTGGCCGGGGTGGGCCACGTGGCCGGAGACGGAGAAGATGCCGTGGCCCTTGGACTTCTCGGTGCCCATGGTGGAGTACCACTGGGCGCCGCGGGCCAGGATCTCCGGGACCGAGGCGATGGTCTCGACGTTGTTGACCACCGTGGGGCGGGCGTAGAGGCCGGCGACGGCGGGGAAGGGCGGCTTGAGGCGGGGGTGGCCGCGGCGGCCCTCCAGGGAGTCCAGCAGGGCGGTCTCCTCACCGCAGATGTAGGCGCCGGCCCCGGCGTGGGCGGTGATGCGTAGCGGCTGCTGACCGTCGAGCCCGAAGCCGGTGTCCAGCAGGCCGGACTCGGTGGCCTCGCGCACGGCGCTGAGCAGGCGGCGGTAGACGTGGGGGACCTCGCCGCGCAGGTAGACGAAGGCGTGGTCGCCGCCGATGGCGCGCGAGGTGATGGCGATGCCCTCGATGAGCGCCTGCGGGTTGGACATGATCGTGGGGATGTCCTTGCAGGTGCCCGGCTCGGACTCGTCGGCGTTGACCACGAGGTAGCGCGGGCCGCCGTCGACCGGGGGCAGGAAGGACCACTTCAGACCGGTGGGGAATCCGGCGCCGCCGCGCCCGCGCAGGCCGGAGTCCTTGATGAGGGTGATGAGGTCCTCGCTGCTGAGGGTCTTGGCCTGCTTCAGGCCCTCGTATCCGCCGTGGTCGAGGTAGGCCTGCAGGGTCCAGGAGCGCTCCTGGTCCCACAGGTCGCTCAGGACCGGGGTGAGGGTCCCCGGCGCGGTGTAGGTGGCGGTGTCACTCACTTGGTCTCCTCCTTCGGCGCGGTCCAGCCTGCTCGCGGGCGATGCGCAGGCCGCGCAGGCTCGGCTCACCGGGGCCGCGCCCCTCATCGGTGCGACCGTCCTCGAAGCCGGCCAGCAGGCGCTCGTTCTCGCGGAAGGTGGGGACGGTCTCGGGGCCGCGGGTGGGAACGACGTCCTCGCCGCGCTCGAGGGCCTTGATCATGGCGACGGCGGAGTCGGGGGTCTGGTTGTCGAAGAACTCCCAGTTGACCATGACGACGGGGGCGTAGTCGCAGGCGGCGTTGCACTCGACGCGCTCGAGGCTGATGGTGCCGTCCTCGCTGGTCTCCTCGGCGCCCAGGCCGGTGTGCTCGGTGACCGCCGACCAGATCTCGTCCCCACCCATGACGGCGCACAGGGCGTTGGTGCACACGCCCACGTGGTAGGTGCCCACCGGGTGGCGGCGGAACTGGCTGTAGAAGGTGGCCACGGCGCTGACCTCGGCCCGCTCCAGGCCGAGCCTGGCGGCGCACAGGGCGATGCCGGCCGGCGAGACGTAGCCGTCCACGGACTGGATGAGGTGGAGCATCGGGATGAGGGCGCTGCGCTCCTTGCCCGCCGGGTAGCGGGCGATGATCCGCTCGATGTCGTCCTGGAGGCCCTGGGCGACCTCGGCGCTGTAGCCGGCGGCGACGGCGGCTTGCGCGACGGTGCCCACCGGGCCGACCGCGCTGACGGTCGCGATGGTCTCGACGGCTGGGTTGACTGCGTTCTCGGTGGTGCTCATCAGCGGTCCACGCCTCCCAGGACGGGGTCGATGGAGGCCAGGGTGGGCACGAGGTCGGCGATCATGCCGCCCTCCCCCATCATGGCCAACGACTGCAGGTTGGAGAAGGAGGGGTCACGGAAGTGGACCCGGTAGGGGCGGGTGCCGCCGTCGGAGACGGCGTGGACGCCCAGGATCCCCTTGGCGTGCTCGACGGTCTGGTAGACCTGCCCGGCCGGGACCCTGAAGCCCTGGGTCACCAGCTTGAAGTGGTGGATGAGGGACTCCATGGAGCTGCCCATGATCTCGCGCACGTGCTCCAGGGACTGGCCCTGGCCGTCGGTGGCGATGGACATGCGTGCGGGCCAGGCGATGGTCGGGTCGGCCACCATCGTGGTGTTGGAGGGGTCGTCGCCGCGGGCGGCGATCTCGTCGAGGCGGTCCAGGCACTGGGAGACGATCTTGAGGGACTCGTAGGCCTCGTCCAGGCGGATGCGCAGGCGGTTGTAGCAGTCGGAGACCCGGTAGGTGGGGACCCGGAAGTCGTAGGTCTCGTAGCCGCAGTAGGGGTTGGATCGCCGCAGGTCCAGCGGGTAGCCGGCCGCTCGCAGGCACGGCCCGGTCAGGCCCAGGGCGAGCCCTCCGGCGAGGCTGATCTCCCCCACGCCGATGAAGCGGGACTTGAGGATCGGGTTCTCCAGGAGCAGCAGCTCGAGCTCGTGGATGTCCTTCTTCATGTCCGGCATGACCGAGCGCACGAACTCGGTGAAGCCCTCGGGGATGTCCTGGGCCAGCCCCCCGGGGCGGATGTAGGCGTGGTTCATGCGCAGCCCGGAGACCATCTCGAAGGCCTTGAGGATGTTCTCGCGGCAGCGGAAGGCGATGGTCATGAGCGTGGTGCCGCCCAGCTCGTTGCCCCCGGTGCCCACGGCCACGACGTGGGAGGCGATGCGGTTGAGCTCCATGAGCAGCACGCGGGTGACGGTGGCCTTCTCGGGGATGTCGTCGGTGATGCCCAGGAGCTTCTCGACGGCGAGCGCGTAGCCGACCTCCTGGAAGAAGGGGGCCACGTAGTCCATGCGGGTCACGAAGGTCTCGCCCTGCACCCAGGTGCGGTACTCCATGTTCTTCTCGATACCGGTGTGCAGGTAGCCGGTTCCGACACGGACCTCGGTGACGACCTCGCCGTCGGCCTCCAGGACCAGGCGCAGCACGCCGTGGGTGGAGGGGTGGACCGGGCCCATGTTGAGGACGATCCGGTCGTTGCGCAGGCGGTCGGCCTCGTCGCGCTCGGCGATCTGGGCGACGACGTCGTCCCAGTCCCCGCCGCTGACGGTGAACTGCTCGGCGCCGGAGGACAGCTCGTCCGTAGCGGGGCCGGAGGCGCGGAAGGTGCTTGTCGTGCTCATCAGCGGTAGGACCTCCGGGTGTCGGCGGGCGGGGTCTGGGCGCCCTTGTACTCGACGGGGATGCCGCCCAGCGGGTAGTCCTTGCGCTGGGGGTGGCCCACCCAGTCGTCGGGCATGGCGGTGCGGGTCAGGTGGGGGTGGCCGTCGAAGACGATGCCCATGAGGTCCCAGGTCTCACGCTCGTGCCAGTCGTTGCCGGGGTAGAGGGAGACGAGGGAGGGCACGTGCGGGTCCGAGTCGGGGCAGGCGACCTGAAGGCGCAGCTGGCGCCCTCCGTGGGTCAGGCTCATGAGCTGGATGCAGGCGTGCAGCTCGCGCCCGGTCAGCTCGGGGTAGTGGACTCCGCTGACGCCCAGGCACAGCTCGAAGCGCAGGTCCTGGTCGTCGCGCAGGGGGCGCGCGACGTCGAGCAGGTGCTCTCGGGCGATGAACAGGGTGAGCTCGTCGTGCTCGATGACGACCTTCTCGATGGCGGCGGCCGGGTCGATGCCGGCCTCCTGGAGGTCCTCGACGAGGGCGTCGACGACGCCGTCGAACCAGTCGCCGTAGGGACGCGCGGCGGCGGGGGCGAGGGTGACGACGCTGCGGTGCTCGCCGTAGCCGGTGGTGTCGCCGGCGTCGGAGGCGCCGAACTGGCCGGTGGGGGCGGCGATGACCTCCAGGCGCAGCTCGGGGCGCACGGGGGTGCCGGCGACCTCGGGGACGGCGGGGACCGCCGAGACCTCGGGGATCTCGGGCAGGGCGTCGGAGCCCGAGTCGTGTCCCGGAGCGTTCTTCTCACTCATGCCAGCAGGCCCTTCATCTCATGGGTGGGGGTGGCCGACAGGGCGGCGGCCTCGACGGCGCGGGCGATCTCCTCGCGGTGCTTGAACAGCGGCTTCTTCTCGATCTGGCGGGTGAGCTCGAGCATGGCGTTGAGGAGCATCTCGGGGCGCGGCGGGCAGCCCGGCAGGTAGATGTCCACCGGGACGATGTGGTCGCAGCCCTGGACGACGGCGTAGTTGTTGAAGATGCCTCCCGACGAGGCGCAGGCCCCCATGGAGATGACCCACTTGGGCTCGGGCATGGAGTCGTAGACATTGCGCACGATCGGGGCCATCTTGTGGGAGACGCGGCCCGAGACGATCATGACGTCGGCGTGGCGCGGGGAGGCGCGGAAGACCTCCCAGCCGAAGCGGGCCATGTCGAAGCGGGGGGTGCCGGCGGCCATCATCTCGATGGCGCAGCAGGCCAGGCCCATGGTGACGGGCCACATGGAGCGGGCCTGGGCCAGGCCCGCGAGCTTCTCGACGGTGGTCAGCAGGAAGCCCGGGCTGTCCACCTCGGCGGCAGCGGCGGCGTGGGGGTCATTGCGTTTGGAGGGGATGGACGCCATGAAGGCGTTGTGCTTTTTCATGCTCTTCACTGCTGTGTACTCCTTGGGATCGTCGGGCTGGGTCCTCGCCGGTCAGAGCCGCCTCAGTCCCAGTCCAGTCCGCCGCGACGCCACTCGAGGATGTAGGGCACGGTGATGAGGCCGATGAACAGGACGGCCGCTCCCAGCCCGAAGAACCCCAGGCGCCCGAAGGCCGTGGCCCAGGGGTAGAGGAAGACCACCTCGACGTCGAAGATGATGAAGGTCATGCCCACCAGGTAGAAGGAGACGGGGAAGCGCCCGTGCTCGGTGTTGGCGGGGGTGGGGTCGATGCCGCACTCGTAGTTGGCCACCTTGACCCGGTTGCGCCGGGCGGGGCTGATGATGGCGCTCATGGCCAGGGCCGCCGACGGCCACCAGGAGGGCCAGTGCGGCCATGATGAGCAGGGAGGCGTAGGGGTTCATGCTTCCGGCACCATCCTTGTCAGGGAGCCTGGATGAAGTGGTCGATTCCGTCACCGCCGCGGCGCTCCCACCCGTCGGACAGGGAGGCTGGTGACGAGCTTCATGAGGCGCTTGCGCGGCAGCCCGTAGCGGGTGCACAGACGCATGACCTCGGGGTGCTCGATGAGGGCGACGAAGACACGGCCGAGCGTGTAGTAGCCGCCCATCTCGGAGCTGAGGGCCTTGGGGTACTGGGCCAGGACCTGCTCGCGGCCCGAGGTGGTCGTGCGGGCACCGGCCTGGGCGGCGGCCTGGGCGGCCAGGCGTCCGGACATGAGGCCTGGGCGATGCCCTCGCCGTTGAAGGGCGAGACCATGCCGCCGGCGTCGCCCAGCAGCATGAGGCCGTTGGCGTAGTGCGGCTTGCGGTTGAAGGCCATGGGCAGGGCGGCGCTGACCAGGCCGCCGACCTGGTTCTCCTGGGTGAAGCCCCATGAGGCCGGGACGTTGTCCATCCAGCGGTTGAACACGGCGCGGTAGTCGATGGAGGTGGCCTGGGCGCGCGAGGAGACCGAGCCGAGCCCGACGTTGACCAGTCCCTCCCCCACGGACCAGATCCAGCCGTAGCCGGGCAGGAGGTCGGACTTGCCGGGCGTGCCGTCCCACAGCTCGAGGCGGGACTCCATCCAGGCGTCCTTGGCGCGCGGGGAGCGGAAGTAGGCGCGCACGGCCACGCCCATGGGACGACGCTCGTTCTTGATGCGCCCGACGGCGGTGGCCAGGCGGGCCGAGACCCCTCCGGCGTCGACGACCAGCGGGGCGGTGAAAGTGGTGGGCCCCTCGATGCCGGGGTAGGCGACCCGGTTGGTGGGGCGGGCCTCGACACCGGTGACGCGGCCGGTGGGCGAGGTGACGGGGCCGGTGACGGTGACGCCGGTGAGCAGGCGGGCGCCGGCCGCGGCGGCGTGCTCGGCCAGGTCGCGGTCGAGCAGGGCGCGGGGACGGGCCATCCCGTAGGAGGGGAAGGAGGCCTGCTCCGGCCAGGGGAAGTGGAGGAGGTGTCCGCCGCCGATGACGCGCAGGCCCCGGTTGCGCTGCCAGCCGGAGGTGTCCACGCCCATGGAGACGAGCTCGCGTACGGCCGAGGGGGTCAGGCCGTCCCCGCAGACCTTGTCACGGCCGAGCTCCTGCTTCTCCAGGAGGATGACATCGAGACCGAGAGTGGCCATGTGGTAGGCCGCCGAGGATCCGGCCGGCCCCGCCCCGACGACGATGACGTCGGCAGTGGCTGAGGCGCTGGACTGGGCGGCTGCCTGAGTCACTCGACCTTCCCTCCTCGGCACTTCTGGTACGGCGGGCGTTGTCATAGGCATCACAGCTGGCACCGTAATGCAGGCCCCGCGCTCGGCGGAGCCTGTGCCGACTGTACCCAGGGGGCGAACGCCTCCATGACAAGACCGCCGACGGAGGCGACGAACAGAGGTTTTCGTTGCTGTGACGGCAATGTTCAGGAAACTCCCCACCTCACCGAAGGATGGCGGCACCCCAGAATTACGCTGCAAGTGAGTAACGAATTTCAACACCGTCGGACGGGACCTGGGTCCTAGGGCGCCAACGAGTCGGTCAGGAGCGGTTGCCGGCACGCCTCGACGGCGATGCAGCGGCCGGGATTTGCGATGATGACTCCATGAGCCGATCCCCCCTTCGAGCCAGCCTCGCCAAGGACCCGCGCGAGGTCGCCGGGATGTTCGACGCCGTCGCGCGGCGTTACGACCCTGTCCAATGACGTGATGAGCCTGTTCCAGGTGCACATGTGGCGCCGGGTGACGCGCGCGGCCGTCGCCGCGAGACCGGGGACGCGCGTCCTGGACCTGGCCGCCGGGACCGGCACCTCCTCGGTGGAGTACGCCGCCGACGGCGCCGAGGTCGTGGCCTGCGACTTCTCCACGGGCATGGTGGCCGAGGGCAAGCGCCGCCACCCCGAGATCGCCTTCGTGGCCGGGGACGCCACGGCGCTGCCCTTCGCCGATGAGAGCTTCGACGTCGTCACCATCTCCTACGGGCTGCGCAACGTGCAGGACACGGCGCGGGCGCTGTCGGAGATGCGCCGGGTGACGGTTCCGGGCGGGCGGATCGTCATCGCGGAGTTCTCCACCCCGGCCTGGCCGGCCTTCCGTCATCTGTACCGCTTCTACCTGGGCAGCGCCCTGCCGGCCGCCGCCCGTCTGGTCTCATCGAACACCGCGGCCTATGACTACCTGGGCGAGTCGATCCTGGCCTGGCCGGACCAGAGGGAGCTGGCCGGTCTCATGCAGGAGGCCGGTTGGCGGGGCGTGGGCTACAAGAACCTCTCCGGCGGGATCGTCGCGGTCCACCGGGCCACTCGGCCCGAGCGCCCCCGGGGCGAGCAGTGAGAACCGGTCTGGGCAGCGCCCCGGGGCCGACGTCGTGAGGGCGGAGTCGTGAGGGCGGAGCACTGCCTGGCCGACCCGCCGCGACTGTCCTTCCGCACCCACGAGCTGCCCGAGGGCGCGATGGAGGGGCTCGCCCTCATCGACCTGCTGGCGGGCCGTGAGGATGTCAGCTCCTGGGTCCATGAGGGGCACGGACTCATCGGGCTGGGCCGTGCCCTGGTGATCGAGGCCGCCGGGACGGATCGCATCGAGGCGCTGAGGGCCGCGTGGCGGGCCGTCGTCGGCGCGGCCTGGTGGCGTGATGCACTGGTCCGCCCCGGGACGGGGCCGGTGGCCCTGGGCACGATCACCTTCTCCCCCGCCTCGCAGCAGTCCTCGGTCCTCGTCGTTCCCGAGGTCCTCGTCGGGCTCGACGCCTCCGGCACCTGGTTGACGACCGTGGTGCCCGGGGCTGACGACGGGAGCGAGCCGGAGCACCCGGATCCCGAGATGCTCCTGGGGGCGATGGTGGCGGAGTCGCGCACCGTGATCGGCCGGGAGCAATCCGGCGATGACGGGGACTCCGGCGGCAGTGCCTCCGTCGAGACCGGGGAGCTCAGCGAGGAGCAGTGGTGTCAGGCGGTGTCCGCCACGCAGGAACGGATGCGTGCCGGGCGGGCCCGCAAGGTGGTCCTGGCCCGCGACGTGCTGGCTCACCCGGACAGGCCGCTGGCCACCGGCACGGTGCTGCGGCGCCTGGCCCGCGACTACCCCTCCACCTGGGTCTTCGCCGTCGACCAGATGGTGGGGGCCAGTCCTGAGCTGCTGCTGCGTCTGCGGGACCGACGCCTCATCAGCAGGGTGCTGGCCGGTACGGCACGCCGGCACGCCGGCGAGGACGCCCTGGCGACGGCGCGCCTGGCGTCCTGGCTGGAGGGCTCGGAGAAGAACAACCGGGAGCACGAGCTGGCCCGGGACTCGGCGATCACGGCGCTGGAGCCGCTGTGCTCAGTGGTGGAGGCCCCGGCCCGCTTCGTCCTGACGCTGCCGAACGTCCTGCACCTGGCCAGTGATGTCACCGGCGTCGTCGCCGGGGACACCGGGGCGCTGGCGCTGGTGGACGCGCTGCACCCGACGGCGGCCGTGTGCGGGACACCGACGCAGGCTGCCGCGCGCCTCATCGAGGAGGCCGAGTCCATGGACCGGGGGCGTTACGCCGGGCCCGTGGGCTGGGTCGACTGGCATGGCGAGGGCGAGTGGTGCATCGCGCTGCGCAGCGCCCAGCTGCCCGCAGGAGGTCCTGGACCGCAGTCCCCCGCGAGAGTGTTCGGGGGCGGCGGCATCATGCCGGACTCCGAGCCGGTCGACGAGCTGGCGGAGACGATCGCC